>Ga0255082_1000488_pt1 | contig 8640 bp, 7 predicted proteins | sample Colum_Colum_RepB_FD_188459 | JGI IMG/M metagenome (GOLD analysis project Ga0255082, IMG submission 188459) | Freshwater microbial communities from Columbia River, Oregon, United States - Colum_Colum_RepB_8h | ecosystem: Environmental > Aquatic > Freshwater > River | place: USA: Oregon | collected... | reverse complement strand
AAATATAATTGTTTCTGTTTTTTTGTTGTCATTTGTTGTCAATTTTTTGACTGCATAATATGCAGTCAAAATTTTCAAAGATGGTTAAAGATTGACTGCATAATAGTATTGACAAATAACATTTTGATGAATCATTTCGTTACCATTTATGCAGTCATTTTTTATTAAATATATAAATATATTTTTATGCAGTCATCGTCGAAATAATCATTTATACATTTTTCGTTACCATTTATGCAGTCATTTTTATTCGATATATAATTATTTTGCTTATATAGTTGTATATATCTGTTTCGAACCAAATGTTTTTCCATACCATTTATGCAGTCGTTATGGAGTGAAACACATATTTCTCTGCAAAACACTATTTTGAAAAAGCTTTTTGTTTATACAGCCTCCCTTCGGTCGGCTTCACGGCCCCTTCGGGGCCGGTCCGGGGCTCCGCTCCGTCCTTTGTCTCGCTGTTTTCTCTGCAAACCCTTATATAAACAAACACATACTACTCATCAAAAACATTTTTCATTTTGGTTCTCACATCTAATAAACCTGTTTCAAAAAACCCAATCGTAGAGAAAGACACATTTCTCTCAAAAACACGATTTTAAAGCTTTTTGTTTATACAGCCTCCCTTCGGTCGGCTTCACGGCCCCTTCGGGGCCGGCCGGGGCTCCGCCCCGTCATTTGTCTCGCTGTTTTCTCTACAAACCCTTTCTATAAACAAAAGACATAGTACTTATTTAAAACATTTTTCATTTTGTTTCTCACATCCATTAAAACAGTTTCAAAAAACAAAGATGCAGAGAAACAACCATTTTATAATCTAAAACACTGTTATATGGCCACTTATATTGATATCAATGGAAATACCCAACATTTACAAACCACTTCAAAAACATTATTAATTGAAAACAACCCAGACATTAGAGAAATAGTCAGAACCCTAAATATTACTAACATCCAAATAAACAACAATCCGAATTTAGAACGAATACAATTCGGACAACGGGGAGTAATGATGCTTGGAATTACAGGCAATCCAAAATTAACATTTGTGCAGACAATAAAGGTTGGGTTGAGTGTTGATATATATGAAAACCCTCTACTAAACTACAATGAATTGTTTGTTAATTTTGCGGATGCATCTGGAAAAATCAAACCACACATTAATATTCACGATTCTAAAGACACTTGCGGCGAAACCACAGATATTGAGAATGTCTTGTTTGAATCAAATTCACCAGAACGTTCTGAATCACCCGATTTTTTGAAAAACACTACAAATCCATATATGGTTCATTATGAATATTACGACGGCAAAGCATATCCGATTATTACTATTCCAAAGGGCACCATATTATACACATATACATACATTGATGATAAAACACACATATTGGATAATTTATACAACATCAATGAGTATGCTAATTATGAAAAAGAACTCAAGTTTTTTTACTCGGTTCCATACGGTTCCAAATTTGGAATTGATGGTAAATATAATTATTGCCATATTGTTGCATTAACTGCAGAGATGCGCCTACTATGTATGGTTTCACCTGCCCCACAAACAATGGAAAATATGTTTGACCAAGACAATAATCCATCAACAAATGATTGTGGAGAACAATATTATGATTCTTCCGTCACATTTCCGTGCGAGTTATTTGATCATGATTTGTGCATAAGCAGAGAATTTATGGAAGCAATGAATGTCCAGGGTTATATAAACGTTGATAAAGACGACAGCATTTCTAATGGACTCGTATGGGGTGAAAATATGAATAACCGCGATTATTCAGTCTTTATAAAAGATTATATTATGGGTTCGTGTGTCTCTTCAACTTTTGTGAAGGAATCAAATTATAATAATATTAATCGTATATTTTCAATAGAAACTCCTGCTAACACATTGTATGGATTGCCACAAATAGTATTGTGTCCTATTAAAACCATTTTGTTTGGTGAAGACCACACTCCATTATATCACAAATATAATTCTATAAAATACAAGAGAAGAACAACATCTAACCAACTTTTTTGGTTTCAAAATTATAATTACTTCCACATTGATTCGTGTCTAATTGAAGATATTAAGAAAACCGTAGAGAAATTCAAAACCGATATTGTTCAAAACCGACAATACCATTTATTTTACTTACTCAATACGCATCGCGATATTGATTATGACAAATGGAAATGGATAGAACATATTCGATTTACAGATATTGATTATTTATCTGACTATGAAAATGAAGTTCAAGGATGCGCATTTGAAACAATTGGATACCATATATTGAAGGATGGCGAACATGTCTGGGACAGACAAATCGCTGGAACCCGTAGAAAAATAAGAAAAAAAGGCACGCGAAGAAGGGGACGACAACGATCCAAAAACTCATGGGTATTTGAACGAAGCAGTTTTGGAATGCCGATTATGTATGCAAAATAAAAATTGCAGTGAATATGACTCATTTATTTACAAATAGGCCTCCTCTGTCGGCCCCGGGACCAAAATCTTCAATTGTGTAAGTATAAAATAAATATAATAATAATTTTATTATTATATCACAATGGAAACGATAACTATAAATGTTGGAAAATACAGATTTGATATAATAGATGAAACATTCTCTCTAGGTGATCAAATATATTCAAGAATTTTCAAATTTTGGGGTAATGTTTTAGACTGTGTACATATATCAATACAATATGATAAAAACCAACCAGTTTCTGCACATATCAATTTTGGAGAATTCAATGTCTGTATTAATGATGTTTTATTAGAAAGAAAGAAATATATAACAATGGTTAAAACATTATTATCCGTTTTTCATATAAAAATACCAACAATAACTGAACTATCATTTGATGACCATTCAAATATAGAATGCACAACAAATGTCTATCCAGTTTCATTATTTTATTTTTCAATAGCATTTAATGGAGAAACCTGGTATGAAAATATTTTTAATGCAAGACAAAAAGATGTAAATAAACATACCAAATATAAAGAAAAAATAAACAAGTTGCTATATTTGGAAGAAGAAAAGACAAACACTCATTTTATACGTTTTTTGCAAATATCTTGTCCTCCAGGAGAATTATTCGACGAATTGGAAAAATATTATATTGTTTCAAAAACATTTGGAGATTTTTTTACGTCAATTCCGGAAATAGATAGATGCAGACTTGTTGGTGATTGGATTTCTAATTTTATGAGGTACTTTTTGGAAGAAGTTTTTTCATATAATGATTGGATAATTGAACTACCAGCAGTTTCTACATATAATATTCAAAAATACTATTGTCCGGATTACCAGATTTTTCATAATAGAACATACTACGGTTTGGGTGTTAGTGCGTTAGATGTGTAAGAAGAATTGTTTCCAAACACATACAACTAATCAAAAACATTTCTCTTTTGGTTTCTCACATCTAATAAAACTGTTTCAAAAAACACAATCGTAGAGAAACACACATTTTCTCTGCAAAATGACAATTTGAAACCTTTTGTGTATAGGCCTCCTCCGTCGGCCCGGGACCGAAGGTCCCGTCCTTTGTCTCGATGTTTTCTCTACAAACCTTTTTGGATAAACCGTAGATTCTCCAAACCGCGGAATATCAATTTAAAGATTGTATTTATATTATATATTATATAAACGAATGACAAGAGTGAAACTCTGCGATAAATATCATAATGAACGCGAAGAAATATGTAAAAAACTGATTGCAATTGTGGGGACCGAGTTCTTTCTCTCTGATTTGGATGAAGATACAGAGAAACAAACGACGATTCTAGGATTGAAAGACGAGATCCAAAAGGTTTTTGCTGTCAGTACCATCTCAACTTTCAAACCTTGTTTGGCGAATGATGTGAAGAGAGGCTATCTTAATTTGGTCAGAGCTATTTTGAAACAACAAGGCTACACTTTTGAGGGGATTGAATTTTTTAAAACTTATGAAAACGGATTATTCAAAAGAACCACCAAGTATAGAATCTTTAGGCAATAAATCATTAATTCTAATTCGGAAAATTAACGATTTAAATATATCTAGCAAAGTTATACAAACTATGTCCGACGATTGTGTTCCTACCACCGATTTCTGCGACTATTATAATATTGAATGGTTCCCCATTAATGTAAGCATAAATGGAACTGAAAAAATACTCAATGAAATAAAACATGACCTATATAAAACCATCAAATGCAAAGAATGTAAAAAAAATAAAAATGACTGCACATGTAAGGAACCCAATTTTTATTCAACACATAAACCAGATATTCATAATTTCTCTGATCGATTAAAAGAAAGACAAGCCTTATTCAAACGAGCACCCGAACTTTTTACACACTTAACCATTAATACAAAAACCATATTTCATATTGATATTGACACTGAGGACTATGAAGATGAATTTGACTGTATCAAAAATATTAGTCCTTGGTTCCCTTCTATGACAAAATCTTATGGAAAACATATTCTCTGCAAATATGATGGGTTTCTTCCTAGTTCATCTCGTATGCAGTTTCTTAACTTTGGAATAAATAATGGTGTTGAGTTGCTTTGTGGTATTGGTTCGTATGCGCCCTTTTATATTGAAAATGCCGACAAACCATTTTATGATTTGAAAGAGAATCGTTATAAGGTAAAACTTGATATTCCACCACAACCGGTTTCCAAACCAAAATCACAAATGAGTAAGACATTGGTGCAAACTATTGGACAATCTGATAAAATTAAAGCACTTTGTGGCATCATCGATAATAAATACATTGTCGGAAAAGGAACATACGATGATTGGAAAAATATTTTATGGTCTCTCCATTCTGAGAGTCCAGAATACAAAGATTTTGCAAAAACAATGTCAAATAGAGAAGGTGCTGATTATGATGAAGCTAAATTTGAAGCAACCTGGAATGCATACAATAGAGAAAAAGAAAAAGATGGTAAGAAAATTACAATCAAAACGTTCTACAATTATGCAAAGAAATCTGATCCAGATTTTTTTGCAGAAATAATGTTTGATAGTGATATTCGCCACTGTTCAAATGATACGGAAGCCTCTAATTTGATTTTTGAAGAATTAAAAGATAGATTAATATCAGACAAAGGACGTATTTTTTATTTAAAAGACAATATTTGGGTAGCCGATGAGGCTAAGATGAGAGAATCTGTTTTGTATTATATCCAGAATAGCAATATTTATTCGGTGCAAAATGAAAAGACTGGTGAATACAAACCTTTTGTCCAGAACATTTCAAAAGCCAGAAATGTACTTGATACATTACTCATTAAAGTTGGTCAAGAGAATTCAGACCCCAATTTGTATGACAAATTTCACCAAACCACGAAGGCGAAAATATGTTTTAATGATGGAGTATTGGATTTCAAAAAAAAATCATTTACACTTTGGAGAGATATTACACATGGTAAGGTATATTCCACATTAAAAATAGACCGCAACTTTGCAGAATATTTTAAAAATCCGGATAGAGACGTTATTAACAAAATAAAAGATGACATTTTGAAACCATTGTATGGAATGAAAATGGATCGTGCATTGCATTTCTTGAGTAGGGCTATTGCCGGGCATTTTGAGGATAAACGCTGGGCGACTTATCTTGGAAACCGTAATTGTGGTAAGGGAGTTGAATATGATATTTTAAGTTCTGCCTTTGGTGAGTATGTTAGCACTTTTGAATTGGGCAATCTTTTATATAATCGCAAATCAGCCGGTATGGAAAATTTAGATTGCTCCAAGAAGTTATACTGGTTGTTGGATTTGGAATTTGTTCGTTTGGCTATTTCACAGGAAGTTCCTGATATTAAAAGCGGATTATGTATTAATTCTAAAATTATGAAGAAAATCACAGGCGGTGGTGACGAAATTGTTGCAAGGCGTAATTTTGACCGTAAAGATACGCATTTCAGAAGTGATGCTTCCTATTATGTAAAAGGAAACAGTTCATTATTGTTGGATAGTGAGGATTGTGATGAAAACAGAATTGAGTTTGAAAGTGTCGTGCAGTTCAAGAGCCAGGATGAAATTAATAAACTACAAGACCAATATGATGTAGATGAAATGAAGAGGTTTAAAATTGCGGATCCTGAAATAAAAGACAAATGTCGTTCTGCCGAGTGGTGCAATGCAATGATTTATTTGATTTATGAATCCTACAGAAATGAAGGTGTGGCGGTTGTAAAACACGCTGAAGAAGAACAAGATGGTATGTTGGCAACATTAAAAGAGTTGTTCGAATTTACCAAAGATGACACCCCTATTCTGGTTTCTGATGTGGTTTCTTTAATGGGTGGGTTTGATAAGAAAAAAGTGGAGGCGGAATTGCAGAGCAGGAATATTTTTAAAAAGAAGCATAAAAAAGGTGAATTCAGAGATAAATGGGTTTATTGTGGCATTAAAAGAAAGCCACCGAAGCCAATAATTAATTATGATGGATTCAACGATGAATTAAAAGATGATTTTTAAAATGGGCCAAATGGGCCAGAGAATATACCTTAAATGAAACTTTTCTTTAATATTTACAACTATTCATTCAAATTTTTTATAAAAAGTTTGGATTAAGGATAATTTCTTGGCCCATTTGGCCCATTTGGATTTTATAAATCAATATTATTACCAAAATAAATGATTAATTAAACCCCATTAATGAGGAGAATAAAATAATAAAAAACAATGCATTTTTTATTATTATAACCATTTACCCAATATACAGCCCATACTTCACAACAAACTCGATCATATTCTCTGCACCCATCGAGTGATTACATGCAAAACAAATCGGTCGCAAATTGTTTATTTCGTGGGTTCCGCCATTCTTCTCGCTCAGCACATGTACAACGAGCGAATTTCCGCTTCAAGTAAAATTGAAAGGTGGAAGGTATCATTATCTGAATACGACATCAGTTGGGAGTTCATTGAAGGTAGTAAGAACGTTGTGGCTGATGCGATGTCGCGAGTTGTCGATGCACATAAGTTTGGAGCCGAAACCCGTGACGACGATAAGGAGGAGTTGATGGTACTAGTTGTCGCTGTTTTTCTTCTTCTTCTAGCTTACGTCGCGCTTCATCCTCCTGTTTTTTTAGTTCGTCTTGCATTTTGGTCTCTATTTCTTCACGCTGTTTCGCTAACTGTTCAAGCAATGATAATTTCGGTTCTTCTGCGACCTTGGTCTCAACAACTTTGGGTACCTCAACAACCTTGGGCTCCTCCGTAACCGTTTCATCCAATTTGAAAATCAGATTGTCCGAAAAGTGGTTAAGAACCAGCCAATACAATTCGTCCTTCTTGGATCCGGCACCACACTTTATGCCGTATTGTTTGCACATTGACTTCAGGTCATTAACTTTTTTGTCCTTAAACTCGGCAACCAGTTTCATAAATTCCGACAACAGAGATTGCACCAACTCGGGTTTCTTCATTTTAAATGAATTTTTGATTCCCAACTCTTTGCACTTGTCTTTGAGTGGGTCATTCGTAAGATTATTCAGATTTAACTCGGTCTTTGTGCGAAGCTCATCTTGCTTTTGCGAATCGAGCGAATTATTATCAGTGATGTCTGATATTACGGTGTCGGTATCCATTTGCAAATATAGAGAGAAAAACTTTATATTCTTTGTAAAATATTATGTATCAAAAAACAAAGAAAGAGTGCCAACCTAAAATAATAAAAATGCACGTTCCGCTCACCACAACAAATGTATCGCTAGATTATTTGCGCTATATCGATTCTTTTTCCAGTCCCCCTTGATATTACGCGACCTTGTCAAATAGTTTTTTCGCCGTGTTTTATTTTTATGTTTTGTAAAGTCTTCGTACCCCATTTGTCCAAAATGCACAATCTTGCCATCCGGTGTTGTAACCATATATTTTTTTTCTTTTTTCGTAGAGAGACCAATCTTCGCCGTCTTTCCAAGATATTTTTTAGCAAGACGATACACTTGGGCCGGATTTGAATATAAATGAATCGGTTTCTTGGACATATATTATATATTATTATTAAAATTGAAAATATATTCAAATCTTATAATCATAACACAATAAACAATGACAAAATACATCTTGATACCCAACTACAGCAAATCCTTAACGGAAACTCAATGCTGGACCCGAACTTTGAAAACCGGCAAATCCGTCACACTCAAAGTAAGCAATACTTATCGGTGTTTTCAAATTGAAATCGAATTGGATGAAGCAGAGAAAGCCGAAATACTCGAGATGGATACAATTATCCTGGATAAATATTCATTCGTTCCAGATGAAATGGAAGGGTGCGACTGCTGGCACGAGATAACCGGCATGGATGATTTTACCGAGGAAGAGAGAGAAGAAATCGATGAAGATAATATAGACATCAATTTCTTAGATGACAGTGATGAATGGAGCTCCACTCATGATACCAGTTATGAATTGTGTGGCGGGTGTGAATTGGAAGAGGTGTGATCATAATGTTTTCTCTCGACCACGGATACTGGAGAATCCTTTTTTTGTTTAAGATAATTATTTTTATATTTAATAATCGGCCCAACTACTGATATTGGAGTCGTCGTATTCAGAGAAGCTTCGCTTCTCTTACGCCTTATAATCCCATACTAAGGGAAGGGGTCATAGGGGAAACC
>Ga0255082_1000482_pt1 | contig 8669 bp, 12 predicted proteins | sample Colum_Colum_RepB_FD_188459 | JGI IMG/M metagenome (GOLD analysis project Ga0255082, IMG submission 188459) | Freshwater microbial communities from Columbia River, Oregon, United States - Colum_Colum_RepB_8h | ecosystem: Environmental > Aquatic > Freshwater > River | place: USA: Oregon | collected... | reverse complement strand
GTTCGGATGTTATTACTCGTTCGTTGGAAACAATATAATTTAATATACTCTTCCGTATCTTTATATATTTATCTTTCTGTTTCCCTTTGCTCATATCAACCTCTTTCTGTAGGGTTGTATAAACATAAGCAGCAAAGGTTTTAAAGTCTTTGCTTTTAAAATCATGAATGAGTTTTTTAAGATAGTCGTTCATTGTCCAAGAAGAAATCCAACACCTTTATCAATATCATAAGCAGACCTTGGAGGTTTTGATGTAATCTGTAGAGCAGTTGTAAAACGATAGTTATAAATGGGAGAACTACCTCCTCTCTTTAAACGAATACGAATTCTCAAACCAGGATTAAATTGTGGAACTGGAAGTCCTGCAGGGTTTGCCGCCATATAGTATAACCCATAACCACCAATTTGAATATAATATGTTGACTTAGCACCATAGTATGACCAAAGAGCACTTGAAGGTATGGTAAGAAATCTATCAGTAAATCTTAGATAATCAGACTTAACCATTTCTTGAGTAAAGTCTTTATTATCGACTGTCCCTTTATTTGGCGCTCCTTTTGGACCCCATTCTTTATTCGCAAATGCTTCAATACCAACTGCTCTCATTAGAGAACGAAGTTCCTCTGCTGCTGCAGTTTTTGCTCCACCAAGTTTCCAAGTTCCATTATCATAATCAAAACTTCCTTGACCATAGTCTGCTTTTAAGTCAAGTTTAATTTCTAACTTATATGGTTTTCCACCATAAATGAACATTGCATCAGGAGCATTTGGATCAGAACCTGCAGGAGTAAATCCCTTTGGAACCAAACCTTTTGACTTTAACTTATTATGGATTCTTCCTTCGTAAAGAAACCCCTGTTCACCAGCCATTAGCTTTTATTGATATTTAGTGCCCAAGAGAGGACTCGAACCTCCACATCTTACGATATATGCTCCTAAGGCATACGTGGCTACCATTACACCACTTGGGCAAGTGGAGAATAGCGGACTCGAACCGCTGACCTCCTGAATGCAAATCAGGCGCACTACCAACTGTGCTAATTCCCCAGAAAACCCTTTCGGGTCATTCAGATTCTACCACAATACTGATGGCGTCGTCAAGAGTTTGAATTACTGAACGAATATCAACAATACGCTCAGGGGTATGCTCAAGACCATATCCCTTTTGTGATTCAAATAAAACTTGACGAACTGCTGCAGCGGCACGAACATCAAGTTTCACAGTTACTTTCTTTTCTTTAGTCATCGGTCGTCAGCAGCACGGTTCTCGGAGAAATAAACATCAAAAGCACCTTCAGGATAACGCTTAAGAAGTTTTTGCACATTACGAGCAACCACATCATCAAGGGTCACTTCAAGAGCCATACATGCCTGAGCAACATACCACATAATATCACCCAGTTCAATAATCATATGTTCCCGATTATCTTCATTGAATGGTTTGCCTTGGAAGATCATTTTCTTGACGATTTCCATAAACTCACCACCTTCGGCATTGATACCAACAGCAGCAGTCAGCAAGCGTTCAATATTAGCACCCTTCTCATCCAGTGCGACAAGACGATCGGAAAGAGAAAGAAAGTCTTTGGACGCATCAGAAGTTACAGCATCCACAAACTCAGCATACTTATCAAAATTAACGTGTCTAGCAGTTTCCATTAAAATTTAAATCCTTCAAACGACTTTTTAGGTTTCTTGTCTTCATCATTATACTCGTCATCTTGTCCAGAGTCAAGTATATCCTTTTGAGCAGTTTGCTCACAGTCATAAAGACGCATTTTAGCACGGTCAATACCTACAATGAAACGCTTGTAGATAGTAGGGTCATTGTATCTGTTCTTCAATTGCTTCACCATAATCTGCCCAAGTGCCTCCAACTCTTCAGTGCTAATAAGGGCAAACATAAGATCAGCAGTAGCAGGGAGACCAAAGGACTCGCTAGTATCAGTAAGTTCAACATCAGAACTACCAAAACCTGAACGAGTGGTCTGAGTAGCGGAGACAATTGGGACATTAAACTCGACGGCGAGCCCCCTAAGTTCTTCAGCAATTGCTTTAATATATGAATATGAATTAACAGAACTGTTTGCCTTATGCCTAGAGGAAGCACAAATATTAAGGTAATCAATGAAAATAATATCAGGTCTAAATGATTTCTTAAGAGCAAGTTCATTGAGAAGTGCCTTAAAGTGTCCTGAATGTGCGGAAGCAGTCGGATACTCTTTGATGACTAAAGAACCTTGTGTCTTCTTCGCAATACTATTTACTTTCGTTTCAAACATTTGGCGCGGTAAATCAACCAGTTGTTGAATCGGGACATTGAGAAGGTTTGCGTCAATTCTTTCTGCAATTCGCTCTTCCGCCATTTCAAGAGTGATATAGAGTACATTCCTACCCTGTAGCAAGGCGGCGCTAGCCACATGACACATGAACAGTGATTTCCCAACACCCGTTCCAGCGAGAGCAATATTGAGAGTCTTGTTAGGTAAACCACCTTTAGTGATTTTGTTGAAATATTCCAGGTCAAACTCGATTTTATCTTCTTTACGGTGGTAAAATTCATAACGCTCCTCATAGTTCTGAAGATAATCGTGTCCGATATTATTATCAAACGATACTGCTAGAGCATCAGAAAGAATGCTTGGAATCGCGTCACGATTTTTCTTCCCATCATTACCATCAGCAATATGAATTGACTCCATCAAAGCAAGATAAATTGCTCTGTCCCGACACCACTTTTCAGTGGTATCAAGTAACCACTGCTTGTCTACAGGAGAATCATTTAAAGAACTATTAATGCCTCTAATATCTTTTACTTGATCTTCGGTTAAATCTGTACGATTCTCTACCTCAATGTTGAGTGCTTCAATGGTGATTGCTGAACCATACTTAACAATAAACTGGACAATCTCTTCAAAAATGACCTTCTCTGCCTTTTGCTCAAAATAATCTGGTTGTATGAAAGGAATAACTTTGCGTGAGTAGTCTTCATTAAATACTAAGTTTCTGAGAATAGTTGTCTCAATTCGTTCCATAAGAGAATTGTTGTTTCGCGGCAGCATCAAGTTGCTGCATTACTTCTTCGGTAAAATACTGATCAGGATTCTTTAAGATTTCCTTTGCGTAAATTTTCTTACCATCCATTTCATAACGTCCCGCGACATTCTTCCAGAGTCCAGCGAGTTCCCCGAGTTCCAGAAGACCATAATAGCGATCAAGACCGCGCTCATCATAAAATAGACGGATTTCAACTTGCTGGTTCTCCTTACTCAAACGAGACTTAGCAGTCTTTGCTTTGATAATGTTTCCAATAACTTCTTTTCCATCTTTCTCTTTTGACTTGCTGAGATATATGATAGTAGAAGCGGCATACTTAAGACCACTACCACCACCCATTTCTTTTGTAGGAACGTAAGCGCCAATAACATCGTAGGTGTGGTTAGTTACAATCATAGGAATGTTTGCCTGCCCCAACTTCAGAGTGAGCATACGGAAAGCACCTTTAACAAGTTGTGATTTGGTCATATCACGAACTTGTTTGTCGTTCAGTGCGTCAGTAATTTCCTTTTCGGTTGAAAGCATACCTAAAGAGTCTAACACAAACATACAAGGTTTGCGTTCATCTACAGGTTTTTTTAAGTAAATATCCACTGCCTTGAGTGCTTTACTACGAAACTCTTCAATGGTTACAACATTAACCACAACAAGTCTAGAAAGGTCAATACCTCTTGATTCTAAAAGTCCCTTATTAATAGCAGCCTCAGTGTCAAAGTAGAGACAGTAACCATCGGGATGAGTATCAAGAAAGTTCTTAACCACAGCGAGAGAGAAAAAAGTCTTTCCAGTAGAAGACTCTCCAGCAATAGCAGTAATTTTATTCCCAGATACACCGCCAAATATAGAACCTGAAACCAGTGCGTTAAAAATGTATGAACCTGTATCAACATACTTTTCCGTCTCATCAATGTCTGCAGCAAGTTGTGTGTATTCTCCACCAACTTCCTTTACAATTTCTTTAAGAAAATCCATCACGCCACCATCCCGTATTCTTCACGAAGTATTTTTTTATAAGGTAAACCTTGTTCTTTAAGTTCTTTTACCAGTTTAAGTTTTTGATATAAGGCAGTGTCTCCGCCAAGCGCCATTGCTTTTACAATTGTATTCAGTTCTTGATCATTAATAGGCAGATCCATTAGGCAAAAAATAGTTCAAGGTTTACAGTTTTTTCGACATTCCATCCAATTGAATCGAGAATGGACTTGAGCGGGTCTACAAAACTCTTTTCAAATTGTAAGTCATAGTCTATGTATTTGTCAAGTCCAAGTTCCTTTGGAAAATCTTGAATGAATGAAATTACATTCTCCTGAATAATGTTTGGTTTTTTCAGAAAAATAAACTTGACTTTTTCACCATTTGAAATAAGAGAATACTTATTTGTCAGTTTCTTTTCTTTTATATAATGATTAAAAAGAAGTGCTCCACGAATATGAATGGGAGTTTTGTGAGCATAAATGGTCGATGATGAATGATACTTACGGACATCAGACGCAGTTCGTGGAAATGCAATCTGTTCTGGAGGTAAAGACTTAAACTCTTCACGACACTTATCAATGAAGTTAATTACATCTTCTTCTGTTCCACTCATCATCAGTTTGAGACCATCTTTAATCATCTTGCGACAAGGTGCAGGAGTTGATGACTTAACTGCCTCAATACCCATCATCTTGAGTTTAGGTTCTTCATAACGAACACCCTCACTATCCCAAACATTCAGAATGTAACGCTTCTTAGCAGTCCAGATTCCACGTTCGGCAATGTTCTCACGCTTCATCTGCATCTTCTGATCATAAGCATTCACATAGTCAGCCAGTTCTTGGTAGCAACCTTCAATATACTTCTCAAGTTCCACCTGACAGACCTTATCAAGGAACGAAACAATGCCTTCAGTAGTTTTCTCTCTTCCCTTGAATATACGTTCAACCAGAGGACCCATATTAAGGTAAATAGAATCAGTATCTGAAGCAATAACATAATCAACTCCATCAGTTTTCAAAAGTTTGTTGATATAGGCATTCATCTTGTCTTCAATCCAACGGATAGAAACCTGACCAGACAAGGTGATTGCCTCAGCGTTTGCTAGTTTGTAATAACGGAAATACTGATTGCCGATAGCACCATAAGCAGAGTTAAGTTGAATCTTCCTCGCCATTTGGATGTTGTTGCACCTAGCAATCTCTTTTTCCAACTCTTTTGTCTTTTTCTTTTCATATTCTTGTTTAGCAGCAAGCATCTTTTTTTTGTAGATGGTGCGGTCTTGATAGATTTTTTCCATCAATTCGGGTAGGAATCCACGCACATCCTTACGGAACATTGCCCCATTAGCACATACTGCCTTGTCCTTATATAGTTCAAACGTAATATCCTGGTTTAGAATCTTATCCACAGTTACTGATGGGTGCCTCTCATCTAGAAGTGTTTCTGGTGAGATATTATACTGCATAATGAGGTGAGGATACAGGGAGTTCAAGTCAAAACTCACTACCCAATCATACTTTCCAGGAATAGGTTCCTTAACGTATGCACCAGCATACTTAGAGTCTTTATCTGAACGCTCCTTGGGAGGAATCACGATGTTCCTCTTCTTCAGATAATTGTAGATAATGGTGTCCCACATCCGAACTTGTGAAAACACATCAGCATAGTTTGCTTTGGCGTCATACGCCATGGTGATTGCAAGTTCAATCAGTTTCATCTTATCTTCCAGACGGTCAACAAGTTCCACGTCAATGATGTTATATTCTACAAACTTTTGCCAACCTTTGGTATAGAAGTCCTTAAAGGTATCAAACTCAGAGTGGTCAAGTTTTTTCTGTCCAAGTTCTACATTTGCAATATGATCCAGACGATAAGACTCTTGTGCTTTATAAGTGAACTTTTTATAAAGATTCAGATAATCGAGTTGAGTAATACCACCAACATCATAAGAAATATGCTTACGACCAGCAATATAAATCTCCGTTTCAGTCACAAGACCCCATGGAGAAATGCGTTTCATCAGTTTCTCACCTAGAACACGATCTAGACGACGAACCAAATATGGAATATCATAAAGTTCACTATTCCATCCAGTCACAACTTCTGGAGTATTGGTTTCAACCATCCACCAGTTGATAAAGTCGTTGAGAAGATCATACTCACTTGAAAAAGAACGGTACTCAACATTCTTCTGTTGATTATTAAAAGGACCTTGACCCCAAGTGCGAATCTTCTTAGAAGAATAATCTTGAATAGTGATAAGAAGGACTTCCTCTGCAGCAGACTCTACATCAGGGAATCCGTTTTCAGAGGCAACCTCAATATCAAGAGTGGTAACTTTGATCTTACTAATATCAAACTTGAGTTCCTCTTCAGGATACATTTCAGAGATATACTGATAGATGTATCCAGTATTTCCATAAATTTTAAAGTTTTCTACTCCATCATATCTTTTTACAAACTCACGACAGTCACGAACAGAACCAGGTTGAACTGATTCAACATATTCCCCATTCAAGGTTTGATATTTGGTTTTTTTATTAGCAGGGACAAAAAGAGTCGGGTTAAACTTCTCACGAGTCATGAAGTGTTGACCATCTTCATAACCACGAACAAGAAAGTTGTCCCCGACCATCTGGACGTTTGTATAAAATCTCATCAGGCAGTCAGTTCAAGATACTTTTCAATAACTTCAGGTGTTGGATCAGCAATCGTAAGAATACGATCAGAACTAATCATCATTTCTCTTTGAAATGTTGCTTGTGGCCAGGGTTTCATATCATCCACACCAAAAAACTGATATGGGTTTACTAGTTTGCAATTTGGTTCTCCAATATCAGCGAGAACTTCTACAACTTCTGTGATGAGAACATTATCAACATCAAGAAGAACACATTTAACAACTTTATCCATTAATTTTCTCCTCATACATTTGTTTAACAGATGCAACTGGTTCTACAACAGTCACAATCCAGTCCACTGGAATTGTAACATCCTCATCAGCAGAAAGTAAAATCCAAGGAGATAAACTCACTTGAACTTCACGCTTAGAATCATCAATCACATCTTCGGTCAAAAGAACTTCTGTTCTTACTGCAACCTTATGTGGTTTATTTAAGAGATAAGCAACTGCTTCTCTATTACCAGTTTCAGAGTCTTCAGACACCAACTCTTTCACATCAGAAATGAGTGTTTCACCAGACTTTAACAAAGTTAACTTGATAGTCATTTTAAGAGTATTCCTCCAAGTATTATAGCAAAAAGAAAGAGGGGCGTCAACTGGATTTTGCCAGTTGCCCCTCTACGGCAAAGCGCCGACGATATTCAAAGATATTTAGTCACCATTACCTCCACCACCATCACCTGCACCACTTCCAGGGTTAATTGGAACTGCTCTTCCAGCACCAACATTGGTTACTCTACCTTTATGATAAACCTTATGCTTCCAAGCAGCTGGATATGATATGGTTTTTATCTCATTAAGAAACTGGGTGAAGGTCTTCATACACCGTTTTTCTTTTATTTAGAGATAGTCCTTACGTGCATGATGTTCTGGTACTACTTTCCCAAGTACGATCCGTAAAAGTCCGTCTTCAAATGTGACTTCGCGGACTTCTGTGTCGTCGGATAAAGTCCACGCTCGTTTAAAACTTCTGCTAGCCACTCCCTTGTGGATAAACGTCCTATCCGATTCGGCATCTGCTTTTTGTCCTTCGACAAAAAGTTTTCCATACTCCGTGAAGACATTGACCTCCTCCCTCTTAAAACCTGCAAGTGCAATTTCTAAATGCGACTCTACATTATTTACCTGAACTAGGTTATAAGGTGGATAGTTTGTTGAAGTTTCGTGAATATTAAAAATGCGGTCAAAGTATTCATCCATTCCAATACTATTGCGCGTGATTCTTTCCATCAGTGCAGGAAGATCCGCAGCAGTATACCTTGTGAGGTTAGTCATTATGGTAGCTCCTTTAAAAGCGAGTTTGTGTTTTGTGGACCCTTACGGCATCCAACACTAATTATACAACAAGCACAAAAAAGGGGAGTGTTGAACTCCCCACTTTATTATTCGGCATCCTCTACCTTTTTCTTCTTTGCACCAATATTATACTTGGTTTCCAAAATCCAATCACCCTTATCCTTATAAGCAAGAACCTTAATCTGGTTCAGGGGTGCAATGTCTTGAATCTTAGTCAGGTCTACAATCTCAATCAGACCCCAATCAGCAAGAAGTTGGGCAATACGATTGCGACGCTGAACATCATTCACAGTCAGGTTAGCGTGTTTGCCGTCCAGAGCAAACAGTTCTTTAAAGTGAACGAGGTAATACCTACCTTGCTTGTGCAGAATATGACAAGACTGATAGATTTTCTTTTCCTTTCTTGAAGCTACTCCGATACGGGTCAAAGTCTCACGAACCTTAAGAAAATCATCAGGTTCATTGAGAATCACTTCCACCATTTGGTCGGGCGTCCACTTCACTTCAGGTTCTTGAACGACACTCATTTTGTTCCTCCAGTTTCAAATTTCGATTTAATAAATGTTAGTTGTTCTTTAGTAAGAATCCTCAAAGCTTGTTTTGCCTTTTCATTACTAAAACCATAGTAACGTTTAACATAATCAAGGTCTTTGAT
>Ga0255082_1000449_pt1 | contig 8934 bp, 13 predicted proteins | sample Colum_Colum_RepB_FD_188459 | JGI IMG/M metagenome (GOLD analysis project Ga0255082, IMG submission 188459) | Freshwater microbial communities from Columbia River, Oregon, United States - Colum_Colum_RepB_8h | ecosystem: Environmental > Aquatic > Freshwater > River | place: USA: Oregon | collected... | reverse complement strand
TTTCCATGAAGGGTTTGAAGACCTTCTTGGCGTCCTCGGTCTTGGTGGTGCCGGTTTCGGTGACCATGCCGACGGTATCCACGAAGACCAGGACGGGTTTGATGCGGTTGATGCGGTCTTCCAGCGCCTTGAACTGCTCGGGTTTCTCCAGGTTGGTGCCGTCGAACGGGTTGGATTTAAAGGCGTTGAGTTTGACCACATCGTGGGGAATGCCGAATTGCTCGGGGATGTCGCTGATTTCGGAGTATTGGCCATCCGCCGGAATCCAGAGGGTCGGCCTTCCCTTGATGTCATCAGCGATGGGTGTCCCGTCCGGCCAATTGGTGCCATGGAATATCCTCTTGGCGAGATCCATGCCGTAGCGCGTCTTGCCGACGCCGGGTTCCGCCGCAAGGCAGGTGGTGGCGCCAAGCTGGATCCAGCCTTCCCACGCCCATTTGGTGGACATGTTGGCGGCCTTGATATCAGCGGCGGTGGCATCCTCCTCGGTGGTTTCCGGTTCGGTTTCGGCGCTTTCCTCGACCTCGGGAGATGCTCCACTGGAGCGCCGTTCATCCTTGAGGAGCCGGCCACGGTCCACGGCCTTGGCCGCCGCCGACTTCAGCTTGTGGTGCAGGTCCTTGTCGTTCCACGGTGGGACGCACCGGGAGTTCCATTCCTGGATGGCTTCCATGGCGTCCTCGATGGACAGGTCGAAGCCTTCCACCAGGATCATGGCGACGTGGTAGGTCTGGTCATGGCCGTTGTTGCCGCTGACGGCGTGGGGCACCTTGGACAGGTAGGCCTTGGCGCGGCGGATGACATCGCTGGCGGTGTTCTCCCGCTCGATGCGGCTTCTAGCCACATCCTGGGCCGTCCATAGGCTGAGCAGGTCCGGGATGGCGTTGGTGTTGTTGGCCGCCAGTTCCTCGAATTCCACCGGGTCCGATGGCGCCGTCTCGATGCCGTCAATCTTGCGGGTGACGAGGTAGCTTTCCCGGTGGGGACGCTCCTCGGTGGGTTCCCCCTTGCGGGAGATGGTGCCGTAGAGCTTCCAGATGCGCGCCGCGTTGAAGGTCTTGGTGTCCACCTTCGCCTTGTCATTACCGGCGCGGGTGTTCAGTCCCTGGAGCAGGGTCTGGATCATCACCCGGCTTTCTTCCGTGTTCGGCAGGTCGATCGGGTAATTGAGGTGCCAGCCGTTGCCGCTGAAGCCGATCACGGGACCGCGTATCCCCGCATCGTGGAGCAACTGGTACACCACCATCGCCACCTGCCAGGCGTGGTTGGATTCCTCATGGGTGGACGAGCAGTCCGCCGGCCTGACCGGGTCGATGTCTATCAGCAGCCAGTGCCGGTGGAGGACATCCGTGTCCGATGTCCCGGCACCGGATTTCGCCGGCACCACCACATTGGTCGCCTCCTTCCCCACCGGCTGTGGGATGAAGTACACACCCTTCGAACTGGATTGCAGGTCATGGGCGCATTGCGCCATCAGGTCGATGTGCTCGGAATCGAAGAATCCATGGAGATTCCTGCCGCCGAGAGCACGCAGCTCGGTAACGGCTCCTGGTCGTACAAATCGGCCAAGGTAAAGCGCAACACGTCGTACATCGGACATTCTACATCCCTTTCAATATCGAGCCTGAAGAAGAATGAAACAGCATCCATGTATTGGTCGAACGATACGGAACGGTTCCGCTCGTAGGCGATGAGCGCCGCCGTGTGACGCTTGGCCACGGGGTCGTCGATGAGGAGTTGGGGGAGGTTCACAAATACATTTCCCCCATGCTTAAAAATCGGGACTCCCTGTGGTAGATTTTTTCCATTAATTCGAGTGGTAAATTGTTGATCCATTCATGTTTTGCTCTCAGATCTATTTCCCCAAGAACCCATAGTCTTCCACATTCAGAAAGACAAAGGCCATTCTGCGGGACATTTCCTGGACGAATGCCAACCCCCATCTTCCCGATGATCACGGAAGGATCGTCCCAGCTTCGTTCGTAGCGAAGCAATTCCATCAGTTCGGACCAAGTGACCGGCCACCTCTTGACTTCAAGAAGTAGATAGTTTGAGGTGTTAGCCCGTTTCCCAAATTGTGGCCGGCACCAAGTTATCTTTTCGGACGTCTTGTCCCTATTGCCGCTGAACTCAATGCCAGCGTGACCGTGGTACACGTTCCATGTGCCATGAAAAAAACTCCCGCCTGCGCCAGGCAAAAGCGGACTTATGTTCCCGGCAAGCCCAGCCATGGCCCTCATGGCAAACCTGTTATGGGTATCCGCTTGAGAACAAGTGCGGCCGGCCAATTCCGGGTCTTTATTTTTGAAGTCGTCAATCTTGTGGCCAAATTCCTTGATCTCGCAGGTGCCAAAATTGTGGATAAAGGTGCACATGGCGTCCTCTGGTTTTGACCTTATCCAAGGCATCTTGTACCTATGCGGGATGGAATCATGGTCTTGTTGGCCCCAGGACACCGATTCCATTCCTGGCTCATCGCGTGTTTTGACACCGTTGTCTTCACCAAATCTTCTGGAAGAACAAATGCTCACAACAAAACCTCCATGAGTTAAACCGCCCTCCTTGGCCTCGACACCATCAACTAGGACCTGATCGAAACAATCCTCTCGCACGACTTGGCGTACCACGCCGGGTCGATCTCAAAGGCCTTCCACTTGCGGCCGTTCTTCTCGCACACCGCCGGTGTGGTTCCGCCGCCGCAGAATGGATCCACCACGAAGTCGCCAGGCTTGGTCAGCTTCTCGATGAAATACAGGGCTTCGGCCTCAGCCTGCTGCCATTCGTGGTGGGATTTCTCCTTGGTGCCGGTGGCGACATCATTGATGAATGTCTCCTTGTCGCCACGGGATTCCTTGACGAACCACAGGATGGGCTTCCAGCCGTTGACAATGCCGTATTCGTTCATACGAAGCAGCGTTGGGCCGGAATGGTAGCAGGAGCAGCACCACCAGTAGCGCAGGTGCTTGGACAGGATTTCCAATGCTGATGGCAATTGGATCTGGCCGAGGTAGAAGACGAGGCTTCCGCCTGGCCGCAGTTTCTTGGCGGCGAATTCACCAAGACCATCGAACAGTTTGATGGCGGCGCGATCGTATGGTGGGTCAGTGAAAATCAAGTCCACCGAGTTGTCGGGGATCTCATCAGCCTTTTCCCTGAAGTCACCAAGGATGATGTCATTGACCGACACCAGCTTCTTGACAGCCTCGGCCTTGATTACCTCGATGCGTTCCTTAGCCGCCGATTCCTTCAGGTCACGCACCACACGATTGATGGAGGTGTCACCAGTGCGGATCTTTTGGATGGTTGCTTGGTCTACTTTGCCCTGCTCGACAGCCTCGTTGATCTTCTTGATCTTGGCGACGGTCGATCCAGATATTCCAGCGGCTTCGCCTACATCTCTTTGGCGATCCGACCTTTCAGATCTTGTTTTGGTTGCCAGAGAAACTGGCATTTTTTTAAATGCCAGTTCTTTTCCAACCTTAATCGCCAGAGACGCGCGGTCGTACGTTGGCATACTTCTTGGAATGTCCTTCACGTCTTCCAAGGCATTTTCTGCTGCCTTATCAGATTCCTCCTTAGCCTTCGCCAGCTTTGCCAAATCTTCCTTGCTTGGCCGACCCTCTGTAGCCTTCCGTTTTTCCTCATTGCGTTTCGCTAATACATCATCGAGCCGCAAGGCAAGGCTCCCCCGGTCATACGCGGCAAGGTTCCGCCGTCCGAACTGGTTGCGGATGATCCACTCGACGGCGTGCGACCTGTCTGGAAAGCTGATCTCCACCGTCTTGAATGGAATGTTGAGGCGAGTGCAGATCTCATGGCGGTTGTGGCCGTCCATGAGTGTGCCTTCCCACACCGTCAGCGGATCCCGGCAACCTTCCGCCTTGATGTTGGCTTCAAGCTGGTCGCGCTCCTCCTTTTGGAGCGGTGGAATCAGGTCCTTGAATTCCTGGTCGATCTTGATCTGCACTGGAAAGCTCCCTGGGTTCACTCGTAACCATTTCCGCGTGCGGGATTCGGACCCGCCGTGGCCACCGTCTGGCCGCGGAACTCGCTGGAACATCAGGCCTTCTTGACCCTCTCGCCGGTGAGCGGATCAATGGCGTGTTTGATTTCACGCTGGATTGCCGGGATGGGCAGCAGCTCGCGAATCCGCTCGACCACCTTGGGTCGTGGCTTCATGTAGAGCTTCTCGTTTTCCTGGCTTTTCGGGTCGAAGATGTGGAACGCCTTCAGGAAGCAGTCCGATGCGCGGGACCTGTTGACAGGCTGAGACACAAAATTCAGGAACTGCCACATCACCCTGGTTGGAGCCTTGTTGGATACCCAGGACTCCAACTGGGATATCACATAATCATGCGTGATCCTCGCCTTGCCGCTGTCGGAATCCAGCATGGTGACGAGCGCGGCGGACAGAACATATGTCCTGGCGGGCCGCGCCCGGATGTTGATGTGGGAAACCTTGTCGTAGCAAGGCTTCAGGCCATCAATCACCAGTCGCAAATCGTGGTTGGCAATCCTGTCCTGGCAGCACCACACGAACCGGGTCAGGAAACCCGCCACGGTTACGATCATTGGGTCCTCACGCATGGCGTCCGCGATCTTGCGAGGCGTGCCACGGTCGATGTACTCGTAGGACTCATCGTCAAGGCCTTCGGCCACCAGCATCAGGCATGGGACACCGCTGTCCACCACCGCGGCCAGACGGTGTTGGCCATTCACCAGGCGGCCGGTCCTGCTGATGCCGATGGCGTCCGTCGTCAGCGTGAACTTCCCGGCGCGCATCTGCATGGAGAGCAGCTTGACCTGCCCCTTGTTGATTGGCCGGTTCTCCGTGTTCATCGCCAGATAAAGCTTGGCCACATCAACAGTGACCAGAACCTGGCGAATCTTCACACCACCAGAAATGTTGATTGCATTCATGGTCTCAAGCTCCCCGTTCGATTCCGTTTCCTTGTTGAGGCAGGGACAGACAAGTCCCGTCTGTAGCAATATACGGCAGCATATTGAATTTGTTCAAGTGCTTGGATAATATTTTTTTGCTGCCGGCGTCCGGCAGTTGTCGGAATGTGGAAAGGAGTGGTCCATGAGCAGCAAACGGAACAAGGATCCATCGGTGACGGGCCTTGTGAGAATTGATGCCGAGGTTTACGCGGCTCTTGTGAAAGCCGCTGAGATTGACAAGAGGAATATCAGGGTCTGCGTGATGATGGCTGTTGAGGAGTGGCTTAAGAAAAACCATCCGACGCTCCTGAAATAGACCTGGACAAGAATCCCCGGCAAACCGCCGGGGATTCTTTTTTTGCTCGTAACCATCCCACCGCCGGGGGAACGATCCCCGGAACGCCAGCCGGTGGTTTATCTGGCAACCCTCATTGCTTTCATTTGTTCTGGATCCCCAAAGAACTTTGATCCCCTGTAATGCCTTGACCTGTGGCAGTCGCGGCAAAGAAGTTCCAGATCCTCGGGATATTCAAACCCCCATCTGGCATATGTCTTGTGGTGCATCTCCATGCCGCTGGCTCTTAATCCGCACTCATTGCAGACTGAACCGTCATCCCTGTAGACATCGGCCCTTGTGCCAGGACTGATGGAGGGTCTCCATTCGAGCTTTTGCCAGAGACTGAATTTTTTCCGATCCAGCCTGTCGATCTCGATCAAGTTGTAATTAACAAGACATGTGATATCCATCACTTTGCAAACGTATTCGCCACGCACCCTGTTCAGTATCACCCCGGGTTCACCGCAACCAATGTGATGAAAAGGCGTGCCGGCCGGAATGATTCCCAGGCGCCTGTCCGACCCGAACCATTCACCACGCCTGATGTCCGATGTCTTCACCGTCATAGGCACAACGGTCTTCCCGTCATCGACAAAAACCCAGCGTTTGCCAGAAGTTGCCTTGTCACCGGCAACCCCATAACGCACCAATCCAGTTCTGGTCCGAACCGTCACCCATTGGCCTGGCATAATCCGTTCCATCACCCACCACCTTTCACTGCCGCAACCCCGCCACGCTCCAGGCGTGGTCGGGGTGCGGGTGATCACGGTGGCGGGGTGCCGTGACCTGCGTGGCAACCTCCGGGGAATGCGCGACCCGGCCCGCCCTCACGCATGGGTCAGAACGGCATCTCGTCCGTGTTGTTCCCCGGCATCGCCACTTTGGGCGCGCCGTTGACGAGCCCGCCGATGCGAAGGTTCTTGTAGACCTTCCCGTCCTTCCCCTGGGATTCCTTGATGGAACCCCGGAAGGTCTTGCCGTTCAGCGTCGGCAACGCCTTCGGCATCTCCACGGAGAACTTCTTGCCGTGCTCCTTCGTCCAGGTCTGGGCGGGGAGGCCGAGGAGGACCAAGTCGGCGCCGAACATGTTGACCGACATGTCCGACCGGAAGAAGTAGGTCCGGTTCACCGTGCTCCCCTGCATCGGGCCCTTGGAGATCGTCAATTGGAAATCGACGATCTTCTCACCGGTCTTCTGCAACACCGCCGGCTCGGCCTTCACGATGCCGAACTCGTAATCCCCGACCGGAAGGTCGTTGATGTTGAGGAACTTCTTGGGTTCACTCGGGGAAAAGAAATCATCAAAGTCTTCAAAGCTCATCTTCACGCACCTCCCTGCTTGGGTTCACCATCGGAACCCTTGTCATCCGAACACCCATCCAACCTCTGCCTGAGGTGGCCGATCAGCATGTCCGCGCTTTCGTTGGAAAGCTGGTCGGACTTGCCGTATTTCGTCTTGATCCACTCCATGAGTTCCTGGCCGCCGCCAAGCTGGATGATCAGCTTCCTGATCTCGGCAAGCTGGTCATGCGTGGCGCGCGGTTCGCTGATCTCGGACTCGTCGAGCAGGCCGAGCCCCATGATGGAAAGCGTCACGCGGCGCTTGGCCTTCGTCTCGGACTTCATCACCGCGTTGGCGTAGGCCTCGCCTTGCAATCCCTTCAGCGCCACGGCGCCGATGGACTCGTCCTGCCTGCCATCCTTGGTGGTGGCGCGGCAGCGGACGATGCTCATGTCGTTCTCGGTCCTGCGCTCCAGGATCTCGATGGAGATCCCATGGGTCTGGCGGATCTGGTCCGTCGCACCCTTCGTGAAATACGGGATCAGCTTCCCGCCCAGGGTGATCCACTGGATTGGGATCGTTGCCGGGTTCAATCCGACCGTCTCGCAGATCTGCCGGGTCACCTCGGCCTTGCCGTTGTCATCCAGCCTGCCGCCTTCACCCTTGGAAAGCGCAAGCAGTTCCGGTGATATCGCCACAATGTTCGCCATCTTTCATGCCTCAATAGGGATCAAAATTGTTACAGCCACCCGTTTTTTTATTGGTCCACCACCTCCTCCCCGTCCTCCGCCGGGTGCATCCGCTCACCCAGGATCTTGAGCGCCTCCAGGCCGCCCATGATCCGCTCGTACTCGGCCGTACCCCGATGGGTGTCCAGCATCCGCATCACCAGCTCGTGGCGGAGCCTGCCGGTGACGAGGAGCCAGCGGATCGCCTCGTCCTTGAATTCGGGATAGGTTGGGTCTGATGTCATTGGAAAAGTTCTCCCTGTTTGAGGCTGTCCCACCGAGTGCCAGAGAGCTTTTCAAGGACTGACCTCCAGTGGGGCGCGGTCAGTCGCTCGTATTCCGCATGAAGCTTTGCCCAGCCAGATTCAAGTTCCTCCTGGCTGACCGACTGGCTGTCCTCCAGCCACTGGAAAGCCTTGTCCTGGAACTCCTGACCGGCATAAGGTCCGGCCTGAAGGCAACGCATAATGATGTCGTAAAGGTCAGACATCAGTCCTCCCTCTCTGAAAGATCCGCCAACACATCCCGCAGCACCTTCAACGGCGGGCCGAACCGCATGGGGTACCCGTAGGCCCCGTGCTTGAGGAACTCTTTTTCCAAGACGAAGCTGTATTCCCCGTCCGCACCCAGCGCCTCGCGGATCCGCCACCGTGTCGGCGGGTCACCCGGCATGCGCGGGCCGGTGAAGGTGCTGGGGCACCCCATGGCTCGCCATTGGCAAATGGTGTCGATCAGGGCCAACGTCACCGAGTCCGGGGTGACGAATGGGGCGGTGAATTTGTCGTTCACTTTGCTGTCCTCCTGTGGAAATCCTTCCTCTTCTTTGCCAGCAACCTTTCCCGTATGCAGGCTGGACAACGCCTGGTTGTGCTTTTCACGCTCATGTGAACAACCGGATCACCGCAGTGATCGCAGTAGGAATCCGACCTGACATGGTCGAAACCAAGGACGGCAATGGCCTTCTCGCGCACAATCGCCAGGGACTGCGTCCCGTATTGATCCGAGTAGCCAAGCTCATCGCCGATGCGCCTGGCTGAAACGCCCTCAGCCAGAAGTTGCAGCACCTTGCGATACCTTGGCGGTGTGGCCTCCATGACCTTGTCCACCAGTTCCCGGTCATCCACATGGCGGAACCCGTCATGCTCGACGCCGAACAGGTTGGTCATGTTGCAATCATCACCACGATCCATCGATGCGGTGGCCCTGCCCTGGAACCGCGTGCGGTGCCGGGTGTTCAGGTTGCTCCAGCGCAGGAACACCAGCCGGAATGCCAGCGTGGACAATTCACCCTTGGCCGGATCATGCAGCGCAATGGCCCTGGTGAAGACCTTGTGCACCTCCTGCTGCCAGTCCTCGAAGGTCATTCCCATCGGCACGCGGAAATGATGGGCCAGCTTGTGGGACAGGTCGATGTTCTTGTCGAACACCTCATGCCCGTAACGGGTCAGGCAGTAGTTATCGTGATCAGCCACGGCCAACTCTCCATGAAACCAGGTCCATCAACACCGCCTCCACCGTCTCCAAAAAGTCCGGCTCCCAAAGGGTGCCGGCCAAGGCCTTGCAAAGTTGGTAGCCAAAGTCGGGGGATGTGGGGTCCATCAGTCCCCCTGCTCAGCTTGGTCACATTTGAAGCACAACCCGTTGAG
>Ga0255082_1000436_pt1 | contig 8998 bp, 11 predicted proteins | sample Colum_Colum_RepB_FD_188459 | JGI IMG/M metagenome (GOLD analysis project Ga0255082, IMG submission 188459) | Freshwater microbial communities from Columbia River, Oregon, United States - Colum_Colum_RepB_8h | ecosystem: Environmental > Aquatic > Freshwater > River | place: USA: Oregon | collected... | reverse complement strand
AACTACTCCTTTTTATCCAAGAAGCCCTTATGGCTGCTCTAAACTCTTTGCTCACTGGATTACAACAAACTATAGAGAAAGCTATGGCATCTTTGCTTGTGCTGGTATTCTATTTAATCATGAAAGTCCACGTCGAGGTGAGAACTTCGTTACACGTAAGATCACAAGACAATTTGGTCGTATATTTGCTGACATAAATGAACCAGCTGTCGTTCTTGGTAACATAGATTCTAAACGTGACTGGGGTCATGCTAAAGATTATGTGATGGCAATGCATGCTATGTTACAACTTGAAAGTCCACAAGACTTTGTGATTAGTACAGAAAAGACCTATACAGTAAGAACATTCTGTGAACTTGCTGCAGCTGAGTTTGGTTGGAGATTAGTTTGGTCTGGTGAAGGTGCTGACGAAGTTGGCATTGATGCTGACACTGGTCGTGAGCTAGTTAAAATATCAGAACAGTTTTATAGACCAGCCGAAGTCAGTCTGCTCCTTGGCGATTCAACCAAAGCAAAAGAAATCTTAGGATGGAACCCTACAACTACTTTCACCAATCTTATTAAAGATATGTGTGATCACGATAGAAAATTAGCAATGTTTGAAAGAGGAATATTAACCCAATGAGAATAATGGCACCGATTAGTCTTGGTGAACTTATAGACAAGATAACAATTTTAGAAATTAAATTAGAACGTGTTAAAGATACTGAAAAGCGTCACAATATTAGGGTAGAATTGGATGAACTTAATGCTATATATAATCCACTTAAGGATCGACACCTAGACAATTTTCATTTAGAATTAAAAGAAGTGAATGAAAGTATTTGGGAATTGGAAGACATCATTAGGAATTGTATAAAAGAAAGTGATAGAGGCGATCTTTACTACACTGCAGCGTTGAATATACCAATTACAAACGATAAAAGAGCTGCCATTAAAAAACAAATTAACGAACAATTTGGTAGTGATATAATTGAGGAGAAACTTTATGCCTAAGAAAGTCTTAGAGCTTGGTAGTCACTATGTTAGTGACTTTTTAAATGAAGATGAAAGTAGCAGTGATCGTAAGAAGTATTCATTGGATCTTTATATTGATGAAGAAAAAGCTGCTATCAGACTTGGAGATGAACTAGCTCCTCCTGAAACAATGTGGGGTCGTTATTGGTATCGATCTGGTACTAATGCTACCATGACAAAAGAGTTAGGTGGCATTGTTGATGAAATTGTAGGTCGTGTAAAGCTAAGTGCTGGAGATGTATGGTTAGATATTGCCTGTAATGATGGAACATTACTAAGTCAAGTTCCAACTGGTGTTGTTAGAATTGGTATTGATCCTTGTGACGATAGTTATTATGAACAAAGCTCTAAACATGCTAAAGTAGTCCAAACTTATTTTACAAAACAAGCATACGACAGTGCTTTTCCTATTGCTCCTAAGAAAGCTAAAGTTATTACTTGCATTGCTATGTTCTATGATCTAAATGATCCAGCTCCATTCATTAAAGACATACATGAATGTTTAGATGATGATGGTGTTGCTGTATTACAAATGTCTTATACACCTTTAATGTTACAACAAATGGCCTTTGATAATATCTGTCACGAGCATGTTTATTATTACAGCCTAACAAGTTTAACTTATATCTTCCAACAACAAGGTTTGAAATTAGTAGATGCATCTATTAATGATACTAATGGTGGTAGTATTAGAGTCTACTTCCAAAAAGAAACAGCCAAGATTGATAGCTTTGCTACAGCACCTCTAAGAGATGTATGTAACTATAGAGCAGATTCTCTTTTAGGTTTTGAACAAACAAATGCTGACATTACTAATGAAAAGGTATGGGAAGAGTTTGGTCGTCGACTTTTAGCTTTGAAAGGTGAAGTAGTAGACTTTGTACGCCAAGCTAAAAAAGAAGGTAAAACGATTTATGGCTATGGTGCTTCAACAAAAGGTAACACCCTCCTACAATACTTTGGTTTAACCAATGAGGATATCACAGCTATTGCTGAAAGATCGCCATATAAGTTTGGTAAGAAGACAGTTGGAACAGAGATCCCAATCGTGTCTGAAGAAGAAATGAGAGCTGCTAAACCTGATTATCTATTAGTATTACCATGGCACTTTATTGATGAATTTGTGAAACGAGAGAAAGATTATCTATTGAATGGTGGCGGACTTATTGTTCCTTGTCCAACATTCAAAGTTATTACAAAAGATGATCTATAATGAAGAAGCTGATCTTCTTTAATCAGTTTCACAATGGTGATTGCTTTGTAGGTAAAGAGTATGTCTCTGAGATGGCAAGACAGCTTAAAGAGAAAGGTGTCACATTTGCCTATGCTCATAATAACCATCCTGATATTATTAAAGATTTAGAGCTTCGTCATGATATGGAGCACTTAAGTCTTAATAACATTCCACCTATGGATAGAATGTCAAGGGTTGCTGAAAGTCAAGATAAAGAAACAGTATTCTTAAATACGTGGGTTGGATGTTGGCAAGGTACCATGTTTCCATTCGGCGAACACATAAACTTTCAAAGATTACATAATATCTGGCGTGAATATTTTAAGTATTTTAACTTAGAGTTTGTAGAAGATCCTGATTACTATCTACCTACTATAGATTTCAGCTGTGGTGCTTTTGATCTTTCTGGTGCTAATTCATTCATTACAAGTGAAGAAAATTACATTATTATCTGTAATGGATCAGCCAATTCAGGTCAAAGTCGAGTTGGTAATCTAAGACACACAATCAATATTCTAGCAAAGGATCTGAAGAACTATAAGATTGTTTGCACTGAGAAGTTTGATACTCCACATGACAATGTACTCTTTACAAGTGATATCTTTGGTAATAAAGAATCTGATCTAAACTTGATTGCCTATATAAGTACGTATGCAAAGTTAATCGTTGGTAAGAATTCAGGACCATTTAGTTATTGTCAGTTTAAAGTCAATCTTTTAGATGAAGATAGAACATTCTTAAACTTATCAATCTTGCCTACTGATTGTCCTTCTGGTGGTGGTGCTTATCCTGCTAGATGTATATTCAGTCCTGAAACCAATGAAGAGAAAATTGCAACCATGATTAGTAACATCCTACAATATCCTCATTTAAGAGGGACTGAGACTTTAATATGACACCTTTATTCATAATTACATCTGCTGTTAATACCAACATTGGTATATTTGATCCTGGAACTCGTATGTTCCAAACTGCAGCAACAATCGATAGTATCAAAAAAGTATATCCTAATAGCAAGATACTTCTTGTTGAGGGTGGTGAGCCATTCGATGAAGAAGAACCATTTTGGAAAAGTATTAAAGCTAGATGTCACACTTATTTAAACTTACAAACTAACGACCAGATTAAATTCCTACACAGCCAATACTTTAAGACTGTAACCAACAAACAAGAGATGGGTGGTATCTCAGGATTGTCTAAAACCATTGCAGAATTAACTTTAATGCATAATGTGATCTCACTACTTCACACCAATCCAGATCTATCTGACTTAATTGGAGTTGATCGTATATTTAAGATTACAGGTCGCTATCAATTAAGTCCTATGTTTGATCCATCAGTATATGAAAATAAAAATGACAAATACATTTTTGTTAAGCGTGAAAAGTCTTGGATTGAGAATGCAGCAGAAACTCTTAATGTAGATAGCCAATTCTCAAGTCGACTCTGGAGCTTTGGTATAGACAAACTAGATGAAACTGTAGAAATCTTTGAAGATATGGTTCAAGATTGTGTTGAGATTACAACGAAACACTATATAGACATGGAACATTTACTATGCAAGCACTTTGGTAAAAGTGAAGATTGTATTGAATTAGAACACACTCATCTGTTTGGAAACATTGGTCCAAATGGTATGTTAATTTACGATTAGGACTATTATGGCAAATAATTTAATTTTATGTACTGGTTGGAGTTATAAGACTGACCTTATAGCTGTATTTGTTGAGAGCTGGAAGAAGTATCAGAAGGCTACTGCTGATATGATTATGTTGGTCGAACCAGATATTAAGCAAGACAAACTTAATTATCTATTGGAGGCTGGCGTTGATGTTAGATTCTATACTGCAGGTTATTTTATTCCTAGCGCTATACATAATACTCGATACTTTAAGTACCTAGACATTCTATTAGAAGAACGTGGTCAATATGATCGAGTATTCCATTGTGATGTTAGAGATGTAGCTTTCCAGGGCGACATCTTTGAAGAAATCCAACCTAAAGAAGGTGAAGTGGATTTATTTGTTAATGAAGAGGATCCAAGAGCTAACTTAGGCGAACGATTCAATAAATATATTTTGACTACGAACTATGGTGAAGCTGTTGCAAAAGAGCTTGAACCAAATCGTATTCTATGTAGTGGTACAACATTAGGAAGTCAGGAGTCTATGATTTCTTATATTGTAACACTTATGAACCAACGTGATATTAAAAAGATGATGGAAGTAGGTGGCATACCTGATGAGCAAGGTCCATACAATTATCTTTTCCACAAGAACTTAATTCCTCATACAAAATTAGAGAATGGAATCGGTGTTGGTACTCTTTGTTTGGTACCACCAGATGATTTAAAAGTGTTGGAAGATGGTCGTGTTACAGTTTATGGAAGAACGCCATCTATTATACATCAATGGGATCGACACAATTTAGAACCACATTTAATTAACCATTATTCAAATCTATACCTTAAGGAGTTAGGATATGTCCTTTGAGTTTGACTTTACAGAAGAAAAACTGGCTAAGTGTTTAGCTCGTAACAAAAACATCAGCGCATTGTTTGAAACATTCAGCAATGTATTACCAAAATACGAAATCACAACAGTAGAACGCGTTGCAGCATTCCTAGCTCAATGTGGTCATGAGTCAGCTGACTTTACTGTATTAAAAGAAAATTTAAACTACAGTGCAGAAGGTTTAACTAAAGTGTTTCCTAAACGATTTCCATCTTTAGCTGTAGCACAACCTTACAACCGCAATCCAGAAAAGATTGCAAACAAGATTTATTCTGATCGTATGGGCAATGGTCCTGAGTCATCCGGTGAAGGATACAAATTCAGAGGTCGTGGTGCTATCCAATTAACAGGAAAAGAAAATTATTCTAAGTTTGCTAAGTCTGTTGATCAGTCACTAGACGAAGCAGTGTCTTATTGTGAGACTCTTGATGGTGCAATTGAATCAGCTTGCTGGTTCTGGAAAACAAATAACTTAAACAGTCTTGCAGATAAAACTGACATTGTTGGTTTGACTAAAAGAATTAATGGCGGTACAATAGGTTTAGAAGATAGAAAACATCATTTCGAAAACAACCTGATTGTACTAAGTGCCTAAATTTACTCATGTTGGATTTGGAAAAGGCAAAGCCCTTCCAATCCTAGAACAAATAAACAGTGATAGCGGAAGAAGATATAAGACTCCAAAAGGTGACTTATATCCTTCTGTTACTACCGTTTTAGGTCTTGGTAAAGAAGAAAAACTAAAGGGTTGGGTTGAACGTGTTGGCAAAGAAGAGGCCGAACGTATCAAATTCAATGCCGCCTCTCGTGGAACTATCATCCACGCTCTAGCTGAAATGTATGTCAATAATGAGCCTCGTCCAAGTTGGGATGATGAAAGGCTCCATGTCAAAGATTATAATCGTGATCCTTATTTAATAGCCAAGATGTGGAAACAATTCAGACCTCTATTAGATAACATCGATGTGGTTCATTGTCAAGAAGCGAGGATGTATAGCGACACTCTAAGAGTAGCTGGGACAGTTGATTGTATTGCAAATTATGAAGGTACCTTGTGCATCATAGACTACAAAACTTCTACTAACTATAAAAAAGCAGAATGGATCTCAGATTACTTCATGCAAGCTACGGCATATTCAATTATGTATGAGGAAAGAACGGGTATTCAAATTGAAGATCTTAAAATTTTAATAGCATTAGAAAATAATCCAGACCCATTGGTGTTTTCAGAGAAAAGAAGTAGATGGCTTCTTCCTCTTTTAGATGCTAGAAAAAAATACGACGAATATGTTGACAAAACAGTTGACCTTGTATAGAATTAACGGTGAGTCGGGGTTAAGGGAAATAAATGAATTTAAGTGATTACATTCGCGTTTATCCAAAGGTCCTATCATCTAAGATATGTCGTCATTACATAGACCTATTCGAACAACATCTTCAACCCTTAGTTATCCGTAACCAAGGTCCATACAACTTCTCAGAAATAAACACTATTCAAGCAGGATGGGATCTTAATGTCCTATTCGAATTCACAAAAGTATTCCGAAGTCAATATTTTTTCGATTGTAATATAACAGAAAAGAATTTCAATCATGATCATTCTTATGAAGAATTTAGAATGAAAAGATATATGCCTCATCTCAATCAAGAGTTTAAACCTCATGTTGATGCTTGGGATATAGATACAGCAAAAAGATTTATTGTTGCTTTTTGGTACTTGAATGATGTTAGTGAAGGCGGTGAAACAGTCTTCTTCAATATTGATAAAGAGATTAAAGTAAAGCCAGAAGAAGGCACTCTTATTATGTTTCCTGCAACATGGCAATACATCCATGCAGGGTTGCCTCCTATATCTAATCCTAAGTATATTATTGGTACTTACTTTCATCACGGATAAGATATGTTTATAGAAGGCGCCATCTACGTAGCTGAGCTATCAACCAATCCAGCTAACTATTTTAATCCTATCACAACAACCATAACTGTTGCTGATAAGGCTTATCAATACTTAAAGCCACAAGAAAAAATACCAAGTGCGTTGCCAGCAAAGAAGATAGAAAAGTTTAAGAGGTGGGAAAAGGAAGACTGGATAAAAGATGATCCATATAAAGAGATGTGGGATCCAAATTGGATAAGTAAATGAGAGAAGCATACATATATACTGTATTAGTCGATGGCGAAGCTATCAGAAAGTTTAATTATAAAGAAGACGTTGAACGATTTTGTGAAAATCGAAAGGATGTAGAAATTGTTAGAGAACGAAAACCAAAGCCTCCATCAATCGCAGACGTCCTCAACGACATTGACAAAATGTTTGGACCTGCTCCCTTCTGATAGAGAGTTTAGATTGAACAATTTAGGAGAGTTAGAACAGTTTCTTGGCGGCGAATGGTGCTGTAAAACTGGTGTAATTCACTAGGTTTATTCACATTATTTGGCTAGATAGTTTTTTCAATTAAAGTAATATATAAATTATGCAGAATATTTCTGCATTTCAATTGAAAGGACAACCATCATGTGGACAAAACCAGCTGCTACTGAAATGCGTTTCGGTTTCGAAGTAACCATGTACGTAATGAACAAGTAATTGTTCTAATACGTCAAAAGGGGGCTTCGGCCCCTTTTTTTATGGAGTTGTTATGAAGAAAATAGTTTTGATTGGACATGGTTATGTTGGCAAGTATATTGCTGCTGAATTAAATGCACAGTGTGTACATTTTATTTGGACTAATCATAATGAGTACATCCCATTTGATGCTGACTTTATTATCAATGCTGCAGGCTTTACAGGCGTTCCTAATGTAGATGCTTGTGAGTCTCGCAAAGCCGATACCGTTCAAGGTAATATCAATTTCCCATTAAGTTTAGAAAGACGATTCGATTGTCCAATCCTTCATCTAACATCGGGATGTGTCTATACTGATTACAAAGATGGTGGCTGGTTAGAAACTGATACTCCAAACTTTAACTGGAACAATGGATCATTCTATAGTGCTACAAAGGCTGAATTCCAAAAGCTTTGGACAGAATATCACTACGATAAAAAGAGCTACATTCTAAGATTAAGAATGCCATTTGGTCCTGACAACTTAGATAAAAATCTACTCATGAAGTATCACAAATATCATACTCTCGTTGATTTTGAAAACTCAATTACAAATTTAGAAGATCTAGCAAAAGCAGTCTGTCACTTTGTTGATACTAGACCTATCCCTGGAATTTACAATGCTGTTAATCCAGGTGGCATAAAGACCCACCAAATTGCTCAGGTATTAGGTATAGTAAAGCCATGGTATAGTCATGAAGAATGGAATGCTTTAGGTCTAACTCCCCGTAGTAACTGCGTATTAAATACAGATAAAATGCAAGCTGTTTATCCATTTAGACCAGCAATTGAATCATTAATAGATGCTGTTGACAAAATTAGACAAATTCCTCTATAATGAGCTTTAAGTTTATATAAATAAATGTACACAGAGCGATAGTCTCACTAAACCTATCAAACACACATACACAACACAGGAGCAGTAAATGTCAAACATGACCCCATTCGAGATACGTCTCGATCTATTAAAAAGCTAAACGGCACCGCTATTCCTGACCATCCAGCTTTACCAAATTATCCAACCGATACAGAAATCATCGCTAAAGCTCAATCGCTTAATGGTTTTGTATCCAACACTGAAACTAAACCAGTAAAAAAATCCCAAGACAAACAACCCGTATAGAAAAGACCTCAGGTCTTACTTTAAGGAGATACTATGTTTAAATTCTTACCTATAATTGTATTAGCACTAGTAGCAATTTTCATACCTTTGGACGTCACATCTTCAATTGCAGCAGAACGACCTCTCAAAGTCAGATATGAAGATTTAAATAAACATGCTCGTCAGCAAGTAGATTGTCTAGCTCAAAACATGTATTTTGAGAGTGGTTGGGAACCTCAACTAGGTCAGATTGCTGTAGCAATGGTGACTATAAATCGACAGGAAAGTGGATCATATCCCAATACCATTTGTGGTGTTGTAAAACAAAAGGTAGCTAGCACGTGTCAATTTAGTTGGGTGTGTGAATACAAAACAATAAACAATGTTAATAGAGAAGTTTATTTAAAGATTAGAGCATTGGCTGTTTATGTATATGCTAACCGAGATCACATTAAAGATCCAAGCAAAGGAGCTTTATTCTATCACGCAGACTATGTTAATCCAGGATGGCGTAATATGAAATATGT
>Ga0255082_1000412_pt1 | contig 9245 bp, 1 predicted proteins | sample Colum_Colum_RepB_FD_188459 | JGI IMG/M metagenome (GOLD analysis project Ga0255082, IMG submission 188459) | Freshwater microbial communities from Columbia River, Oregon, United States - Colum_Colum_RepB_8h | ecosystem: Environmental > Aquatic > Freshwater > River | place: USA: Oregon | collected... | reverse complement strand
AACTGCATCAATGACAGCTCGTGTGGTTGCAACAGGTGGATTAACTACAAGTTTTCAATGGATTGTCGGTGTTAACACTATATTCAAATTATCTGATACCGAATTTACAATTAGAAACCTTAACGTTACGGATAATCTATCTGTTAATGGTGTTCAAGTTTTAAATGGTACTAAAGGATGGGTGGGTCCCACAACAAATATTGTTGGTGCTCAAGGTGCTACGGGTAACACTGGCGCTCAAGGTAATACAGGTAATATTGGCGCTCAGGGTAAGGTGGGTGATACAGGTGCTCAAGGAAACGTTGGAGCTCAAGGTGCTCAAGGTAATACAGGACACACAGGTGCTCAAGGAGCTACGGGTAATACAGGTGCTCAAGGTAACATTGGTAATACAGGTGCTCAAGGAGCTGTAGGATTAACGGGTGCACAGGGTAATATAGGGGCTCAAGGTGCAATCGGTGATATTGGACCAACGGGTGCGGGAGGACCAACGGGTGCGCAGGGTAATATAGGGGCTCAAGGAGCTCAAGGACTTACAGGTGCTCAAGGACCAACGGGTGCACAGGGTAACATAGGTGCTCAAGGTAACACAGGTGCTCAAGGAGCCGTAGGTAATACAGGTGCTCAAGGAGCCATAGGTGCTCAAGGTAAAATTGGAACCCAAGGGGCTCAAGGAGCCATAGGTGCTCAAGGTAAACAAGGTTCTACGGGCAATACAGGAGCTCAAGGTTCTACGGGTAATGCAGGTGCTCAAGGTAATACAGGTGCACAAGGACCTATTGGTCCTCCGGGTGCTACGGGTAATACAGGTGCTCAGGGTAATACAGGTGCTCAGGGCAATACAGGTGCTCAAGGAGCTACGGGTAATACCGGTGCTCAAGGGGCTCAAGGTAATACGGGACATACAGGTGCTCAAGGAGCTACGGGTAATACCGGTGCTCAAGGGGCTCAAGGTAATATAGGACATACAGGTGCACAAGGAGCCACGGGTAATACGGGTGCACAAGGTAATATAGGAGCACAAGGTGCAATAGGACCAACAGGGGCTACAGGACCGACCGGTTCCCAAGGTTCAACAGGTGCTCAAGGTGTTTTAGGACCACAAGGAAATACGGGACCACAAGGAGCTCAAGGACCACAAGGTGCTCAAGGTAATACCGGTGCTCAAGGAGCCACAGGTACCACGGGAACATTTGGTAATGAAGGTGCTCAAGGAGCAGTAGGGATTCAAGGTGTTGCAGGTAACGTTGGTGCTCAAGGTAACGTTGGTGCTCAAGGTAATCTTGGACCCACAGGGAATACAGGACCAACAGGTTCTCAAGGTTCAATAGGAGCTCAAGGACATACAGGTGCACAAGGTAATATAGGACTACAAGGTGCTCAAGGTAACACCGGTGCTCAAGGTAATCTTGGACCGACAGGAAACACAGGACCTACGGGTTCTCAAGGTAATACAGGAAGCCAAGGGTCAATTGGCCCACAAGGACCTACAGGTCCACAAGGAGCTCAAGGTTCAACGGGTGCTCAAGGCAATATTGGACCACAAGGTGCCGTCGGACCACAAGGTTCTCAAGGTTCAACGGGTGCTCAAGGTAATATTGGACCACAAGGTGCCATCGGACCAACAGGTTCTCAAGGTTCAACAGGTACTCAAGGTGCTATTGGACCACAAGGTGCTATTGGACCTCAAGGAGCCACGGGTCCACAAGGTGCAACAGGAAACACGGGTGCTCAAGGTGCGACGGGAAACACGGGTGCTCAAGGAGCTCAGGGTGGTACAGGGTCTATTGGACCTCAAGGAGCCACGGGACCAACAGGGTCACAAGGTTCCATAGGTGCTCAAGGACCAATAGGACCACAAGGAGCTACAGGACAAACAGGTGCATTTGGTAATGAAGGTGCTCAAGGGGCTGTGGGACCACAAGGTGCAACAGGACCTCAAGGTTCAATAGGTGCCCAAGGTAATACAGGTGCCATAGGACCACAGGGTTCTACAGGAGCTCAAGGTTCTCAAGGTGGTGCCGGTGCAACAGGAAATACAGGTGCACAAGGTGCTACTGGAAATACGGGTGCTCAAGGACCAACGGGTGCTCAAGGTAATATAGGTCCGACAGGTGCTACAGGACCTGTAGGTTCACAAGGTAACATAGGTAATACAGGTCATTCAGGTGCACAAGGTGCTACGGGTGGTGGAGGTTCAACAGGAGCTCAGGGTGCTACAGGAAATACCGGTGCACAAGGTGCTACGGGTGGAGGAGGTTCCACAGGGGCTCAGGGTGCTACAGGTCACTCAGGAGCTCAAGGTAATACAGGATTACAAGGTGCTCAAGGTAACACAGGTGCTACGGGTAATATAGGACCTCAAGGTAATACAGGTAATACCGGGGCACAAGGTAATGCAGGTGCTACGGGTAATATAGGACCTCAAGGTTCCACAGGAGCTCAGGGTTCTCAAGGTGGTACAGGTTCTGTAGGTGCGGTTGGTCCCACAGGTGGTGGAGGTTCCACAGGAGCTCAGGGTGCTCAAGGTGGTTTAGGACCGACAGGTAATACTGGTAATCTTGGACCTCAAGGTAGTACAGGTGCAACAGGTGCTCAAGGAGGTTTTGGACCAACAGGAGGACAAGGTGCACAAGGTGGACAAGGAATTAGTCCTGGTGCTCAAGGTGCAACGGGAGGACAAGGTGCTCAAGGTCCAGATGGATTACCATCAACAGGAGCACAAGGTGCTCAAGGTGTTGCTGTTGCTGGTCCCACAGGTGCAACAGGTGCTCAAGGTGCTACGGGTCTTCCTGGTACTGTGGGTGCTCAAGGTTCTCAAGGTGGTACTGGTGGTCAAGGTGCTCAAGGTTCTCAAGGTGCTCAAGGTGCTACAGGTCCACCATCAGGACCTACGTGTTATTTAATTAGTTCGTCGGCAGGGTTTACAGAAAATTGTGTAGACTTGCGTTTCAAAGGAAACTATGCAATATACTCAACTGTGACCTCACCTGATTGTAATAACATGGACCCACTTTATGATGTCAATACTTGTGATAGTTGTTCGACCATTCAAATGGCAAGATGGATAGCTGGCGATGCTACAGTGAGCCCCGGATGTCAGTTACAGTGTTGTGACTTTTCTGATTTTAGACTTAAAAATGATATCATCACACTTGAAGGTTCATTAACAAAATTAATGATGTTACAACCTGTTGAATTTGATTGGACCGAAGATACTCCTGAATACAATTATTATTTAGAAAATAATAAAACACACTCTTTAGGATTTATTGCTCAACAAGTTAGACAACACATCCCTGAAGTGGTAAAAATGAGAGATAATGGATTTTATTATATCCTTTATCCCCAACTTAATGCATATTTAGTTGAAGGTATTAAAGAACATCAAAATAACATTGCATCTGTTGATGAAAGATTAACTATGTTAGAGGAATATATTGAGAATTACTAATGGCTAATGATATTATAATATACCCTTCAGGTAACACCTTTTCAGGTGGTGCACCTTTTATTATTTATGAGGATGCTACTGGTAATCAGTTGGTTCAAAAAGTTAATGCTAATGGTGATTTAACATTCTCATCATCCACAGATTCTTCTGTAGGTAGTATTGGTACTCAAGCAGTCACTTCTAATGGTTTTTCTGTTAATGACCTAAGTAATGGTGAAGGTATTTATGCTTGGGATGGTAGTTCAACATATGTTCAGATTATTAACTACCTTGGAGAATGGATAGGTTCACAAGCCAATATTAAAGGAGCTCAAGGAGCTCAAGGTACTCAAGGACCAACGGGCGCTCAAGGTGCTCAAGGAGGTCAAGGTCCTCAAGGGGCTCAAGGTACACAAGGTGGACAGGGAGCTCAAGGTACACAAGGTGGACAGGGAGCCCAAGGGGCTAACACAGGTGCTCAAGGAGCTCAGGGTACACAAGGTGCTCAAGGAGCTCAGGGTGCGAGTACAGGTGCTCAAGGTAATACAGGTGCTCAGGGAGCTCAAGGAGCTCAAGGTACTCAAGGTGCACAAAGTTCAGTCCAAGGTGCTCAAGGAAAAACGGGTGCACAAGGTGCTCAAGGAACTCAAGGTGCTAACAGTGCCACACAAGGTGCTCAAGGTAATACAGGTGCCCAAGGTGCTCAAGGAGCTCAAGGTGCCCAAGGTGCGAGCACGGGTGCTCAAGGTAATACAGGTGCCCAAGGTGCTCAAGGTAGTCAAGGAACTGCAAGTATTGTAATCGGACCAACAGGTGCACAAGGTTCTCAAGGACCGATAGGTGCTCAAGGAGCTCAAGGTGCAAGTACAGGTGCTCAAGGTAATACAGGTGCTCAAGGAGCACAAGGTACTCAAGGTAGTACGGATGATACTCCTGGTGCTCAAGGTGGACAAGGTTCACAAGGTGGACAAGGAGCTCAAGGAGCACAAGGTGCTAACACAGGTGCTCAAGGAGGACAAGGTGCTCAAGGACCTCAAGGAGCTCAAGGAGCTCAAGGTGCTAGTACGGGAGCTCAAGGTGCTCAAGGAGCTCAAGGAATTAGAGGTGGTCAAGGTGCTCAGGGAGCTAGCATAGGAGCTCAAGGTGCTCAGGGAGCTCAAGGTGCTCAAGGTTCTGTAGGTGCTCAAAGTAGTGTTACAGGAGCTCAAGGAGCAACAGGAAACACGGGTGCTCAAGGAGCCCAAGGTGCTCAAGGTGGTGTTACAGGTGCTCAAGGTAGTACGGGTGCTCAAGGTGCTCAAGGAGCTCAAGGAGCTCAAGGTGCTAATACAGGAGCTCAAGGAGCCGTCGGAAAACAAGGTGCCCAAGGTGCTCAAGGAACTCAAGGTGGTGTTACGGGAGCTCAAGGTAGTACGGGTGCTCAAGGAGCTCAAGGTGCTCAAGGTGCTCAAAGTTCCGTCCAAGGTGCTCAAGGTGCTACAGGTAACACAGGAGCTCAAGGAGCTCAAGGTGCTCAAGGTGCTTCTCAAGGTGCCCAAGGTAATACAGGAGCTCAAGGAGCTCAAGGAGCTCAAGGAGCACAAAGTTCTGTACAGGGTGCACAAGGTGCTACAGGTAATACCGGTGCCCAAGGTAATATAGGAGCTCAAGGAGGAACCGCAGGAGCTACGGGAGTTACAGGTGCTCAAGGAGGACAAGGTGCTCAAGGAGCTCAAGGTGGCGTTACGGGAGCTCAAGGAGCGACAGGTAATACAGGTGCTCAAGGGGCTCAAGGAGCTCAAGGTGGGGTCACAGGAGCTCAAGGAACGACAGGTAATACAGGTGCTCAGGGTAATGTTGGTGCTCAAGGAGGAACTACGGGTGCTCAAGGAGCGACAGGTGCTCAAGGTGGTCAAGGGGCACAAGGTGCTCAAGGTGCTAATACAGGAGCCCAAGGTGGTCAAGGAGCCCAAGGTGCTCAAGGTAGTACAGGAGCTCAAGGTGGTAATACAGGTGCTCAAGGAGCGACAGGTAATACAGGGGCTCAAGGTACTCAGGGTCCTCAAGGAGTAATTACAGGTGCTCAAGGTGCTGTTGGTAAACAAGGTGCCCAAGGAGCACAAGGTGCTCAAGGTGGAGTTACAGGTGCTCAAGGAAGTACAGGAGCTCAGGGTTCACAAGGAAGTACTGGTGCTCAAAGTAGTGTCACGGGTGCTCAGGGTTCACAAGGTGGTGGTGGTTCAACAGGTGCTCAAGGTGCTCAAGGTGCTAATACAGGTGCTCAGGGTGGACAAGGTGCTCAGGGTGGACAAGGTTCTCAGGGTGCTCAAAGTTCGGTTCAAGGTGCTCAAGGAGCTACGGGTAAACAAGGTGCTCAGGGAGCTCAAGGTGCTCAAGGTGCTAATACAGGAGCTCAAGGTGCTACAGGAGCCCAAGGTGCTCAGGGTTCACAAGGAGCCCAAGGTGCTAGTACAGGTGCACAAGGTAATACAGGTGCGCAAGGTGCTCAGGGTTCACAAGGAGCTCAAGGGGCTAGTACAGGTGCACAAGGAGGTCAAGGTTCTCAAGGAGGACAAGGTGCTCAAGGAGCTCAAAGTTCTGTACAAGGTGCACAAGGAGGTCAAGGTTCTCAAGGAGGACAAGGTGCTCAAGGAGCTCAAAGTAGTGTTACAGGTGCTCAGGGTTCACAAGGTGGTGGTGGTTCAACAGGTGCTCAAGGAGCTCAAAGTTCTGTACAAGGTGCACAAGGAGGTCAAGGTTCTCAAGGAGGACAAGGTGCTCAAGGAGCTCAAAGTAGTGTTACAGGTGCTCAGGGTTCACAAGGTGGTGGAGGTTCCACAGGAGCTCAAGGAGCTCAAGGTTCTACTCAAGGTGCAACAGGTGCTCAAGGTAATACAGGAGCTCAGGGAGCTAATAGTACAACTCAAGGAGCACAAGGTGCTCAGGGTGCTAATACAGGAGCTCAAGGAGCCCAAGGTGCTCAGGGTAGCGCGAGTTCTACTCAGGGTGCTCAAGGTGCCGCGGGAAATACAGGTCCTGCCGGAAACCAAGGTGCTCAAGGAACTACAGGTGCTGTAGGACCACAAGGTGCTCCAACACCAGGTCCTCAAGGTGCTCAAGGTCCAAAAGGACCTGCAGGAGCACAAGGTGCTGTAGGACCACAAGGTGCTCAAGGACCTAGTGGTAACGGAGCTCAAGGAGCTACGGGTGCTCAAGGACCTGCAGGACCACAAGGTGCTCAAGGTAATACAGGTGCTCAAGGACCACCGTCAGATGCCAGATATAAAACAAACATTAAACCTCTCACAGACGTTAGACAAAATATTGTTAGCATGAGAGGTGTTAAATTTGATTGGGTTGAGGACATTCCTCAATTATCAGATTATTTACCAGAACACAAATACCTAATTACAGGTGTAAACCTTGGATTTATTGCTCAAGAAATTGAAGAAAAATATCCAGATTTAGTTTGGACAGATAAATATGGTTATAAGAATTTACAATATGAGCTATTGGTTTCGGTTGGTATATCGGCATTAATTGAAAACCAAAAAAGAGTTGAAGTGTTGAATAATTTTCTTAAAGATTTAAGTACAAAAATAGGTGGCTAAGGATATCATTATATTACCAGGTAGTGCAACTGTTGAGTTGTATGATACAAATAATACTAAGGCAACTTGGGTTTACTCCAGTGCTGTACTTGATTGGAAAGTCAGTACTACTGTTTATTTTAAAGTTATTAATACCTCACCTAAATTTAGGTTGTTTTTTAACAATCTTTATGTTTTTAGCACTATTGCAACAACTGCTGGTACTGTAGTTAATAATGCTATTTGGGCGGGTACAACAAATACCGGACCAACAGGAGCTCAGGGTGCTGCGGGTGCTCAGGGAACTCAAGGAGGTCAAGGAAAACAAGGTGATTTTGGGTCTACAGGTTCACCAGGTTCGGTTGGTTCACAAGGTGCAACAGGTAATGTTGGTTCTCAAGGAGGACAAGGTGCCCAAGGTGGAAAAGGACCTCAAGGTTCACAAGGTACTCAAGGGGGACAAGGTTCACAAGGTGGACAAGGTTCACAAGGTGCTGTTGGTAGTGTAGGTTCACAAGGTACTCAGGGAGGACAGGGTTCTCAAGGAGGACAAGGAGCACAAGGTACTCAGGGAGGACAGGGTTCTCAAGGGGGACAAGGTGCTCAAGGCGCTCAAGGTTCTCAAGGTAATATAGGTTCACAAGGTTCTCAAGGGGGACAAGGTTCCCAAGGAGGACAAGGTTCTCAAGGTAATATAGGTGCTCAAGGTTCGGTAGGTGCGGATGGTGCTCAAGGTGCTCAAGGTTCTCAGGGTAATACAGGTTCACAAGGTTCTCAAGGAGGACAAGGTTCTCAAGGAGGACAAGGAAGCCAAGGAAGTCAAGGTGCGGTAGGTGATAAAGGTGCTCAGGGTGTTCAAGGTTCTATTGGAGCTCAAGGTAATACAGGTTCACAAGGTTCTCAAGGAGGACAAGGTTCTCAAGGTGCCGTTGGTTCACAAGGGGCAACAGGTAATCAAGGTGCTCAAGGGGGACAAGGTGCTCAAGGTGCGGTTGGTTCACAAGGGGCAACAGGTAATCAAGGTGCTCAAGGGGGACAAGGTTCACAAGGTGCCGTTGGTTCACAAGGCGCCATAGGAGCTCAGGGTTCTCAGGGAGGACAAGGTGCTCAAGGTACTCAAGGAGGACAAGGTTCCCAAGGAGCGGTTGGAGCTCAAGGAGGACAGGGTACTCAAGGAGGACAAGGTTCACAAGGTAGTCCAGGTTCAGTTGGGGCTCAAGGAGGTCAAGGGGCTCAAGGTACTCAAGGAGGACAAGGTGCTCAAGGTCCTGTAGGTGCTCAAGGAGGACAGGGTGCTCAAGGAGGACAGGGAGCTCAAGGTAATACAGGTTCTCAAGGTTCTCAAGGAGGTCAAGGTGTTCAGGGAACTCAGGGAGGACAAGGTGCTCAAGGAGCAACAGGTTCTCAAGGAGGACAAGGTGCTCAAGGAACTCAAGGTTCTCAAGGTAATATAGGTTCACAAGGGGCTCAAGGAGGTCAAGGAGTTCAAGGTTCTCAAGGAGGACAGGGTGCTCAAGGTGCACAAGGTGCTCAAGGAGGTCAAGGAGTACAGGGAGCTCAAGGTTCCCAAGGTAACACAGGTTTACAAGGTTCTCAAGGAGGACAAGGTGCTCAGGGTACTCAAGGAGGGCAAGGTTCTCAAGGAGCTACAGGTTCTCAAGGAGGACAAGGTGCTCAGGGTACTCAAGGAGGACAAGGTGCTCAAGGAGGACAAGGTGCTCAGGGTGGACAAGGTTCACAAGGAGGACAAGGTTCTCAAGGAGCTGTCGGTTCTCAAGGTTCACAAGGAGGACAAGGTTCGCAAGGAGCGGTCGGTTCACAAGGAGCAACAGGTAATCAAGGGGCTCAAGGAGGACAAGGTTTCCAAGGTACTCAGGGTGGTCAGGGAGCTCAAGGTTCGTTAGGTGCTGTTGGTAGTCAGGGAGCTCAAGGTTCACAAGGTACTCAAGGAGGACAAGGTGCACAGGGTACTCAAGGAGGACAAGGAGTTCAAGGAGGACAAGGTTCACAAGGTGGTGCTGGTGCACAAGGTTCTCAAGGAGGACAAGGTTCTCAGGGTGGTGGTGGTTCCACAGGTGCTCAAGGTTCACAAGGTTCTCAAGGAGGACAAGGTTCGCAAGGTGGGACTGGTAGTGGAGGTGATACAGGTTCTCAAGGTTCTCAAGGAGGTCAAGGTTCTCAAGGTTCTCAAGGAGGTCAAGGTTCTCAAGGTACTCAAGGGTCTACAGGGGGTCAAGGTTCTC
>Ga0255082_1000397_pt1 | contig 9415 bp, 8 predicted proteins | sample Colum_Colum_RepB_FD_188459 | JGI IMG/M metagenome (GOLD analysis project Ga0255082, IMG submission 188459) | Freshwater microbial communities from Columbia River, Oregon, United States - Colum_Colum_RepB_8h | ecosystem: Environmental > Aquatic > Freshwater > River | place: USA: Oregon | collected... | reverse complement strand
TATCTTTTGCTAGACGGAATAATTGAGCCAGGTGAAGCATTTCCTGTGTATCCAAGATTTGTTAACGTAACTGAAGTAGAACTACCAATAGCACTAACAGAAAAATATCCAGCGCTTTCATAATATACAACCATACCTACCACCATCCAACTAGTAGTTAATACAAAAACATCAGTAGTTGATGAAACTGCTGGCATACCAAGAATTGAAGTAGTTGTTGTAAATGAACTTATACCACTTGATCCGGACGTACCTGATGATCCACTCGTTCCAGAAGAACCAGATGTGCCTGATGATCCTGAAGTGCCACTAGAACCGCTTGATCCAGATGTACCACTACTACCAGATGTACCACTACTACCAGATGTACCACTACTACCAGAAGAACCAGATGTGCCGGAACTACCACTAGTGCCAGAACTGCCTGAAGTACCTGAAGATCCATCTGCACCACTCAATTTATAATGAACAACACCACTATCATCCACCGTCAAAAACTTTGTGTCAGTAGCAAGACCAACACCCTCAAACCTAACAGGATTTGATGATGATGATACATGTAATGGATTTGTAGGTTGATTTACACCAATTCCTACATCCACTTCATTTCCAACTCCATTTGCTATTACTGTACTAAATGTTGCCATATTTTATAAATATTAAAGTATTTGTTTTAACCTAACAGTTGTATTGTTTCCTACATAACCAACCGCATATGATCCAACCACAACTCTAATTAATGCACTGTGTCCAACATCTTTCTGCGTCACATCAACTGATGCTGAGTTAAAATAAACTGAAGCAGTTAATGAACTTCCTCCACTAGAATATAATAAACGTGGATCTGGACTTTCTTGCACATAATTGATGAAAGTGGTTGCTACTGAACCAGTTTTTCCTGTACCAACAATTATTTTTCCGTAAATAATATCTTGATAATTACTTGACTCACCTGCATTAGGGTTACCTTTAATTACAACTTCATAAACTTCACCAGTTCCTGTTGATGTAAAAGTATCAAATATAGCAGATTGACCACTTGTTGTAGTTAAGTTAAATGATTTACCATAAAAAGCATTTGCTTGTACATCACCATCCACATCAACTTTAGCAGAAGGTGAAGTTGTACCAATACCAATATTACTATTATTTTGATAAATTATACTAGAAGTAATAGTATTACTGCCGTTGATTAATGGGACATAATTTGATATTAAATTGACTTCATTATTAGGTCCAAGTATAATTTGCCTATTGCCTACAGTTTCACTGCTACTTACAAATAAATAATTATTTTGACTGTCCCATAAAATTGAACTGAAACTATTACTTCCACTATCATGTAATTCTAATCCTGCATATCTCTTATAAGGATTTAATGCATTTAATGTAATGATGTTATCAGTAACAATAAATTCACTTGAAGTAACATAAATTGTACTTGAACTAAATGTAGACGCATATAAAGTTCCTGTTACTGATAAATTGCTTGCGGTTAAATTTGAAACCGTATAATTATTTGTTGGTACTAAATAACTTGCGGTTAAACTATTATTACTATAACTACTTGTACCATAAAATGAAGCAGTTACACTATTTGCAATAAGACTGCCTGTTAATGCATAACTGCCAGTTAAATTTTTACTATTAGTCCAAACACTACCACTTCTAATTAATAAATCACCATAACTACTTGTTGTGCTGGTGTCATAAACATTGTGCAATTCATCCAATTCAGCGCCATTATCAATTCTAACATAGATAGTACCATTGTTTAGTTGACTTCTTATAACTTGACCCAATCTTACACCATGATTTGGCGGTCTAGGTGATATATTTGTATAATTACCGCTAGAAGAAAGATATAATAAATCAGCTGATGTAAAATTACCTGTATCAACTGCTAGTAAATATCCTTCAGTCATTACATAACCAAATTGATTAATGCCAAATATTTCATTTGTAAATCCTAGTGTATTTGCACTATCATTTTCATTTCTAAAATCTGCTAATTCAATTGTAGCTACGTTTCCACTATTATCTACACCCACTATTCTTACCACTTTTCCTTTTGGTATAATTGCTCCAGAAGTATTTTTTACATAAATAAGAATATCCTGTGCATTTTGTGACAATCCAGCCGTAGCTGCATAATCCGCATAACTTGATGTTAACGCATATGATGAACTTAAAGCATAACTGCTACTAATTACACTACCACTCCAATAACTTGCTGTTAATGAATAAGATGCGGATGTGCTATTATTACTATAACTACTAGTTAAACTATAACTAGCACTTACTACATTATTTGCCCAACTACTTGTTATAGGATACGTTGAACCAGTAATTAAACTAGTACCCGCAGATGAACTTATTATTTGAAGACCACTTCTAGACGCAATTGCATATCCACTTGCAGAAATAGGAAAAGTTATTCTGGTTACATCCAAATTTAATAACAAAATATTTTGTGGAATTATTTGATTAAAATCCAAATCATATGTTTGTACTAATATTGGAGTTGTATTAAGACTGTGTGTAAATTCCCATACAGAGCTACTATAAAAAGACGCACTAACCGCATTAGTAATATCTACAGTTTGAACATTTAAACAATAACTAGCAGTTATTGCCCAACTACTTGTAATTGGATAAGTGCTACCTGTAACTAAAGTTGTTCCGGAACCAGATAAATCAAGAGGATTGCCAAAACCGTCATAATAGCTTCCTGATGCTATTTGAACTAATCGACCATATGTGAACGATACTTTGTTTCCTGTAAGGTCATATAATGACATATATTATCTATATTTTTATTATGACAAATCATCAGAAAGTAATGTATATAATTCAGTCATTATTTTATCATACAAACTATTTTCAACCTTGTTTTCAGTTAAGTAATTTTGTATTGTTTTAATTACCTTGGTTTTGTCTTCCTTTTTAAATATATTCAGATTACTTCTGATTATATTTTTATTTATTCTATGAGCATGTTCTTTGATCAACAATGTTTCATCATTCTTGATATCACTAATGGTAACCTTTGGCTTTGAATCTGTTACCTTGATACCTTCTGATTCAGTCAATGTTTCTTTAGATTTACCATTTATTGAAGTCACTTCCACTTTTCTTGATACCTCCGTTACATACTCAGTTTCATATGGTGTAAAATATGTATCTTCCGCAATTACTTCCAAAAACATGTTACCCTTGACATTTTCATCAAGAATACCCTTTAACTTTTTAACGGGAATTGTTACCTGACCATCACTATCAATGGTACCTTTTAACTTAATATCAAAGTCATCACTTTCAATGATCATGTTGATCTTTGATTTTTTTAAACTAGCACCTTGAATTTTTAAACTACATTCAAAGTTTTTGGCTTGGTCAAGTTGAATGGTGTACATATTAATCTTTCTTTGAAATTTCTATTTTTAAGTAATCTGTCATAATTGTTTGGACATCTTTTACAGTGACTTTTATACCCTCTTTTTTCTTTTTCTTCTCTTTATAATCTTCATTGCCTAACTTTATAAGCACTGTAATTAGTTTTTCTTTCTTGGGTTCTTCCAACTTTTCTAGGTTTTGAGCTATCTCACGTTCAACTTCTTGTGGATCTCTAGCACCGCCTACACCCACAAGTTCTTCAACTATGATATATATTTCATCCCACAAACGTTGTTCATCTTCCCAATTTACATTTAGTTCCTCCCAATTTTGATAATAGATTGACATTTATTATAGATATAAATATACAAAAAAACCAATAATAAATTAATATTATTGGTTTTGCGTTTTTAGATTAAAATGGTGGACATAAAGGGAGTCGAACCCTTGTGTTTAAAACGATATCGTAATCAGACTACGTGTGTATATATTTTTAATTTTGTTAAAAACAATTATATTAAATATCAAAGCTAATTGTTCTAAAGATTTACAAAATACTCAATTAACAACGCAAATCAAATTGTTAATATAGCCTGATATTTTACACTCAATACTATTATCAGACATCATAATATTGAATGTGCAGCCAAATTAGGCTGCTAGCGCTACTGCATCACGAGAGGTGAAGTCATAGCTAATTACATTATCTTCAGCAGTTAATGTTTTGATAGAAGTTTTAAGAGGCCAACTATCATCCTCTACACGCCTAACTAGTCAATTGTCTTAAATCGAGACCAGTATATGCCCATAAATTCTCAAAGATCAAAAAATTCTTTATATGTTAGTTTTTCACTAATTGCTTGACGCATAAGATCAAAATACATCTTTGCCTTATCTTTGTCAACTGGTAACTTACCTTTTAAATTAGCTATAGTTTTAACCAAATCACTAATTTCTTTTTTCAAACGTGTTGATTCAATTGCATTATCATCTTTTTTATCCAATTCAACACGCAATTCTTCTAACTTGGATTCCAAGTCACTGATTTGTTTTTTTAATTTGTCAGAATCCATAATATTAAAATGGAGCGGGTAGCCGGAATTGAACCGGCACATCGACCTTGGCAAGGTTGCAGGCTACCACTACATCATACCCGCGCTCTTTAAATTATAAGTATTTCCAACTATCTCTTTCATAACCAAAAAATTCAAATATGTTTTGGTTACGTTTAAAAACTTCATCCGCTAATTGTTGATTATAATAAAATTGATAATCACTATATTTACCGTCATCTATTCTTTTTAAATTAGATTTATATACATTTTGTTTGACACAACCAAAATTTAAATCATATGGTAATTTTACAACATCATTATCAATATTTTCATATTTAATCAAATACTCAATAGATCTACTATATGTTTCACAAATATTAATTACATGATTTTCTACATCCATCCAATTATAATCTGATAAAATAAAATTTTCAAATGTATTATACTCATTTAGTGCCCATTGCCATGTTGACACATACTTTGAATACGGATTTCTTACACACATTATTATTTTGTAATCATTGTATATACTATGATCATATACAACTTCATGCGTATACATACTACAATTCAAATCATATATGTTTTTGAACTGTAATTTATCCCAAAATATTGTGTGTAGTGTTCTACTCGCAGAACGCGGAGTAGCAAACCATAACAATTTATATTTATCACTAACATTCATAAAAATGGTGGACCGTAAGAGAATCGAACTCTTCCCTAAAGCTTGCAAAGCTCCCGTGCTACCACTATCACTAACAGCCCATATCTATTAAAGAACTTACACCAATATATAGTATAAGTCAAATCAAAAAATAAAAATCTATTCCAGACACCTTGGCGGTTTTATGGGCATATTTAACCCACAGATTATTAGCTGAACACAGCCGTTGGTTATTGTTTCAGACCTAGCCAAGTTCAAACCTCTACCGTTGTCTGATATATAAAATGGTCGGAATGACAGGACTCGCACCTGCAACCTCCTAGCTCCAAACCAGGCCGTCTACTATTGACATTACATTCCGATTAAATTGGCAGGGGATAAGGGAATCGAACCCCTACAAGAAGATTCAAAGTCTTCCGCACTACCATTATGCAAATCCCCAGTTAAATTGGAGCGGGTAGAGGGAATCGAACCCTCTCATGGGCTTTGGAAGAGCCCCAGGCTACCGTTACATCACACCCGCTTTAAAATGGCGGTTGGGGAAAGATTTGAACTTTCGGAGGCTTTTAGACCTCGGAGCTTTAGCAAAGCTCTGCATTAGACCACTCTGCCACCCAACCATATATTATTAACATCTAAAAAATTACGCGCATAATTAATTTTATTATTATTTATCTTACTCTCATTCAACCTTAATGTCAATCCAGTACTTTTTCCAATTAAGCTAGTTTTATTCACATAATAAACTTTATTGGTTTTTGGAGAATATGCGGCATAAGCATCAACATATTCAAAATTAACATTTTTTACCATTTCAATAGATGACACAGAAATAGTCCGTGTTGATAATACAATTTTTTCATCTCCGTCACAATATTTTATTTGAATTCTAGATAAATTATAATCTTCAGATATTGCTATCAAATCAAAAGGTAAATGTGCCGAAATTGGTAATGATATTTTTATTCCTTTAGATGTTAAGTCAGCAATAACCATTGCTACTGCAATATCACCTTTATCTGATGTAGTAAGTTTCATATTAACAATAAATAGTATAACCGTTTCTCAAACTGCTGTAGAAACATAACTATCTATGTTATTTCCATAAAATCTTTGACAAACTCCGATTTCTTCAAGGGACGATATTATCAGTCCTCGGTTCCATTGTCAAGTGGAGTTGTATTAAAATGGCGGTTGATGTCCGTACTGCCCGGACCTTCGTCTTTCAACGAACCTAGTTTTCAAGACTAGTGCAGCCAGCTTATATCTGCCTATCAACCGTATAAATTGGTGGGCATAGAGGGACTTGAACCCCCACGGATTTCTCCACGAGCTTCTAAGACTCGAACGGCTGCCAATTACGTCATATGCCCAATAAAATGGTCGGCCACGCCAGAATTGAACTGGCTCCACATGCTCCCAAAGCACGGATGCTACCGTAACACCTGTGACCGTTTGATTTGTTAATCAAAAAAATGGTAGGCGGTAAAGGATTTGAACCTCTGGCCTTGACCGTGTAAAGGTCCTGCTCTTCCACTGAGCTAACCGCCCATTTAAAAATCGTTATTTAACTTATTCCAATTATCGCCAGTTGGGTTCTGCACTAAACATAACACCCAGTGACCGATCAAGTGTTTTAACTTTCGTTGGGGACACCAGATAGAGTTTCAACCCCGAACATGTATTCAATTTACCACACCTTCTCAATTTGTCAACACCCAAAAATCAAAAACCCGTCATCTTTTTTGTAGAGTGACGGGTTGATTCTTTAAGAGCAAACAACCTCACACTCAACTTCCGGATGGGAGTTGACTGGCTTGACTAGGTTGTGAAATTAAATTCATATTGTTACTAATATATATTGTTTGAAATTCAAAATCAACAAAATTATTAAATAATTTTCAAATAAACTTCATTAACTTTCAGGATACCTTTTCAAATCCAGTCATATTAATTACGTTCAGTTTTTGACCGATAATAGACTCAATTTGACTTTTTCTACTGATTAACCAAGCAAAAGATCCAACTTTATACCATGCGCCCAACAGTGCCAGTTCACTGCCCACCTGCACAAATATTGGATTTCCAGAATCACCACCTCTTTGTGTCTCATAATACGATTGTGATGTGCCAAATCCGGGAGATTCTACATCAGCAACAGCATCAATCAATCGCGTCATATCTCCAATTGAAACTTTTTTGTCTTGATTGAGGAACAATACAGGTAACCGTAAAGTTATGAATTGTACTCCCATCACACTATTAATTTCAATTTTGATGTATTGTTGCCAGTTGTCTGGTAATACTGAATATATCTTCAAACTGCTATCAATTGATTGATCAAGCGTTCCAATTGCAATATCACTTCCATCAATCTTGTCGATCTTGATGATGTTGTACTTGAAAGTCACATTGTTATCGTTAACAAAAAAGATTTCTGAATTTGGCAAATAAGGAACGTGTGCAGACAATAATACATGCTTATTAGTAATGAGAGTTCCACCTCCAACACCACCAAGTCCATTTATACCAGCAGCAGTACCTGTCCATTTATAAGATATTACCCAAGAAACAGAATTTCGAACCCAAGAAAAAGTAGATTGGATAAACGCACTGAATAAACTACGGTCTTTACTGGCTGCCATCATTTTTATCAGCGTGGATTTGATATTCGATGTCCAGTTAGTACGTATACTATCAGAAGATCCACTACTACCACCCGTTCCGATATTACCACCCGTTCCGATATTACCACCCGTTCCGATATTACCACCCGTTCCGATATTACCACCTATACCACTACTACCAACTATCGTACTTTGTACCACTTTTGGTACCAATATATTAGATATAAATTTAGTTACTACAGATGTTGATTTAACGACTATTGTTTTTAATGAGGAAGTGCCTATTCCGTTACTACCACTTGATCCACTTGTTGATGACATAAAAATAAACCTTTCGTTACTTATAAATATCCATAAAATAAAAAACCGCTAACTTTTTACAGTTAGCGGTTTAAATTATTTTAGTTTGACTATTAGAATGTGTACTTAACACCTGCGGAATATAGAACTTCAGCAGTCAATTCTTCAGTAGCAAAACGGTACTTAGCAGTACTAAAGTTGTTGTCAATTACACCAACTTCAGCATATGGTACAAAGTTACCAATTGGACGGGATACGTTCAACTTGGCAGTAACTGCATCATAACGTTCAAACTTTACGAATTCAGCAGATGGAGTTGCCTTGAATCCAAATGGTAGACCAAATGTATGATATACACCTGCACCAACACCAGCTTGTTCTAGGTTAATATCATAAGCACCACGAACATATGGAGTCAACCATGGATTTTGTGCTTCCAACTTGACACCAAATTCTGTGGAATTCTTAATACCAAATCCACCAGCTTGGTGACGAGTGGCAGTTGCATCCAAACGCAATGTCAACCATTCAAAGGTCTTTACACCCTTACCGGTACCAACGGTCCAGTGTGATTGATCAATGCCATCCTTTGGCAACAATACACCACTAACATATACATCCGCATACTTTAGTGACTTAACTGCAGCAAAACCTGCATAAGCTGTACCTTCTGCACGACTTACACCGTTGATAATGTATTGGTTGTTGTATCCTGCATCAAATGTCAATGATGAGGTATCTTCTGCGGTTACGGATGCAGCTGCAAAAAGAGCAGCCAATACTAATACTAGTTTCTTCATATTTATCATACATTGATCTTTAAGAATATCAACTTATTATATAATGACAGTTCTGAACATAACTATTGTCTTTATTTTATAAAAATTAAAAATATTTTCCACCCAATATTTACTATATATAACAAACTATGGAAACTACAACAGAACAACCAACTCAACAAAAAATTAAATTAAATCCAAAAAAAATTGTTAATTTCTTAATTGTACCATTAGCAATTTTAGGACTAATAACATACTTTGTATTTTTAAATAACAGTTATAAAAACTTAACAGGCAAATTCAACAAACAAACTGAACTTGTTGTAAACCAAAATTTGCTCATCACAAATCTCAATTTTAAAAATTCAGAATTGTCCACCGTAATTAAAAATTATGATCAAAAATTCAGCTTCTTACAAACAAATGTAGCACACCTACAACAACTTACAGACAACTTAAAAAGATCATCTGAAGACAAAGATATCAAAATTAAATTGCTTGAACAAGAAAAAGGAGCACTTGAATCTGATGTCAAATCACTACGTAACACTATAGTAAAAATGACCGCAGAAATCGTAGATTACAGTGAAGAAT
>Ga0255082_1000383_pt1 | contig 9640 bp, 15 predicted proteins | sample Colum_Colum_RepB_FD_188459 | JGI IMG/M metagenome (GOLD analysis project Ga0255082, IMG submission 188459) | Freshwater microbial communities from Columbia River, Oregon, United States - Colum_Colum_RepB_8h | ecosystem: Environmental > Aquatic > Freshwater > River | place: USA: Oregon | collected... | reverse complement strand
TATAGGAAGTATAAGCAAAGCAAAAAAACTAACTGTATAAAGAAACCTACGGTTAGCTTTTGAACCTTCCCTTTTTAGTATGGGATTATAAGGCGTAAGAGAAGCGGAGCTTCTCTGAATACGACGAGTTCCCTTTAAGGGAAGGGGTTATAGGGGAAACCGTAGGTTTCCCTATACCTACGGTTTCCCTTAAAAGGATTTAAAAACAACCCCCCATTAACCAACAATGACATCACGGTGTAGCCAAACGCAGAACGAATTGTTGCTAACAAATTTGTTAGATTTTTACAAAAAAGAAGACCACATGGAACGATTAATGAAAATCATCAATGGAGAATCGAAGGTTTCTCTAAGAATCATCGACTGGTTTGTAACTAATTTCGCAAAAAAGAATTTCACGGTTTATTCGATTCCCGCAAAAAATCGGTGCAGTACCGTAATTAATGGCGAGGAAAACATGGAAAGATTTAAGGTGTTTCATCATTATAAGCTTGAACTAAAAGCTTATAGCAAGGTACGTTTTGATCCGTTCTCTCGGAGAGAGCGAATTATGATTCCTTATACCAATGATACTTCTTTACAGACGACCATTGGACAATTGAATTTTTTCAAATGGGCGATTGAAAACCAGGTGTTGGAATATATAGAGAAGAATTATGACGAGATTGAATTGGACATGAATTCGCGAAATAGTATTTCCAAAAAGAATGAGGAGGAATCTGAAACTGATAATAAGACTCGAAAAAAGAGAGAAGAGTTGTCAGTATCTGCATGCAAAACCATTAAGAAGGAGTCGGTAAAGATTGTGGTTAAGTTCAACTAAGGGAACCTACGGTTCCCTTATGATCCCTCCCTTAAGCTTTTACACCTTTTCTCATTCAAAACGCCCACTTTGTGGGCAGTTATGAGTGTGGAAGGTGTTGCATATTGCGCATCTTTGATGCGAAATGGTGTAAAAAAATTGTTTATTTTAAGTTTCAGGCAAAACATTGATGGCTCATATATTATGTAGCATGGTATCATAAGAGTTAAGCAAAGCGGAAGCGGCGAGTTCCCTTAACGCCTATCGTCTCTTTGATTGACGTCTTGATTTGTTTTGGCGTCTCTTCGAATTACCTCTCTTCTTTGATTGACGTCTTTTATTTCTTCCACCCTTGTAGCTGGAAACTTCAGCAACACCCGGAGCAATTGACTTTCCCTCGAATCCGTGGCCTTGACCTCCTCCCATAATTTTCTCTTGGTAAGCAGACGCATTTCCACCAAGTGACGAGTGAGCGTCGGACGGTAAAACATTAGTAGATTGATTTACAGATGTCATTTTATATATTATATGCAGATATAAAATATAAACGTTAGATACAAACAATTGTATTAATGGATTCTTTTTGCGTCGCATTTGTTTGTAATTTCCGCTACCTGGATAAATTTTTTGATACGTGCAAATCCCTCATTGATGTTGGCGAATACGATGGACCGATTGTGTTAATTGTGGGAAACGATATCAATGTAGATGCATTGAATAAACATCCGTTTATAAAAACGCATAATCGAATCTTGGTTAAATACTTTCCAGATGTTGTTTTTTGTAAAGAAGTTTCTGCTAAAATAGACAAGACGAATACCCAATGTGGAAAATTTGGATACAAATTGTTCCAGTATCACAAGTACCATTTATTCACGCCATTTTTCAAACAGTGGCGCTATGTATTTTATATTGATTGTGGGGCGAAAATTTATAACAACATCGCACCAATTTTGCAAACTGCAACACCAGATACATTGTTGGCACATTCGGACGCATATCCCACATATCAGTGGAAACTGAGTTGTCAATTCTTGGATTTGAATTCTGACTTTGATTTGACCACTGACTATTTCCAATCCACCATTATGCTGTTTGACACAAGCATTATTGAAGACGACACATTTCAGCAACTATACGAACTCACTGAAAAGTATCCGGTTTCGACCACGAATGATCAAGGGATTTTGAACCTGTATTTTAATTGCATCAAAAAAAAGTGGAAACAAATCCCAATGGAAAATAATTCTACTTACTTTTATGATTTTAATGTGAGGAATGCAGACAAACCATACATAATGACGAAATATTTTGTGTTCAACGACTAAGGGAAACCTACGGTTAAGGACGCTTCGCGTCCGACCGTCGGCGCCCATTGGGCGCCTTTCCCCTATGACCCCATACTTAAATAACAGGTGTTAAGCTTCTAATTAAAGGGAAGGGGTCGTAGGGGAAACCTACGGTTTCCCTACTCTAGTGCCACTTGCGCATGGTTAATTCGGCACACATACTTGCAAGTGGTTTTCCATCAAATGACGAATGTTTGAATGTATTTACTTTTTTTATAAAATGTTGTTCATAAGACTCTTTGAAACTATTATTAATCTCAAGCATCTGCGCCAATGCTGACTCATTTTCAATTATTTTACTGACTACATCTTGTAAAACTTGCCATTTTAAACTTCGACATTCTTCGGACATCAACTGTTTGTCAAACTCTTGTATCAGTTCATCAACCTGCACTTGTGGTTTTATAAATTCTTCAACGAGATAGATTTTGACATCATCTTGTAAATTATTAAAAACTTGTTCTGCTTTATCTAAAGACATTTTAATAATTATAATTAAAATATCTTTATACTATTTTGTAAATGCATCCGTATCATACTTTACAAATTGGCAAATGGCTTCTAACCACTTATTACCGACACTATCGGGTCCGCCATATTCGGTATCCGTATTCGAATCAATTCTCAAAACCGGATACTTATAATTTTCGTGTTCAATTGTGTGCATAGTAACATATTCTGAAACATTTTGGATATCACTGCATCGAGTTTCATTCAACCATTTGCTGTGGTAATCCTTGCACTTTTTCAAGTACTCAAGTGGAATACCGCCTTCACCAGTACGGTTTCTTTTATTAATCCTGTTCGCGCACGTTTCCGGATCGGAATCCATATAGATCACCGCATCCACACGGTAGTCTTGGATGAATTCCGAATACCATTTATTGTAAATGGAAAACTCCATTGGTTCTACGATTCCATCATCGTGCAACATATTCATGAAAATGTTTTTGTCGGCACATAAAGACCGCTCGATAATAATGATTTCAACGTCGGGGTTTTTCTTGATTGCATTTTTAAGAAGAGACAAACGAGTAATGTATGCCATCACTTGAAACGTGAATGCATATCTTTTTTGATTTTCGTAAAATTTTTCCAAAATTGTATGTCCTTTTTCATCGTGAAATTGTTCCCAAATATCTAGGGGTTCCTTGAGAAACAAAACATTTTTGTTTGCCATATGTTTCTCCAAATGTTCTAAAACAGTGGATTTCCCTGCACCGATATTACCTTCAATAGAAACAAGAATTTGACGCTTATTCATTTTTAATAATATAATAGATTGATTTTATTTTCTGTATCCTTTTTCTAAATAATTTCAATTTTGCGAATAACGGCTACGCAAATTTTGTAAAACCATATTATATAAATGGACCTTAAAGTAAATATGAAATGGATTGTTTCCGTAGCAATTGTTGTGTTTTTATTGCTGATTGTACTGAATCATTTTTTCAAGGATTTGTTCAAGTTGAATCCATATTACAGGAATAAAATACTTTTAGAAGGATTTGATGCATCTGGAAATACGACAGCCACAGCTCCCGCTGAACCAAGCATTAATGAAACCGATAAATCCACTATAATGTCGGAATTATTTGAAAAGGTGAATCAACAAACTGATACGATTCGTACTTTGAAACTTAGCGATAAGTTTTCACCAATCAATATTGATAAGACTGCGACCGAACCTTATTTGATCTTGACAAATTTGAAATTGTTAATAAACAATGGAATATACAAGAATGAAATAGACTTGATGGAAATGTACAATCAATATATTGGAAACAAAGAAATCAAAGTGATAATGAGTGATATAAATTCAGTAAATATGGAATCTAGCGATAAATCCAATATTGGAAGTTTAGAAACATCTTTTTTAACAAAAAGCAAAAGTATTGTGGATGGTCATCAAAAGATAATTGATAAAATAATAGAGAATAAGAATAAGGAATAAATAATCCGTAATTATATAATGAATTATTCGTCATTGGTTATAGACACCAGTTTTGGTAATCTAGATACATCTGAATACAAAGGGGACATTTTTAAAAAAATTAACGATTATCAATATGCATTTGATGGAAACAAAAAAACAAAAGTATATAATACAAAAATTTCTCCGCCTTTAGGAACGAAATATTTTGCAGATACCGGAATTCAGTGTAGTAATAAGAAAAAAAATATATACACATTTGTAGATGCAAAACCTTCACAAAAAAACATTCTTTCATCAGCAACTGCCGATCTTTCCAAAATAGATGATAGTATAGAAAATCCAAATTTTAAAACAACCACTTGCACAAAGAAACCGGTAAAACGTACTACAGTTGGATTAAGCGGTAAATCAAAAAAAAAGAGCCATTATGTTGGGATAGAAACATTTGATACACCAAGTATTCAAAACATGGATGTAGGCCAACGGTTTTTTATTGGCTCATTTGCTGTACTTGGGCTTTTGCTGTTTTACAGGGGTTTGAGTAGGAATTATGTCGTGTAAAAAGATTTATAAAAATATTAAATATTTTTATAAAGGAAATTATAGGTCTCGTCGATTTTGCGTGCGAAGCACGCTTCTGCCATTATAATCCCATACCAAAAAAGGGAAGGTATAAGCGAAGCAAAAAAAGGAAATCGTAGGTTTCCTTTATAGTTTAAACCTCAAATAAACCTGGTGAGCAACCAAAGCACCCATGCACTGAGCAATAATGTAAGGGAATAGTTCAGTAGATGGCAAAGCACCAGATGAAGCCATTGCCAAACTTACTGCAGGATTTACGTGACCTCCTGAGGTATTCTTCGCCAATAAAATGACAAGAGCCAAGGCAGCGCCGATGGCTAAAGGATTGCCAGTGGCTAAAATAACATACACGAAAAAAACGGTTCCTAAAAACTCAACAATGTAATTGTACATTTCTAATTATATCTTAATTGAAGATTTTATCGTACAAACGTAATGTGCGAATAGGCCGCATTGTTGTATCCACCCTGAGACAAATCGTTGTAATTGCGGTTATTCGCCTGTTGTTTCTTGAATTTGATGTACTCCGAGCTATCAGCAACAAACTTGACGTTGCATGAAGATGCGGGAACACCAGTGGCGTCGGTGTTACTCCAAATAGATCCAATGAGTCTGCTATATCCAGGTTTGGAAGCATTGGTGGGATTGGGTCCGCCCGACGAATAATTCTTCCGACTCAAGAAATCGCCACTGTTATTTACAGCGCGAAAAGGGGTAGTTACACGAGCACGGTTATTCACAGTTCCAGTGGCGTATGGGGTGTTCCATCCCATTCTAAGAACTTTTCGCATACCCACAAGCTCAGATGTTTTATAATTTGTCATGGTTTGTTTGCTGGAAAAACCGGGGAAAGGTCCTCCAAGATTAGAACTTCTGGTTTGCTTAGACAACGTAGAAATCATATTATATATGTTGTCAAGAAAATAAGGGAACCTACGGTTCCCTTATGAACCCTCCCTTAGGAAAAAAAGAAAAGTAAAAAAAACATTCCCCTTAAGGGAAGGGGTCATAGGGGAAACCGTAGGTTTCCCTTAAGGGGTCATAAGGGAACCGTAGGTTCCCTTACTATAGCATCTTGTGAATTGCTACATATACTTCTTGTAAATTGGTACAAGCCTCTTTCAAGTCTGCGCCTATTTCGTTTTCACTGACTTTGTTGGCATATGCCAATCGAATGCGACTGCTCGCATCATGCGGGTGCAACTTCTTAAATGCGCAAAAGTTCAGCTTCTTATTGTCCTTTGAATTATAGAAATGCTCGTATAAATAGTATTCAAGTGCCTTTCCTAAAGTATAATCTTCATTCTCTAAAATCACGTCCCAACTATTTTCCATAGTGACAACACTTGGCTCAATTGGCACATTACCTTCTTCTACAATCGCCATAAAATCGAGTAGTTTTCTCTGCATTATTGCGCAGGCTTTTTTAACAATTTCATTGTTCGAGAAAACACCCACCGATTCAATTGTAAAGTCAAAACTGTTTTCCTTAAAATATCGCTGGGCGTCTAACAAGTAAAAGTTTTTTTTCACATATTCAATTTCCTCAGCGGTCGCACCATCGGCACGCATTTTGTTCTCCTTTTCTTCCCACGCTTCTTTTACCTTTTCCACATCAATTGTGTTGCCATATGCACATTTGGAAACTGCATTGAACATACTACTTACACCCGCATTTGCTACTGAAAACTCGCACGACAACTTAATCTCTTCACCCGGAACATCGCCAATTTTAGGTCTCAATCTGCAGAAATCAATGTGTTGTCTGGTTTTTGTATCTGCCGGGAAAATGCGATTGACGTCGGCCTTGCCCATATACTCATTGGTTTCCTTGTTTTTAATTTTGAAATGATCGGTGGTAACAAACAACATGTGGTCTGTATCATTTTTCTCGTGTATTTCGAGAATGTATTTTTCGGGAAGTTCTTCCAAGTTTGTGCTGTGAATAGGGATGCAACTGAGACGCTGTTTCAAAATCTCGTTGTGGAGTCTCCCAGTATTTGTGTGAATTGTGCATTTGTTGTCGCTGTATGTCTCTGTTCTGCAAACCACTGTATCAATATCGTTCAAAATAATTCGACGGACTGCATTTGCTAAACTCACATTGACACCTGACAGGGTGAAATTGAGAATGCCGTTCTCTTCAGATACTGTGCTAATTTTAGGATTCATTTTGCTATAATAGTTATATATTATGTTTTTATATTCTTGGGTTATAGATTCTTTAAATATTCAATTTTAAAGGAAACCTACGGTTTCCTTTTGAACCTTCCCTTTTTTTACGCATTTTGAACCCTCCTTTATAAGTAACCTACGGTTTCCCTATAGGGTGATCCATTTATGTCTTGGCATATTATCTACGCAGTCTGGTACATTCGGGTAATCTTTTCTCAAGAATATGCGACCACAACTCGAACCCATTCTCCCAATGAATTTCATTTTTCTCGCCATTGTTGCGTCTGTCACTTTGCCATCTACAGTTCCTGCAACTTTATAATTCTTGCCTTTTTCGCATTCTTTGTGTTTGCATATTCCACGCATTCCTTTGCGGACCATCTTCTCTTTGCAATCGTAATGGTCGGCCAGCACTTTTTTCGCGTATTTCAAATCCAGTTTTTTTGCATTCAACAATTCATTGAGTCGGGCGTTGCGTGAACCATTGATACTTGTTGGGTCATTTAATTCAGTGTCATTCGTTTCTTTTGTTAAAGTAAATGCGCTGTTCATCCCGTAGAAAAGTCCATCCTCAGTTCTGTCTATGCCATGTGTCTTTTTCCCCAATTCGAATCGCATGATCTCTCCACTATTGATATCGCCAAACAACCACGAACAAGCATAATCGCCAGCGTTTTGCTCCAACATAATGGAAACATAGTCGTCTAGTGTTTTCCCAGTTTCCATCGCTTTGCGAATGCGGAAAAAGTAGGGAACACCTTTTTCAAAATCCGGGATATAATTGATTTTCGAAATGGTGGTTTCACATCCAATAATCCCCGATTCGGAAATGAACCAGTCGGTAGAACTGCATACCAAACCAGGCAATGTCTGCATTACGAATGGAAAAGTGTTGGGAAAAGACGGTTTAATATTCATAATAATGTTGGAAATGAAGCCGGAAGCGTAGTCGCAGTGGGTGTTGTGTGCCATCAGAATCTTGCCATCATGTGTCTTTGAACCAGTGGCAATGAATGCACTGCATCTTTGTGATCCTTTGTTAGAACTTTTGTTTAAGATCTCGTTCATTGATAAATACATATTCCATGCAATCAATTCGTTCAAAGTCATTGCGGAAGAACACCCGTCGCAAATTCCACGAAGTTCGTCGAATATATTTTTCCACTCATCCGTTTCTTTTACGAGAGAAACACATTTTGAAACGTAATCAGAGAGAGAAATTTTGTAATTCGTTTTTACCAAGGATTTCATTACTTCTTTTGCCTTCACTATTTGCTTGCGTAAAATAGACCCGTGCTGATATCCCATATCGTAATATGAACCAGAAACCTTGACAGTTATCCAACCTTCTTGATTCATAAAATTATTTTTTCTGGTTTTCTTGTTACTAGTATGACGAAAATTCTGGGTCATTTTATAAGAGTTAAAGAGAAAATAGGGAAACCCTTAAAGGGAACCATTATATTATGTTATTATTAGTATGTAAGCCAACAAAGTTTGCTTATAACAATTTAAAATTTAATTTCAAATTGTTTGGTCTCCGAGTGAAGCGATGTATAGAGGAAGGATTAAAAGGAAACCTACGGTTTCCTTTACATAAAAAACAAGTACGCAATCATAATAAACATAATGATGTACGGAAGAAGGAACAAGAACCACGAAACAGATTCATACCCATTCTTGCAAAGCAAATTGAGAATCCAAGTCCAGAACAGAATGTAGAGAACCTTAAATACAAAAACTAAAAAGGTACTTGTAACACCGCAACTATAATCTCCTAAACAATATACGTTAGTATTTCCGTAATTTTGAATGGACATTATCACAATTGCGATCATAGAAACAATGAAGTAAAAGTAGGCGGGGGTGCACCATTTGCGGATATTCAACGACATTTATAATCTATCTGCAGAGAAAATTATACCTTATATGTTGGACCCAAAGATGAACCAGTAGAAAAATAAGAACCAGTAATTTGATTGGATACACTTGTTGCACCACTAGTTGTTCCAAAATCGGGAAAAAATCCATTGCCGCCTTTCAGATATCTGCGTGAATGGTTTCTTCTTCTGGAACCACCTTTTAAAACAGATGTTGTCATTTGTCTGGAGGGATCGTGTTCAAATGAATTTTGCGGATAAAATACACGGATTGGAACATTGAAATCACTTCCACCGCGCATTTTTTTAGTGCTTCGTTTATTTTTGCGCTTGGTCTTTTGGTTGTTTCTCTTTGCCATATTATAAACTAATATGGCAAAAAAAAGTGAATCTAATTAATACAAAAGAAACCTACGCTTGCTTCCCTTACTCAATATCAACATGAGTGAGCATGTGTCGGCGACAGCATGGGTCCATTAATCCTAAATCGTCCAACACCTCGCCCTCGGCCGTCTTCTTTGTATTGTCCTTGGTTAAATAAACGGTTCTTGATAATACCGCACTATCCTCGGTACCCATACTTATTTGCTTTTTTTGTCTTACCTTCTCCAAATAGTATCTATATTTGTTGGCAAGAACCTTGCCACAAGTTACGCATTTTACAGGAATAATCATTTTTATAAATTAGTAGTATATATTATGCTTTCTTGTTTATATGCATTTAAAAGTTCAATTTTTAAAGGGAACCGAAGGTATTCAGAGAAGCTCCAAATAGCTTCTCTTACGCCCTTTTTTGCTTCGCTTATCCCTCCTTTTTATTTAAAACCAAATCAAAACCAAATCAAAACCGTTGAGGGGGTCATAGGGGGGCGTAGCCCCCCTAAAAATTGAACTCTTTTTATGCATTTTTATATAA
>Ga0255082_1000378_pt1 | contig 9681 bp, 2 predicted proteins | sample Colum_Colum_RepB_FD_188459 | JGI IMG/M metagenome (GOLD analysis project Ga0255082, IMG submission 188459) | Freshwater microbial communities from Columbia River, Oregon, United States - Colum_Colum_RepB_8h | ecosystem: Environmental > Aquatic > Freshwater > River | place: USA: Oregon | collected... | reverse complement strand
GAAGCTTTGGAAAGTAAAATAGTAGGAAATGTAACGGATGGATTTTTTGTTTCTACAAATAACGATAACTATCAAATTAATCAAGGTCCAATATACGAGACAAGAGCAAGGGATAAAAGCGGATATGTTCCAAATATAGACTTCTGTACTAACGTAATGATTAACGAATTACAGTGCTCACACGAATTTATAGTGCGCGATACGATTGATGCATATCACGTTCAAAACCCTTTAAAACGTGTGAAGACACTCTACGAGGTTGAACCGCGAGGCAATGATGGTTGTTATTTTAAGTGGAGTACCGTATCCTATGATCCAAATACGAATATAGAAGGAAGTGTGGCAAATGTAGAAGAAGTCGTTCATACATTTTCCATTAAAGATAAGAGTACCTGCGTTTTCAAGCCTAACTTTACATTTACAACTACAGCGAATTACCCTATTCGAACCTATAAAGATGTAACTACAGATCAATACAAGTTCCCTACGAAAAGAGTCTCATATAATGCCACGTATAGTGGAAGATATATACGTATACGCCCTTCCCTTACCGCTACCGATGGGTATTTACAAATTTCACAAATAGCTGTGTATGATAGTATGGGAGTGAATATTTCGGCAGGAAAACCAGCATTTTGTACTACTCTATATTCTGGCAATGACGGTATGGCGGCTCCCACAAGCAAAATAACCGATGGAATTATTGGTGTTACCAATGGTCTTACAAACACGTTTCAAAGTAGTGGCGGTAGAGCAGAATATGTAGATATAGATTTAGGAAAGAATTATTTCATAGATAGAATAGAATACTATGGCAGAAGAGATTGTACAAATATGACACGTAATAAGGATATTCGCTTTCAATTATTGTATTCAAATAATGCGAATGCAACGCCCGTGGTAGAGCTTCTTACAGCTACTACTGAAATAATTCAGCAAATTGATTTTACAACAAAGAGCCTTGAACCAAAAACTCCTATAAAACCCTTCAATGTACCTAAAACCATCCCTATCAATGTGAATTTAGCTGCCGATTGCGGTGTTCAGTGCCGTGATAAATATGTGATTGACACCCTTATTGCGGGATATAATTCAGATCCTGCGTATTCAGCTTCGAATCAAATTATTAAAGTATTGCGTGCTGCCACCCCAATGGCTGCGCGATGCGATTATGAAGTGGAGATGATACGCACACAAGAGGGTGTAAAAACAGTCGGTAAAGAACTTATCAGCTTGAAACCTATTCTGGACACTATTACTCCCAATACTGGAGCTGTTACAGCACGCTATATACGCATGCGACCTCCAGCGAACGCCAGTGCTACAAATCCATATCTCTATATATCACAGATTGTAGCCCTGGATACGACAGGCAGAAATGTGGCACTTGGTAAAAAGGTATTCGCCACATCTACATTTTTGGATATAGCAAATGATGTACGCTCCAAATATCCGGTAGTTATTACCGATGGAACCTTAACATCCAGGTCAATGCCTTATATATGGAAAAGTGGTTATGTGCCAAGCACACTTACAGCTGAAATGCTACAAGAATACAAGAAAGAAGAATATATAGATATAGATTTGGGTATGAGCTATCCTATTCAATCTGTAACCTATTATGGGGGATCAGATGATGTAAATAACGGTGTTATTATACAACTGTTAGCCAGTGGAGAAACATATGCCAGACCCATTGTTCAAAATGTCTTACAAACGAATGAACGAAAACAAACGATATTATTTAATAAATGTAGCTTTAAATATGGAGGCGTACTAAGTGGAGCTGGTTCGTTTATACAAGAGAACACTCCATTCCTTGAATCCGTCGATACTTCAGGGGGGGTGTTAACATTCCAAACGATTGGAAAAAGTATTATGAATGTGATTAATTCGATAATAAATCCTATAACTTCCGCAGATCCTCTAGGAAAACTAAATTCAAATGTGAGTGCGGCCCAACAAACGGCAGTCAATACTGTGAATAGTATTGCGGCTATACAAACATTAAATGGATGTCCAAATGTAAAATGTAACGATCCAGATGTGTTAAATGAAATGGTGAATATGTATAATCTTACAAATATTACAGTCACGGACGGGGTAGCTGAAACGCATAAAATGACAAAAATCATTAAATCGGGTATTTCATCTGAAAATACTTGCGATGTGCTATTTACCGATTTATATGAAGTATATGACGATTATTTATATGCACACACCGATAAATCAACCAAGCTAGTAGCAAAGCGGTTCACAATGACAGATAAAGGAAACTGTGTAATGAAAGTTACACCAGTTCCAAATTCTATCGTGGACATAAGCGCAAACGCAGTGGGTATTACAACGCCCGCGTCTGTTCTTCCAAATGTATTTAACGGGAATACCTGTCAAGTGGATTGCCGTGATAATAGTATCTTAAGTAATCTAAAAACAATGTTAGCAACGCAACTCCAGACAACTTCCGTAATACCCACGTTCAAAAGCATTTTACAAAGCTTTCCGAGTGCACCTAACAAATGCGAATATATGATGAAGAAAGATGTTACAGTAAAATCGCCAACGCGCGGAACATTTAGCACGAATACCGACCTTGAAACATATATAGAAGCTTCCTTTACTATGAATTCTAAGACATGTGGCTTCACATTAGATACTGTAAAGGAATATGATCCCGATCTTGTGACGACAAAGCTAAATACAACAACCGATGTGTTAGATTCATACATAAATGGCATACTAGTCAATTTACCTTCGCTGTATTCGTATGATAATACCAGTCCAAGTGCGCGAGTGAATGAAACAGTACAAAATTTATAAGAGTAGTATAGGGGTTGATGAAAGATATTATATGGATCGTTGGTATTCTAGTTATAGCAGTTAGTGTATGGTATCTATATATCGTTCAGGAAGGGTTTCAAGTAAATCTCCCTTCCACAGACTATATTAAAAGCCAATTCTGGGACATTGTAAGTAAAAAGGATATACCTGATGTAACACGAAACATTCAAAAAGTGCGCGACCCAGCTCCGAATGATATAATGCCCGTACAATTTCCCACATATATGTCAATCTATGCCTTGGCGAAATATAACAATACACCTAGTCTAGCACGACAGGCACTGTTCGACGATTACGATCTAATACAGCGAGAACTTTCCACGAATGTCTATGACCAGGGCAACGTGAATAACTGGAAGGCGAATACCAAAGAACTGAGCTGTGAGAAGATCGATATTGTTTCTAAACAACTTGGGGCATTTTTAAAAGATACAAAGAAAGGAGTTGTAGACATCAGTGGGACATTACATAAGGGTGTGGCTATTCACAATGAAAATATGGGGTTTCAGAATATATTATTAAAAGAGTGTAAAAAAAATCCAATGAGTGCCGCGTGTATACGCCTTGCAAGTCAAGGTGACCCTATATATCCACTTCTACAAAGGTATAATAATGTGACGAATTCAATGTATGCCAAAGAATCCGATATATCGAATAATTTAGACATACTGCACATCGCATATCAAAATCTACAATGTAAGGATCCAAATCCTGATTTATTATTTAATGTAGACACCGATGTTCAATTAATAGATACACCCATGTTAAATGAAAAGCTACAAGAAGTATCGCCATATTATATATCTCCGGAAACACTCAAGTTTCTAACATCTTCCATTGTAAGCCCTTTAGAAATAGAACCAACACTGAACACGATTTCAGATAAGTATATTAATATAGGGAAGTCAGTAAATAATATAAAGACATTGACGAGCAGAGCATAGTACTGCGTAAAGAATCCTCAAAAATAAGGGGGGTTCAAATAGAATGGGATGGATGATCTATACCCTCTTAGGGGTAGGAATCATTTTATTAATTGCATGTATTATCTACTTAATTAATCGTAAGCAAAAGGCTTCGCCACGACAGATTGAAGGTATGTCTGACTTTTTCAATATTGATGAATACATTGAATCTATGACTTCATTAACTTCAGACAGTCGCAATTCAACTATTGGGCGATATATCCATATAATACCAAATATAACAGTGAATATAGGTTCAGATGGAAATCCATTATCCGATGGTATTATGGATGTATCGCAAATTGCCGTATATGACATGAATGGTAATAATATAGCTCTGAATAAACCAGTATATGCGTCGCAGCCAAGCCCTGATAGTGCGCCACCCAGTAGTATTGTAGATGGAAAACTATATCCAAAGACGGTTGCGTTTAAGGGATCCGATTATATTGAAATAGATCTTGGAGATGTATATCAAATTGGGAGTATACGATATATTGGTAAATCAAATACATCTACAAGTCTAACAACAAAGAATCTTTTAGAGGGTAGAATCCGAGGATTAGTTGTTCAAGTTTTGCTAGATGTAGGTATTGGTATAAATAATATAGAAGTATATAAATCCGTTTTGACAACAAGTGATGTAGACCAAACAGTTATATGCCCAAATTCTTTTAATCTAGAGATGGAATCCTCGGATTCATCTATTTCTCCAAACAATCCCAATCTAATTAAATTTAATTACGCTGAAAAGGAAGTATTTTCTCTTAAAACAGAATCTTCATATGCCGCTGCCGAGATGATGTGTAATGGAGTGGGGGCAACATTAGCTACAATAGCACAACTACGGAATGCACAAAAAAATGGCGCGGAATGGTGCGTCCCTGGTTGGGTTAAAGATTCTAGTAGGACTACATATTACCCTCTACAAAGATCTATAAAATCATGTAATGGATCTGTGGGTATAAATCCAATGTTTAATGTCAACTTGAATCACACGTCGAGTGTGAATTGTTTTGGTGTAAAACCCTCCCTAGAAAAAAACATGAATATTCAAGCCTTTCAAGTGGACGGAGACTGGAGCATGTATGATCGCGGAACAAACACCGTACAGCCGTATTTTGGCGATGTAACGATTACTATACCAGATATCAGATTTATAAAGCAGTACGTAGACTATAATTATTTACCAGTTAATGCATTACCGACTGAATGGTGGCTCGTACGTTCTATCCCATTATCGTCAAGTACAACTGCTAGGACAAATATGACTTATTTACCACTAGAGGATCCATCCCGTAATCCATTTTACGAAATATTATTACGAGGTTCTCCGTTGAATTTTTTATATGAAATTGACGATTCACGTGTAAAGCCATCGAATACTACTAGTCTCGATCGTAGGATTAATACGAATATTAAAGTATTTGGAAATGCATCCACAGAAGCTGTTGCTAATATAACACAAAGCTTAAATATACTAAATCGAATATACCTTGGCTCTTTAAATGATGTGGAAAAATTTGTAAATATTCGGTATGATCATTTAACAGCTGATAAACCCATAAGTAATTGGCTAAATGCGGCGTATATTCGTGAAATACCTGGATATATTACTCTGGTTAATTACAAAGCTACCCGTTTCTGTAGATCCGAATTGATACAGAAATTAAATCCTATCACACAAGATTTTGAAACACTAAAAGCACCTAGTAATGATACTATTTATAATCAGAATTATTGTTCAACGCGTATAACAACCGATATGCTTGGCTTGATTCCTGACCCTGCTCGTAATTTCTTAATTAATTGGATATATAATAGAACGAAAAGGTTTATTACACAAATTTATGGACCCCAATATAATGATGATGGAAAAGCGTATGATCCTACCTCTACATCCAACCCAAAACGTTTGCTAACAAATACGGAAGTAGCAACTGTAATGAATACTATGAAAACAAAATTAGAATCTGTGGTACAAATGAAACCTACCGTGAATGGACAACCGCTTGATATAGATGTTTTAAACAAATATACGTTGGACTCTATTGCTCAAGCTTTTTATGAAACAATGGGTGGGGCATATATTATGAGTACGATTTATGATGTTTTTACAATAGGGGGGGCAATTCTTGATATACGGTTTGATTTGACAAAACATGGCGATACATCGGATATTCAAAGAAAAATAGCAGAAGTTAAGAGTAATTATTATACTATACGCAATTCAAAAGTGAGCCAAGATATTCTGGATACCGCAAAAATAACATATGAAACGAAACTTGCCGAGCTTCAAGAACAAGAAACTGTCAAGGTTAACCCTCCCGTTATAGGTATGGTAGGAAGATTTTTCTATAAATATGATATAAATACTACAGTATTTACAATCACAGGCCTAATTTTAGACGCAAGGGCAGTTACCTCGTTTATTCCTGAACTCAATGGTGGTATTTATACAGCCACGGGGGGGGACCCAGGCATAATAAACTATTCGCCCAAAATCAAATATACAATGAATATTCCAGAACCTCTGAATTGCTCCGATGAGACGACTCTTCGTCGTATTATGGAAGACTATGTATACGCCAGTGAAAATGAATTAGCTAAAACCCTCAAAGAATCTACACCCAGTGTTGACACAGAAAAAGGTAGAATTCATATAAAACAAATCATTGGATCCGCACAAGTCTCAAAGACACAGTGTGCTATCACATGGAAAGAAACATTGTGGGATGAAGAAAAGAGCATATCTTTATCTACAGATTTAGTGCGTAATGCAATATTTACATACAGCAACGCGCAAGATGATTGGTATTCCTCGACAATCGCAATGAATACGGATGGATTTAAATTCCTAGAAACAAATGTAGTAAAACAATGTAAATTTGATGCAGCTCAGTTTCAAAAAACAGTAAGACCGCAATTAGATGACTACCATCCAGTAAATGATATATTGAATATTAAAAACTACTTCATAGCCAATGCATTCAATAATGCATTGGCTGGATTTCCCTGTAATGATGTAATACCCCTATACAAATTTAACGTGGGTGATTATCTTTCTGCGAATTCAGATTTAAACACTGTGTATAATTCAGGAGACACTACAAATACAAAAGGAGCAATTGATCATTACAGATTGACTGGATTGAATGAAAATCGTGTCATACGTGCCCAGCAAGATATCACACCCTTTCCTACAGTTATAACGATCCAACAACCAATACCAAAGAATGCAGATTTAGATAATGCATCACGCGCATGCCCTACTAAATCGTGTGATGATTTATCTGTTCTATTTAATATAGTAGATGAGTATAACAACGACCCTAGCGCACCAGGAGCTATCATGCTTGTTACAAAAGCAAATACAGCCAATCCTTATCAATGCGACTTGGAAGTCAATATAAATTACGATGCGACAGTGGTAAATAGTGCTGGTTCTGTAGTTCAAAAAGGCTCTTTTACATATGATAAAACAGGCAATGAAACTCCTGCCGACAAACCTCCCCCCAAAGGGATCGTAAATGGTGACAAACTAGCATTACACGTTCATATGGATTCAGCTACATGTTCTATTACATATGATGCAACAGATGGACCTGGGTCAGGAACAAGTATCATGCCAAATACACCTGCTCTATATAAACCTCTTGAATACGCAGCAGAAGTTGCGTCATCTGTAATGAAACCTATTACAGGGGCTATGAATACAATAAGCGACGCGGTATCAAATGCCGTGGAAAGTGCTACTTCTCTTTTTTCGTCATATAGAATGAATACATTCGCCAGTGTAGGAGGAATAGCTACACTTGGTGATTGCCCAACTGCCAAATGTAGTGATACTGTAAATCTTAACGCGATCATGGATTTTTATAAGACTTTGGCACCACCCGATAAACAAATAAATACTGTTCTGCGCGTAGGAACTCTTGATAATTCTACATGCGATATTACATTTCAGGAAGATACATTTGTATGCCCAAATGTCTGCCCTCCAGCGTCCGATGTTAAAACTGCGATAGTAGTAAATAATACTATAAGTTCCTACATAAATGTGCCTGTTCCATACGAGTTTAGACCACAGACGAAAGATTGTGTACAAGTGTGTCCCCCAGGATATTCTATAATGGTGGATAACAAACCCATATTCGATAAGCCCCAAAATCTATGTTCTAAGAAGACATGGGGTAATGCCATGTATGTAATAGATAACTCCAAATTTAAAACAGCGAAACTATTAGAACGAGATAAAAATCAGTGCCCTATAAGTTCACAAACATCTGCGTTGAGATTTAAAATGGAGCCTGGTGGCGCACCATGTACCTTTAAAGTTAAATCCATGAGCTCTCTGTTTCCTGCGGGACCGGATGAAGTATTTGATATGACGAATACTTTGAATACTTCCGCTTGCGGCGAAGTCTTCTATGTAGATACAAAAGTGGCACAAAAGGAAATGTCAAATATATGTAAGACCTATAAAGCGACTGTAGCGACAAAAGCGCAACTAACCTCCTCCCAATTGGCAGGAGCAGATTGGTGTGCTGCTGGGTGGGTTGTAGATATATCAGGCATGGCGTATAGTCCTACAAAAGATGGATCAGGGTTTGGATGTAAGTCTGGTACTCGCGGTAGCGGTAGCGGAAGCGGTAGCGGAAGCGGTACCAGTAACACCATAACCACAGACCTTATTAGTTCTACTACAAGCTTGGCCGGCGTCCATTGTTTTGGCACAAAACCAGACAATATAATACCTACCAATACGACGACTATTTCACCCGTAAAACCATTCAGCCCTGCAGCATGGAATCAACCTAGTGCTTGTGCTAATACTACTGTAAACTATGTAAACCCAAGAAAAGAGGGATTTACCAGTTACGGAACACCCATACAAATAAGAGAATCCACAGCACCACTCAAAAAGATGGGATTCGGCAGTGATCGCACCCGAAATTCAGATACCCCAGCCCTCAATACCCAGTATGTAGAGCCTCTGCGCCAGAAAACGACCCTTGAGACCGCACCCGGCCCCAAATACATCGACGCAGATGATTCCATAAAACCCGAAAAAGCCAACAGCTATCGCTATATTCGGTTTCGCCCAATAAAGACGCGCAATCCCAATAGTTACGAAGTAAGTGTCGGCAAATTTCGCTTCTTTTTAGGACCCAATGAAATCGATATGCGAAATGCGAATGTGACGAACCCTATGGGGACATGGGTGGGCGATATTGGAGATGTTGTAGGCGATGGATACACGAATGGCTGGTCCGACGCACATAAAAAGGCACTCGTCTTCTCCTTTCCATATTCCATTCTCATAAATGGATTTACATGGACGACCGCGAATCCCGATAAAGGTGTCGATAGCGATCCAGTTCAATGGAAGCTAGAAGGTTCTGACAACGGAGTCTACTGGGTCACTCTCCGAAACCAAACAAATCATAACTATCCTGTCCCTAAAGAACGGTTCCAAGAACTCCCTATATTCCGGTTTTAATCACGTTCAAACGTCGGCCTTTATATTGGACCAAGTATTATATGGATATCCGCAACAACATACACATCCAGAATATTGAGACTATATTGCGCAAGGTGGGAGAACGCATTGAAGGAAATCTCATATGCGATATAGATCCTGGCCACTATACTATTCAGCAAAATCTTGGAAAAATTCAAAATCTACAAACCCTGTGCGCTGGAAAAAAGAAGATATGCGAAATAGGCGTCAATGCCGGCCACAGTCTTCTACTGATGCTGCTCGTGAATCCTACTGCCGAATACACTCTCTTTGATCTGGGAAACCACGGATATACACGGCCCTGCCTTGAATATATACGGTCCAATTTCCCTTCTGTGCGCATTCAAATCA
>Ga0255082_1000377_pt1 | contig 9682 bp, 10 predicted proteins | sample Colum_Colum_RepB_FD_188459 | JGI IMG/M metagenome (GOLD analysis project Ga0255082, IMG submission 188459) | Freshwater microbial communities from Columbia River, Oregon, United States - Colum_Colum_RepB_8h | ecosystem: Environmental > Aquatic > Freshwater > River | place: USA: Oregon | collected... | reverse complement strand
CCTGACATCCAGTCAGCTGCAGTTGCCATTCCGTTAAATACTGTTGGAACTTTTTTTCCTGCTAAGTAGTATTCATCAACATCAGTCGTTCTTGAGATCCAACCAATCAACGCATAGATTAAAATTGTGAAACCCACAAACGCTAGTCCGATGTTTCTTCCAGACAGACCCATTTTCTCAGCGATACCCATCAATATGATGAACACCAAGAAACCTCCGGTATATGTACCGTAGATTTTAGGTAAATCCGAAATAAATTGTTTTGAAGTTTTAGCCATTATTAATCTTCCTCCCTGTCTTCATCAGAGAAACCAAATTCTCTGTCAATTTTTTCTTGTCGGTTATTTGACCAGAAGATTAATATGATAAACGCCAGCATCGAGCCTTGCGCTGTCATATAATATCCTAATTTATAACCTAAGAAGCTTGCAGTGTTTAAATCTGCTGCAAACATGAAGACTACTGTTGAGAAAAAGAACCAGATTGCTAAGGTTATAAACATCAAACCTTTAGTTTTCTGCCAATGGGCTTCTTGTTTAGGTGTAGCCATTGTTTCCCCCTTTGTTTATTTGATTTAACAGTAGTTGAGTTGTATTTATTAGTAAAGATGAAATTTTTCAAAAAAATCAACATTTCCGTACAATTTGATCAAAAAAATACGGTCAAACAAGTTATAGGTGTATTTAAAAATTTTTTAATAAATCCTGCAAAAAAAATATTTTTAGGGCAAAAAAAAATTACAAATTTTGATGATCTTAAAGATTTTATAAGCAATAAATCTGCCTACGTATCTCAGTTCACTCTTTATGGGTATTTAAGAACGAGAATGGGAGGAATTAATTTTTACAAATCATTAGATGATTTGCCCTTTCAAAAATCGGTAAACATTGCAAGGTGGAATATTTATTTAGTTTCAGTTCAAGATTTATTGTTATTTACGTTTTCCTACATCTACAACAAACAAGACAGAAATATTATTACAAGTGCAAATTCATTTTTTGTAAAAATTTTAGAAGAACAGGAGCCCTTTGGTCTTGAGGTAGAATTGAAAAATAAATCTATCCAGGAGTTTAATGAAAGAATTAAAAAAGTAAATTGGCACATGTGTTACAAACAAAGACCATTCGAGAAAAGTTGTGAGGCTCTTTTTTCTTGGGCACCTATCGCTGATCAACTTAAAGATTTAGATAAAGAGATTGTAATTAATTCAATGGACGTTCAGTGGCAAAATATTATGATTGATTTTGTAAAACTTCTTCAACCTCTTAATACAAATGTCAGATAAATTTAAAAAATACGCAGAGGAATCTTTAAAAGAAGCTGCGGAGAGAAAAAAAAATAAAATTACTATTAAAAAAAAAGAAATTAATGGTCCAAAAGGATTAGAACCCACTCGTTATGGAGACTGGGAGACTAAAGGAATAACTTACGACTTTTAGATTATTTATTTAATCTGTTATCAATTAAACTTTGCACCACCGTTGGATCTGCAAGCGTTGAAGTGTCACCAAGATTTTCAAATTGATTTTCAGCAACTTTTCGAAGAATTCTTCTCATAATTTTACCAGATCTTGTTTTTGGCAAACCTGGCGTGTAATGAATAAGATCAGGTGTTGCAAGGGGTCCAATAATTTTTCTAACCAAATCTTTTAATTCTTTTGTTAAAGCATCAGATCCTGTTTCACCAACTTTTAAAGTTACATAGCAGTATAAGCCCTGTCCTTTAATATCGTGTGGGTACCCAACAACTGCAGCTTCAGCAACTTTTGGATGGGCAACGAATGCGCTCTCTATTTCAGCGGTTCCAAGATTGTGACCTGATACAATAATGACATCGTCTACTCGACCTGTAATCCAATAGTATCCATCTTCATCTCTTTTACATCCATCACCTGTAAAATATTTGCCGTCATGTTGTGAAAAATAAGTATCAATAAATCTTTGATGATCTCCATAAACAGTTCGCATCTGTCCAGGCCAAGAGTCTGACATACATAGTCTGCCTTCGCAGGCACCACTTAGTTCATTCCCTTTTTCATCAACGACAGCAGGCTTTATTCCATAGAATGGTTTTGTTGCTGATCCTGGTTTTAGATCCATAGCACCAGGCTGAGGTGATATTAAAATTCCACCTGTTTCTGTTTGCCACCAAGTATCGACAATTGGACAACGAGAGTCGCCCACAACTTTATGATACCAAATCCAAGCCTCAGGATTAATTGGTTCACCAACGGAACCTAAAAGTTTAAGTGATTTTCTACTTGTTTTTTTAACCATCGCATCACCTTCACGCATTAAAGCTCTAAGAGCGGTTGGAGCTGTATAGAAAATATTTACTTTATGTTTATCAATCACCTGCCAGAAACGACTTGCATCAGGATAACTTGGAACCCCTTCGAATACTAAAGTGGTTGCTCCATTTGATAGCGGACCATAAACAATATAACTGTGGCCTGTCACCCAACCAATATCTGCAGTGCACCAATAAATATCTCCATCTTTATAATCAAAAATATATTGGTGAGTCATCGAAGCATAAACTAAGTAGCCACCTGTTGTATGCAAAGCTCCTTTTGGTTTTCCAGTAGATCCAGATGTATAAAGAATAAACAATGGATCTTCCGCATTCATTTCTTCAGGCTTACATGTTGTAGACATTTTAGAAGTTAACTCGTGATACCAAACATCACGTTTTGTATCGAAAGGTACGTTGCCCCCAGTTCTTTTAAGAACAATACATTTTTTAACATTTGGACATTTTTTCAATGCTTCATCAATATTTTTCTTTAAAGGAATAACTTTTTGACCTCTCAGCCCTTCATCAGCTGTAATTACAAATTCTGATTTGCAATCTAAAATTCTGTTAACAATAGAGTCAGGAGAAAAACCACCAAATACTACAGAGTGAATTGCTCCAATTCGAGTACAAGCAAGCATTGCGTAAACTCCCTCAGGAACCATTGGCATGTAAATCGTAACTCGATCGCCCTTTTTAACTCCAATTTCTTTTAATCCATTTGCAAGTTTGCAAACCTCATCACTTAATTCTTGATAGGTTATATTTTTAGATTCTTTTGGATCATCTCCTTCAAAAATAATTGCAGTTTGTTTTGCTCTTTTTGGAAGATGTCTATCAATACAATTGTAGGAAACGTTTGTGGTTCCATCATAGAACCATTTAATAGAAACTTTTTTTGTGCTGTAAATTACGTCTTTAACTTTTGTGTAGGGCTTAAACCAATGAATTCGCTTTCCTTCATCTGCCCAAAATTTTTCGTTATTATTTATAGATTCTTTATATTTGGCTTCGTATGACGACTGATTAACGTAAGAATTTTTTGCCCAATCCGCAGGTACCTTGAAAAGTTTGTCGCTCATTAATCCCCTAATCCCTTTTTATTTTTTAAATTCTACCCATCTTACATATTATTTTCCAGCTTTTTGAATCTATAGGCATTACTGATAATCTGCTCTGTTTAATAAGAGGTAAGTGACAAATTTCCTCATTTTCTTTTATATTAGCAAGCGAAACCGGATCTATTAAATCTTTGTAATAAGCAACTTTAACTGCCACAAACTTTTTTTCTTTATCAGTTGGATCAATAAAAGCTGGTTTAATAATTTTAACTATTCCAATAATTTTTTTATCTTCATTAGAATGATAAAAAAAACAAAGATCACCTGACTTCATTTGTTTTAGATAATTTGCAGCTTGGTAATTTCTAACTCCATCCCAAACAGTTCCTTTGGAGCCTGACTTTTTTTGATCGTTAAACGACCATACTGAGGGTTCTGATTTTACTAGCCAGTAGTTCATATAAATTTTTTTGTATTTTTAAGGGGTGTCCGTGTCAAAACAAAGCCAAACTTATCTATATAAATCAATGATTTTTTAAAATGAATTATATAAAATTAGTATTTCACTCCAGCTCCTTTTAAAAAAGGTGCATCAGGATCTAAAGGCCATCTTGGTTTTGCAAGAACCTCAAGATTATCTTCCATTCCTTTTTTAAATCTTTCAATTCCAGCCCAAGCAATCATGGCTCCATTATCACTACAAAGTTCAATGGGTGGGAAGAAATTTTCAAAGCCCATTTCTTTGCTTAAGTTATCTAAATTATTTCTAATGCTTTTATTTGAAGCAACACCGCCAGATATTACAAAAACTTTTTTATCATTTTTGTATTTAGAAATAAATTCAGTCATAGCTGATTTACACTTAATATATAGAATCTCATTAATTGTTTTTTGAAAAGAGGCTGCAAGATTTTCTTTATCTTTTTCAGTTTTTATTTTTGATGATAATTGTAAAATTGCTGTTTTTAATCCTGCAAAAGATAAATTACATCCTGGATGATTTAATATTGGTTTAGGTAAGACATAAGTTTTTTCATTTCCATTTTTTGCAAGCTTTTCAATTTTTGGCCCACCTGGAAATTCAAGACCAATCATTTTTGCAGTTTTGTCAAAAGTTTCCCCAAGGGCATCATCAATGGTTGTTCCAATTCTTTTATATTTTCCAACTCCTTCAACAATTAAAAATTGAGTATGTCCTCCAGAAACTAAAAGCAGAAGATAAGGAAAATCTATTTTATCAAAAATTCTTGCTGTAAGTGCGTGACCTTCTAAATGGTTTATTGCAAGAAATGGTTTTTTTAAAATTCCTGCAATACTTTTTCCTGCACTTAAACCAACCATTAAACAAACTAAAAGACCAGGGCCTGCCGTTGCAGCAACACCATCCAATTCTTCAAATTTACATTTACTATCGTCTATGGCTTTTTTTATTATAATATCAATTTTTTCAGCATGAGATCTTGCTGCGTTTTCTGGCACCACTCCTCCAAATTTTAAATGCTCATCAACTTGGCTGGAGACCACGTTTGATAATATTTTGACATTTCCTTCAGCATCTTCTCTTACAATTGATGCAGCAGTTTCGTCGCAACTAGTCTCGATTCCAAGGAATGTTAAATCTTTTTTCATAGATGTATTGAGTGTGATCACCTGTCGCTATAAAAAGTAGCGATAATATACAGCAAAATGTTATTAAATCAGCAAAATGTTAAGAAATAGAAAAATTATTATTGGCACAAGAGGAAGTAGATTATCACTCGCTCAAACCGAACATTTCAGAGATAAATTATTACTTGCTTATCCAGACGTTCAAGAAGATCAGCTTATTATTAAAATTATAAAAACATCAGGCGATAAATTTAAAACAGAAAATTTAGGCATGATGGGTGGCAAGGGACTTTTTGTTAAAGAACTAGAGGAGTGTTTGCTTGAAAAATCAATTGATGTTGCGGTTCATTCTCTTAAAGATGTGCCGACTTTTTCATCAAATAAATTATCACTAGCTTGTTATTTAAAAAGAACAGATGAACGAGATGCATTCTTATCTCCAATTGCAAATTCATTTGCAAACTTAAAACCAGGTTCTACCGTTGGCACTTCATCTGTTAGAAGATTTTCACAATTAAAAAGATTAAGAGATGATTTAAAAATTGTTCCATTGAGAGGCAACGTGGATACTAGAATAAATAAAATGAAAGAAGGTCTTGTTGATTCCATAGTTCTTGCGGCGGCTGGTTTAAAAAGATTAGGATTTCATTCAGAAGTAAAAGAATATTTTGCAAAAGATGTGGTTATTCCGTCAGCAGGACAAGGAATTGTAACGGCACAATGTAGAGCTGAAGATTCTGAAGTTAAAGAAATTTTAAAGGCAGTTAATGATAAAGAAACGCAAATTTTAGCAGAAGCAGAACGTTCTTTGCTGGAAGTATTGAATGGCGCTTGTGATACTCCTATTGGCGCCAATGCAGTTATTAATGATGAAGGAGAGTTATTTTTACAGGCAGAATTACTATCTTTAGATGGGAAAAAATCTTTTAGAGCACACAAAACTGGCATTGTAGAAAAAGCCAAAAGTATAGGCATTGATGTAGCTGAAGAGATTTTATCTAAGGCTGGAGAAAATTTTATTATTTCGGAGACAAAACTTGCACATACTATTCACAAAAAGTCAGAATAGTTCTGAAATTTTAGTTAATAAATTTATTTCAAAAGGACACAAGGTAACTAATTTTTCAATATTTAAAATAAAGCCAATACCAACTATTGATATTAACTTTAAAAATTTTAGTTCAGTGATCTTTACAAGTTCTAACGCAATCCAGAATTTAAAAAAAAATGATAATATAAATCATCTTAAGTGTTTTTGTGTAGGTGAGCAAACGGCTGATACTGCAAAAAAAAATGGTTTTTTAAATATACAAATTGCAGGTGGAAATTATTCTGAACTTCGTGATCTTATTTTTAAAACTTGCGACAAAACTAAAGAAAAATTTATTTATATTCGAGGAGAATTTGTCTCTAATGATTTAGAAAAAGATTTTAAAGAAAAAGGGTACGATCTAGAAAGCGTTGTTAATTACACAACCGATCCCAATTCTAACATTGATCCAAAATTAATTGAAGATCTAAAAAATAAGCTAGTCGATGTTATTTTTGTTTATTCAAAGAGGGCTGCAGATCAATTATTAAAGATAATTTTGAATCATAAAATTGAAAATGATCTAGATAATTGCAGTTTGAATTGTATTAGCATTAACGTTGCAAATACTTTAAAAAGATTGAAGTGGAAAAAAATTAAAATTTTTTTACCAGGTGAAGAAGAATTATCATTGTTATAAAAGGATTTTTTAGTGATTATAGACGGAAAAAAATTTGCTCAAAAGTTAAGAAATAAGATTAAAAAAGAAATTCAATCTATTAAAAATAAAACGCAATTAACACCGGGCCTAACTGTTATTCTTGTAGGCAATCATACGCCGAGCGAAATTTATGTTAGAAATAAAGAACTGTCTGCAAAAGAAGTTGGCATTAGTTCTAAAGTTTTAAGATTTAAAAGTTCTATCTCAGAGACTAAATTAATTTCAGTTATTCACAAATTGAATAGAGATAAAAAGGTTCATGGAATATTAGTGCAGTTACCTTTGCCTAATCATATTAGTGGTCATAAAATTATTGAAGAGATAGATCCAAGAAAAGATGTGGACGGTTTTCATGCAATCAATGTTGGAAATTTATCTTCCGGAAAAGATGCTTTAGTTCCTTGTACTCCACTTGGATGTTATTTAATGATTAAGAGTGTTAGAAAAAATTTAGCAGGACTTAACGCGCTTATCATTGGTAGATCTAATTTAAATGGTAAGCCCATGGCTCAATTATTATTAAAAGAAGATTGCACAGTTACTATTGGGCATTCTAAAACGAAAAATCTAAAAGAATTATGTAAAAAGGCAGACATTGTTGTTGCTGCGGTAGGTAGAGCAAATTTAGTTAAAGGTGACTGGGTAAAAAAAGGAGCAATTGTAATTGATGTGGGCATTAACAGAGTTGAAAAGAAAAATGGTTATAAAATAGTAGGGGATGTTGAATTTAAATCTGTTGTTAAAAAAGCAAAAGCTATCACGCCGGTACCAGGTGGTGTTGGCCCTGTAACAATTGCCTGTCTTTTAAATAATACTTTAAAAGCTTTTAAGAATATAAATTAACTATTTTCTAAGTAAGCGAGCGTTCTTTTTAATAAAATTTTCTACTCTTTTTTTATTAAAAGTTTTGTTTTCTTCAAAAGAAACATTTTTCATAGAATAAATACTCTTATCAGAAATTCTTGAAACAATACTTACGTTTCCTTTATAAATTTTTAATTTAACAGTTCCTTGAACTCGAGATCTTTTTTGATCAATAATTTTTTGTAATTTTAATCTTTCTTTTGAATACCAAAATCCATTGTAAATTAATTCTGCAAATCTAGACATCACAGCATCTTTTTTATGAGCAGTTTCTTTATCTAAAGTAAGAGATTCTATAGCTCTATGAGCGAATAAAAGAATAGTCCCGCCAGGAGTTTCGTAAACACCACGAGATTTTATTCCAATAAATCTATTCTCAACAAGATCTACTCTGCCCACTCCATTCTTACCGCCAATATTATTTAAAAGAGTAAGTAATTTACTCGGAGAACATTTTTTATTGTTAATACTAATTGGATCACCATTTTTAAAACCAATAGTCACATAAGACGGCTTGTTTGGAGCCTTCTCAGGAGAAACTGTTCTTTGAAAAATAAATTCTGGTGCTTGTTTTGATGGATCTTCTAAAATTTTACCTTCAGTTGAAGTATGAAATAAATTGTCATCCACAGAAAATGGAGGAGCTCCTTTTTTATCACTTGGTACTGGAATATTATTCTTATTTGCATATTTGATTAGATCGCTTCTTGATGCAAAATCCCAATCACGCCATGGAGCGATGATTTTAATTTTTGGATTAAAATAGTAATAAGCTAATTCAAATCTCACCTGATCATTACCTTTTCCTGTAGATCCATGTGATACGGCATCTGCTTTAAACTTTTTAGCAATTTGGATTTGACGTTTTGCAATAAGAGGTCGAGCAATAGAAGTGCCGAGTAAATAAATGCCTTCATACAAAGCATTTCCTCTAATCATTGGAAAAATATAATCTTTTACAAAAACATCTTTTAGATCTTCAATAACAATATTTTTAACACCAAGATTTGTCGCATTTCTAATTATTTTTTTTCTATCTATTTCTTGCCCAAGATCTGCAGTATAGGCAATAATTTCTGCATGATAGTTTTCTTGTAACCAACGTAAAATGACAGAAGTATCAAGACCTCCAGAATAAGCTAAAACAATTTTTTTAACTTTTTTTTTCATTCTTAAATGAAATTACATTTCTTTTTAGCGGCCTCATAGGCGTCACTAAACCCACTTAATGAAAAAGTGTCGATAGTTTTAGAACCCTTGGCTGAGGTTGCGCTAATTTTGGCTTGAGAAGATTTTCTCATCAATTCTATCATCGCAACTTCTTCTTCATATTTTGTAAGCCAAGCAAAATTATCTTCAGTTTCAAATTTGAATTCTTTTTTATCAATAGCAACATTTACTCTAGAAGATGCTTTGTAATTATAGCCGCTTGTAACGCTTATCTCGTTTTGTATTTTGTCATTAGGCCTAAAACTTACAAACATTCTAGATTCTGCTCTATTAAGATTTTTTGGATCAGAGGCCACAGGACTTGATACGGCATAACAAACTTGTTGACCGTTAATATTAGTATTTTGAGCAGTCCAGTTTTTAAATTGTCCATCCAGTTTAATTTGAGCAAATATTTTTTGTTCAAAAGACAAAAGACAAATTATAGAAAAAAATAAAACTCTTATGGACATGGATTTGAATATATTAATTGAACATTATTAATGTCTTTTATTACATCATTAGTTAGTGACAGATCAATACTATCAATATTTTTCTTTAACTGCTCTTTTGATGTTGCACCAATAATCGTTGAAGTTACAAATTTTTGAATAATACAAAATTGAATTGCCATTTGCGCAGGATCAATATCGTGTTTCTTTGCAACTTCATAATAAGCCTTAACTGCAGGCTCTGTATTTTGTGTTCTGTATCTATCAAATCTATTTCCCCACAAAACTTCTCTAGATCCAGCTGGTTTTTTGCTACCTAAATATTTTCCAGTTAAATGTCCACCGCCCAAAGGAGAGTATGCAAGTAATCCAATTTTTTCTCTAATAGAAATTTCTGAAAGACCAACTTCATAACTTCTATTAATAAGACTGTATGGATTC
>Ga0255082_1000372_pt1 | contig 9719 bp, 5 predicted proteins | sample Colum_Colum_RepB_FD_188459 | JGI IMG/M metagenome (GOLD analysis project Ga0255082, IMG submission 188459) | Freshwater microbial communities from Columbia River, Oregon, United States - Colum_Colum_RepB_8h | ecosystem: Environmental > Aquatic > Freshwater > River | place: USA: Oregon | collected... | reverse complement strand
CGTCTTTGCTAGAATATAGCCCGCTGATGGCACTATTGTATGATGACTTGACAATGAACTCGCGAATGGGTAAATCTAAATGGGCGTCGGATATACCGCCTCTAATTGAGATGGGTGCCTTTTCATATTTTGATTTAAGTTGGTCATGCTCGGCCTTGGGACTTGGTGGGTCGGTATTTGTGCCTGGTAATGAGAATGGTTCCACTGGTTTTTTGTATCCAGGCATCATTGAATATATCACATATGCTAAAATCAAAATGATTGCGACAATAAGGGTCATTCTTATTGGGTGCATATCCTCTATGTATATATTCATAGAGGATATGGTTTTTTCTACACCTTTTTACATTTCAAATGCCGACCAAGAGGGTGCTCGGGAGATGCCCAAAATGGGCATCGACCACAGAGCATCTTTGAATGTAATTAGGTAACTATTACTTTGTAACCGATAAATCACTTTTTATATACAGCAATTCTGCCAAAGGCAGAATTGTGATATAAATCAGTGGTTGAAAGGTTAAAAGGTTTAAAAAATATCGTAATAATATAAATGAGCAATTCGTATGCCAAATATATGCGGAGAACTCGTAAACACGGAGGTATGTTTCGGGGTTTACAAAAGATAAGTAGAGAAAGGCAAGGCAACGTACAAGAAAAAAAACCAAGTAGTATGAGAAATCGCATACAAAATGCTATTTTAACTGCTCAAAATGTTTACCCTGTGACCGAACATGTGGCTGCCGAATTATCAAACATTCCTGTGGCTCATGCTGTTCCAGTAAATGCTATACCATCATTAAATGAAATGATTGTTGATAAAATAGACAGCAAAATGGTTCAAGGCAAGAAGGTTTCCGACAAAAAGGTTTCTACATCAGCACTCAAACCATTACAAGGCAAGTCTTCTGAAAAACCTTCTATGACGATGGATAACCTCGAACAAATAATGAATGAAATGAAACCAGAACCACCTCCAATTCAAAATAGTAATCCAAGACCACGTATAAAACCTCCGCCACCTAAAGGCCCTTTACCAAAAGAATTAGTAAACGCAATCCAAAAACTTGGTAAGATCATGCCACCCGACCCACCGCCTAGGAACACTTCAGCTTCAAATGTCGCTTCAGCTTCAAATGTCGCTTCAGCTTCAATGGTTGCTCCTAAGATTACAAAAAAAGAGGTGTCTTTGCAAACGGTGGTCAAAGCAATTCTAGAAGACAATATTAAAATATTGACAGAGGCTGAACCCGACCCCAACAAAACACCCGAAGTAGATACCACGGCCATTTCAAAATATTATATGACGCGAATCCGTGCTTCTAAAATGAGAGATGTTTGTAGGGCTACAATGTCAGATTTAGATATGGAAATACCATGGGAAACCCTTGATGAATGCACTCCCATTTTAGTGGCAGCCATGTTTGGACTAATAGGTCCATGTAAGCAAATCATGGAGTCTGTTGATGATAATAAAAAGATAGAAATGCTCAAAGATTTTGATAAAGATGGAAATACCCCGCTAAGTCTCTGTGCTAAATATGGATATCAGGAGTTGTGCGAATATTTTATTGGTCAACATCAACGACTAAATGTACACATGGAAGGAATTGAATGGGACCACATGGAATGGCTCGCTGAGAAAAAATCAATTAACGCTTTATTGTGTGAAAAGAATGAGTTGACACTGCCCTATTCGGTATTTTTAGATAAGTTTCGTAGAATTGATAAATCGCGCATAAAAGATTACGATTACCAATTGAAAAAATTTGAATCGATAACCTTGTTTGGTAATTATGAGGGAAACACGCCATTAATGGTTGCCGTTGAAAATGGTCATCTCGGAATCGTTGAACTCCTTTTGTGCGGGGGTCGCGTTAGTGCCGTCTATAAATTGGAAACGAAACAAAATATGACTACACGCAGGCGGGCGATAAGCACAAAGAAAACACGGAGTAATATTTCTACCGTAAATAACGAATTGAGAACGGAAGAAGAATTATCTCGCATGTGTGCGAACCCCCTTGCGATGAATAGCATCAAAATGACATCACTCCACATATGTGTAAAAAGATGTTGTCCAAGTGAATCATCTTATAGAACCGTGCTTGGAAATGTGGTTGCAAATGACTTGTTCCGCTTACAATATAACAAGGTTCACGATGATAAATATAAAAATATGAATCACAAAGACAGATTTAACAGAATAATACATTTATTGTTGAGATTTATGATATTTGATAAAGGTGTTATTAACGGAAATTATAGGCCCAATGGACTGAAAATTGTTCTTCAAAATATGTTGTATAGCAATAGTCATTATGATGATGGGGTCGGCATTGATATTTGGGATAACACGACAAATCAGTATACAATATTTTTAATAAGCAATAAAACCAACTGGATAAGCTTGTTCCAGAAAAAAACCGGTATTCAGTCATCTCATACAGTTTTTAGCGAGAGTTCCAGTTATATTAGTGCGTTTATTAGAAGTAATAAACTAAAGAAGGTCGTATTTAATAGTTTAACCGAAAAATGTTTATTCATTCGAGGAGATACAAATATGTTCATTGAATTGGAAAAGGGATTTGCGCCAGAAGTATTCACTGTTGGTGATCATAAATATATCTCGCAGGATGGTCTAGAAACGCTTGTTAATAATAATATAACTAGTTTTGTTGATTACTATAGTAAAAGTGTTTTGTATACTGAAAAAGAAGACCGACCATCATTGAATGAACAAATAATCAATTCAATGGGTAGTGGCCGTGATGAGTATATGCGGCGCATAGATAATATGGAAACTTTACCATATTTAAGGCGTCTAATCCCATTTATTCGTAGATAAATATGAAAACAAATAAAAGGTTTAAATCCATTATTGATATATACACAATGGCAGGTGGTCTTTTAAATCTAATTTCCGAAGGCGCAAATAATGTTATTATTCAAGGAGGACCCAGTCAAAAAACATTGTTTCGCGCGACTTACAATAAAATCACCAATTTCGGACTTCAGAAGTTCCGTATTGACTATGATGGACTTCGCGACCTTCGCTTATCCGAAGAATCTAAATTCTCATTCAAGATGCCGCGATATGCCGATTTACTCATGGATACATACATCGTTATAACGCTCCCACATATTTGGAGTCCGATTTATCATCCGTGTCCTCAAACTGGTGGAACGTGGGCGCCATATGAATTCAACTGGATTCATGACATCGGAACAAATATTATTAAGGAAATTGAAATAGTGTGCGGCAATTATACTTTACAACGATACTCGGGAAATTATTTAGGCGCAATGGTTGACCGAGATTTCTCGGCGGCGAAAAAACAGCTTTTTAATGAAATGACTGGGAATATACAGGAGTTAACCAATCCGCGAAATACTGATGGACGTTCGGGTGTGTATCCGTCGGCATATTTTTACCCAGGCAGTTTGGGTGCTGAACCCTCTATTCGCGGTCGCACGCTTTGTATTCCCATCAATATGTGGTTTACAATGGACAGCAAGTGTGCTTTCCCGATGGCGGCGCTCCAATATAATGAACTCTATATTAATATTACATTGCGGTCCATAGAGGAGCTCTATCAAGTTCGCGACGTATTTGATGCCGCAAATGAATATCCTCTCATGCGACCTGATTATACAAAGAATCAATTTCAACTGTATCGGTTTTTACAGACACCGCCGTCGGATAATTTAGACGCCGAGTATTATGAAAACAAAACGAATGGGTGGAATGCGGACATCCATATTTTAGCCAACTATTGTTTTCTGTCAAAAGAGGAGACTCGGACTTTTACGGCGGATAACCAGGTGTATTTGATTAAAGATATTATTGAGCACAAGTTTGAAAACGTCACCGGGTCAAAGAAAATTAAGATTCCGTCGACCGGTATGGTTGCTAATTGGATGTGGTATTTACAACGCAATGACGTATTTATGCGAAATGAATGGAGTAATTACACGAATTGGCCATATGGTCAGTTGCCGAGTGGCACAGAAGACCCGCCAGACTTGACTGTCTCCGATAGTTCATATAAGATTAAATATGTGAACAATAATAATAATATACCATATTCACCAAAGTATAATTTGGACACTTCACTTTTTGCCACTTCCGGAACTGGTTATCAAGTGACCGGTCAATTTAAAGTGGAAAATCAGAAAGAGATTTTGGAAACGGCGGGGATATTATTTAATGGCGAATATCGTGAAAATACGTTGACACGAGAGGTATATGACTATGTGGAAAAATGGACGCGGACATCAAGTAATGCTCGTTCTGGCATCTATTGTTATAATTTTTGTTTGGACACGAATCCGCGCAAATACCAGCCATCGGGTGCCATTAATATGTCGAAATTCAAGACGATTGAACTGGAAATCAATACGTATGTTCCGCCAGTAAATACACAGAGTGTTCAATATGATGTTATTTGTAATGCGGATGGAGTCGTAATTGCGACCAATAGTCCGGGTCAAGGAGGGTCGTGGTATATGTATGAATACAATTACAATATGGTGTTGTTTGAAGAGAGGTACAATGTCCTCTCTTTTATTGGCGGATATTGTGGGTTGATGTATGCGCGATAGGGTGCGCCTGCGATAGGGTGCGCTTGCGATAGGGTGCGCTTGCGATAGGGTGCGCTTGCGATAGGGTGCGCTTGCGATTGCGCGATAAAGGTGTACATCAAATATATATACTATCTTATGACAGAATGGGTAAATCAGGATAATCCGCAGACTCCCATAAAAAATAAATGGACAGGATTGGTATTGGACCCGCTCACCTCTATTTACGATGGTGTAATTCATGATATCGAAGAAGAATATGACAAATATGCGAATGTTTTTTCATCAAAAGAGGGATTTGAATATGAGATAGACAATACTCCAATTTATGCTCAACCTGGGCCGGGGCCGGAGCCCGAGCCCACACAAGATGAAGAGCCTGAGCCCAAAAAAAAACCCGTTAAAGAACCTCCGCCAATGTCAGAAGACAAAAAGTCCAAATTGATGTCCGCCATCGCCGATATAGTAATTCGAATAATTACTACCTTGGCCACGCTATATGTGTCATACAACCTCTATTACAATATGAAAAAAACGGGGAAACAAATTGACTTTTACAGTGGACTTGATTTCTTAACATTTGGACCATTTTATGTGCTTACTAACGCAATGTTAAAAACAGTGAAATTTTTTGATGATGCGCTAACCGATGTGATTCCCAGTTATTTACAAAAATTGATTGATCATACGACTATATTTAGCGACCGAACTATGTTTATTATGTTGTTCATGATTGCATCTATTATTGTCAATTATTTGAAGGGTGAGCTAACCCGAATATACCAGTTTATCTTTATGAACGAAATGACGTGGAAATCTTTATATAAGTTTCTGTTCAAATCAGATGGGAACAAATCAGTATCAGGAATGCATAAGGCAGTATTCATATACTACTATTTATTCAACAATTTTTCAATATGGGATCCGGAAGCAGGAATTGCCTACAATACTGGAATGATATTTTTTAAATCACTTGGGTTTATTTTGTGGCTCATATTTGTTATTGTTTGTTTTGCGGCAATTTTTAAACCAATGTTATGTTTTACAACACTCATACATTTTGGAATCGTGTTTTTCTATTCGATGTTTTGTATTCCGTATGATACAAAAACGTGGAGCATTAAGAATACCATTAATATCATGCGGAGTATGTGTTTTGACATGAATATGAATAGTGTATTGTTTGACCCATATACGGACAATGAGTACAAACAAATGTTTGAGGCTGGATACAAGGGGGTCTTTAAACTGGTGCCATATGGAATTATGATTTATGCGTTTGCCGTTGTAATACCTGATATAATGAATCTTGGCGTGGATTCCGTAAAATGGTCAATGTTGGCATTGTCAATTGCGTCAATTGTTGGAATCAGCGTATCCGGAATCCGTGAATATTTCATTGTTAACAAGATTATCAAAGATGTCAAGACCGCGATTGATGACCAAATAGAGGATTTCAAGAGTATTGACTGGGATGGAATCAATGCCGACCAAACACGGATATTACAACATTTGAAGAAAACGAGCGAACAAGTAGTCTTGGGCCAATGACCGTAGGTCTTCCGTAAATGACCGTAGGTCTTCCGTAGGTCAGCGAATAAATATACAATTGGGCAAGGGTATAAAGACATTTAACCATTTATGAGTAAATGGTTAAACCAAAATCACACGCATCCGGATTGAAAAAAAAATATCAACCCCTTGTTAGTGTTTGTACACCAACATACAATCGCCGTCCATTCATTCCGACTATGTTATCTTGTTTCTTGAACCAGACATATCCAAAGAACCGAATCGAGTGGATTATTGTAGATGATGGCACCGATAAAGTCCGCGACGTGATTGAAGCAGCAAATATACCGCAAATCAAATACTTTGCGTTGCCAGATAAACTTACTCTTGGGGCTAAGCGCAATTTCATGCATAGCCATTGTACTGGAAGTATTATTGTCTACATGGATGACGATGATTATTATCCACCGGAGCGTATATCTCATGCGGTAGATAAGCTCCAGGAAAACCGCAATGCTTTGTGTGCCGGGTCAAGTGAAATCTACATTTATTTCAAACATATAAAGAAAATGAAGCAATTTGGACCTTATGGGCCTAATCATGCGACGGCTGGGACATTTGCGTTTCGTTCCGAGTTGTTAAAGATGACAAAATATGAGGAAACCGCGGCGGTCGCAGAGGAACGAGCGTTTCTCAAAGACTACACGATTCCATTTGTTCAATTGGACCCGATGAAGACTATTTTGGTGTTTTCGCATGAACATAATACGTTTGATAAGCGAAAGTTGTTGAATAATCCTCATCCGGATTTTGTCAAGGATAGTCCAAAGACGGTGAATGATTTCATTAAGCTGGAAAAGGAAGAGGGTGTCAAGAGATTTTTCATGGAAGAGATTGATGGATTATTGGCTAAATATGAGCCGGGTGAACCCAAGATGAAACCGGACGTGTTGAAACAAATCGCCGAAATAGAGGCGTCACGAGCAAAGATGATGATGGAGGAACAAGCGAAAGGTATTGGGCAAATTATGATGAATCAGCCGGGGAAAGAACCGGTGCCATTGACGATTCCGCAAATTGCGGAGTTGCTGCGCAATCAGCAAGATGTTATTGCTAAATATGAAGGACGTATTTGCGAATTGGAATTCATGAACAAGCAACTTCAAGCAATTATTGTGGAGAATGCGAAACGGATGACGCCTACGTCAAGTCCTACGATAAGTCCTACGATAAGTCAGGCGTCGGGTCCACCAACAAATAATCCTAGTACAAGTAATTCAAAGTCTGAACCATTATTTCGTATCGATGATATGGCAATATTCAAATAAAGTAAAGGGAACTCGTCGTTTTCAGCAAAGCTTACGCCTTTAAATCCCATACTCTAAATATTGTATAATAATTTTTTAAATCCCATACTCTAAATATTGTATAATAATTTTTTAAATCCCATACTCTAAATATTGTATAATAATTTTTTAAATCCCATACTCTAAATATTGTATAATAATTTTTTAAATCCCATACTCTAAATATTGTATAATAATTTTTTAAATCCCATACTAATTTTGTCGGATCTCTCCTTCGGATACCTCTTTCGGAGGTATCCTTATCTATAGTTTTATAATTAACATTATTATTTATAAAATCTCATATATTCACCTTATATGTCCACCTCATATGTTCATCACATGACTTCATCTTCCAATTCATCCACCTCTATTTTCTTTACATTTTTGTCTAAATACCGATACATTCGTTTGATATCCAGCTTGTTGATTTCATAATTCTCAAACAGTTTGTCGAGCGCATTCAAGACACCATTATTCTCAACAATATCAATTTGTTTAGACGCATAAAATGTCCGCATTTCATGGAAAAATGGAATCAAATCTTTTTTATCAATATCTAGTTTCTGACACAAGTCATAGATAAACTCGATATTGTTATATTCCGTCGAATATTTGGTAAGTACCTTGGTAAACCGGATCTCTTTCACGTCTGGTACAGTGCTCGTATCAATTACCGAATGATATATTCGGTTATTGTTGAACGTCTTCATCAAGCTGCTCATTTCATTAAAATGCCAAATCTGGTTTTGAAACGTGATGCGGTCAATATAATCGGCAAAACACGTGTTTTCCAGGAATCGCAAATAAAACGGCAATGCGACACGAGGATTTTTCGGCAATACGTCCACAATGTTTTCGTGAAATAAGAGTGCCACCGTTGTTCGGTCAGTTTCGTTCAATACCATATTGTGCTCATCGATACGATACGGTCGCTGAATAAGAGAGGTTGTTATTTTGGTCGTGTCTTCGTTGAAGATTTTCACATTGAGTATATTTTGTAAAATGGTCTGGTCTATCATATTCGGTTTTGTGTGATACAGTTTTTGGAGAAATCCGAACTTGCGCAAATCGCCGTTGGCATAATTCACGATGATTTGTTTCTTGCCTTCTGACATCGATGGATAAAATGTCTCGGTCAAATGTGTCATTTGCCCCGGCGTCGGTGTTTTGAGTTCAAACACATTACACACTTTCATAAGCTCTTTGATTTTCTTGTCAATATTGTAGTTGCCAATACAAATAATCGGGTTCATTGTCATGCTTTCCAACTTCTGTTTTTTCGTCTTTTTCTGGCGAATCAGTTTGATTAACGCAGTGAGACCACCTTTGTCACCGCTGTTCATTCCATCAATTTCGTCCATCACAATGGCGATTTTCTTGATGCGGCGATGCATCATATCCAGCACATTACATGAAGATATGTTGTTGCTGGCGATATTTTCAATAAGGGCTTTGTTGCGAACATCTCCGGCGTCATAGTGGATAACATCGTAATTGAGCGATTTAAGAATATCAATGACAAATTGAGTTTTGCCGACACCGGATGAACCATATATGTAGAAACCCTTTTTGAAATGTGGATTTGCGTGGTCTTTTGAAAACGCATTCAGAATTGTTTTTATATTGTTGGCGACATGGTTTCGTTCAAAAATATTATTCAGCGTTTCGGTGGTTAATGACATATTCATTGTATGTAATTAAATTATTTGGTCATATATTTATGTTGATTTGAACGAATTACACAAGACTCTTTTACAAACCGAATGAACTGAAGTCTGTCGTTACCGGGCGGAAATTACTGCCTTTGGATTGAAGAGCGCCATTGTATGTGTATGGGTCAATATTTTGTCCAGATGTTTTCCCTTGTTGCTTGGGCAATGGACTATAGATTCCAGTGTAGTTGCTTCCTGGCCTTGGACCGGTATACGATTGTTCATATCCAACTCGGCGCGGGTCGCTTGTGAATAAATTGGTCAATCCAGAACCAGCGGATTGTAATAATCCTCCAGTTGTATTCACCGCGTTTCCAGCGGCATCAAACGTCTTATCAACGATATTTCCAGCGGCATCAAACGTCCTGTTCACAATATTGCCAGCGGTGTCAACTGTCTTGTTCACAATATTACCGGCGGTATCCAGTGTTTTTCCGGCAAGGTTTGTTGCCAATGCTCCTGTTCCAATAGCAGTTAATCCAGCAACCGCTGCTGTTCCTTGGACGGCTGAACTGGCACTTTGGCCAAGAGATGCCGCTGCCGATGATGGACCCTTTACCGCAAG
>Ga0255082_1000358_pt1 | contig 9948 bp, 16 predicted proteins | sample Colum_Colum_RepB_FD_188459 | JGI IMG/M metagenome (GOLD analysis project Ga0255082, IMG submission 188459) | Freshwater microbial communities from Columbia River, Oregon, United States - Colum_Colum_RepB_8h | ecosystem: Environmental > Aquatic > Freshwater > River | place: USA: Oregon | collected... | reverse complement strand
GCACGGCTTAGTCGCGGGACTTGAGGGCGTCGAGGGCCTGACGGCCTTTGGCTTCGAGCGAGTCGGCCTTGGCCTTGTGCTTGCGCATGACGAGGGCTCCGGCGACGAAGCCGACGAGGAGGGCGAGGAAGTGGGTAATCATTTGAGGATGTCGGGTTTGAAGTCTTTAAGGGTAGCCACGTCGTCGGGGAGGGCGACCTTGGTCACGTCGCGGAGGGCCTGCTTCTCGGCGGCGATGCTGGCCTGTTTGGCGGTGTCGCCTTGCTCGACGGCACGCATGAAGGCGAGGTCTAGGGCGGCGAGTTTCGGCGCACGCTCTGCCCGTAGTTGGTCGAGCTTGATGGCCTTGGCTTTGTCGATGTTGATGCGGATGCTCATGCGGAGAACTCCCAAGCGTTGCGGAAGGTGCGGTCCGAAGGGATGTCGGCGGCCTCGACGATTAGGAACGGAACGCCAGCGGGGACGTCCTTCGCCGCGATCTGCTCGACAGTCAGGCCGCACTCGACGGCGGGAATGATGATGGCTACGCCGCCTTCGGAGGTCGGGTAGATGATGCGAGGGTCGTTCATCGTGTAATCAAAAAAAGGTTGAACGTATTATCACGCAAGGAGGCCGGTGTGGCATTTTGCATAGTATAAACAGGAGCATATGCGGCCAGAAGCGTGTCGGTGCACATTAGTCCGAAGTCCGTGCCGGGGCGACTGCTACTGCCAGAAACGACATAATTTGCGTCTACCATGGCGGTCGTAAAGTTAATGCGATAACTTCCTACGCCGCTGTCCGTAAGACTAGACACATTGAACGAAGCACGGATAGCGGGTGTGCCGGTGCCGTTGAAGTTTACCCACGCCTTGACGTTATTATCTGCACGCACAAACGCCGTCGTTGCGACAGCCGTCGTATCATTGCCAGCGGTCTGGGTTACGGCGGTCGTGCCAGTCGGCAGGGAAGGCGTACCCGTGAAGGCCGGGGAAGCCAGAGGGGCGCGGGTCGTGTCAGTCGGATGGACGTGATCGGCGCGGGCGTAGCGGAGGGAGGTTCCGATGGACGCCGTGCCGTTGACCAGGGGAGTCGCGGAACCAGCCTGACCGACGACGAAGGCCGTGGTCGCAATCTGCGTGGTGTTAGTGTCAGCAGCCGCCGTGGTCGAGAGGGGAGTGCCCGTAAGCGAAGGGCTGGCGAGGTTGGCTTTGCCAGCGATGTCAGCCGCGACGAGGAAAGACGAAGGGTTGCCCGTAAGCGGGTAGAAACCAGCCGTGACCCAAGACTCCAGAGCGTAGCCGGTGAGGGCGGACGAAGTCAGCAGGCCGAGAGCCGAGTAGGTCGAGCTCGTAGCCGTTCTGGACCGCCACGAGGATGGTCCCGAGGGTCGGGTGCGAACGGATGACGATGCCGACGTAGACGAGGTGCTGGGGGGCGGAAGGCTTGGTCGTCGTCCACGTGCCAGCGGTCGTCGGGGACAGGTACAGTTGCACGCCTTCGGTCAGGGCGGACGTGTCGATGTTCTCCAGTTCGCCGCGGACGATGACGAAGCCCGTGCCGTTGTTGGCGATGGAGGTCTTGACGAAGCCGATGGTCTGGGCCGAGTTCGCGTCGTTGTTAGCCTGGGCCAGCGTGATCAGGGGCTTGTTGCCCGTAGCGCCGGAGATGTAAACGATGGAGCCGGCCGCGATGGTCGAGCCGGACTGGTTGCGGACTTCGACCTCGAGGTTGCGGGCGACCGCCGTGCCGCCGAGGAGGGCCGACTGGACGAAGGCCGTGGTCGCGATGGAAGTGTCGTTATCGCCGAAGGCAGGGGTGACCGCCCGCGCGTCTCCCGTGAAGACCGGGCTGGCCAGCGGCGCGTACCCACTTAGCGCAGCGCTGGTGATGTAGCCAGCCGGGTTGGTCTGGAGGTAGTAGGTTGACGCGGCGGCGCTGGTAGTCAGGTACGCCGAAAGGTTGAGCGTCACCCAGTCGGTCGCGTAGTCGACGCCCGTGGTGGTCTTCTGGAGATACTGACCAGCCGTGCCGCCAGCAGGGACGCCAGGGCCAGCCGGACCCTGCGGGCCTTGGGCTCCGGGCACGCCGACGCCGATGGTCAGGACAGCAGGGGCCATCGACCCAGTGGTGACGTCGACCGCTCCAGGGATAGTGATCGTAAGGGACATGAAATTAGGCGGTGACCTGACCGATGAGGTCGATGCGCATCGTCTCGGAGTAGAAGACCGTGCCGCCGTTCAGGAACTTGATGTCCCACTTGGCCGTGCCGATGGCCCAGTCAGCGGTCGAGCCCGGGTAAACGAAGGCCACGGAAAGGCCGCCAGGGGCCACCGTCGCGGTGAGGTCGTACTCGTTCTGCTGCGCGTCGATGATGCTCGAGGTGACCGTGACGCCGACGAGGTTCGCGATGCCGCCCGGCTCAGGGTTCCACACCATGGAGGCCGAGAAGGACGATCCGCGTTTAAAGGTGACGGTGTTGCAGCTCATCGGGTCTTAACCTTGCCCCGATTGGAAGGGGGGGGTCAGGTAATCGGAACAAACAGCCCGATGTCCACGATCGTGTACGTCGAAGGGCTCGGAGTCAGGGTCTGATAGTCCGGGGGGTCGAAGGCGTCGTTGACGATGGCGTAGGCTTCTGCCGAGTCATTTATCACGTCCTCTCCGATAAGCACAGACTCATACCTGTCGTCAAAATTGATGCCCGCCAGATAGAAGTCCGTGTCATCAATCCGCATGGTCAGGTCGGCGATAAGGAATGCCGATGTAAATCCGCGCTTAATCAGACCTTTCCCCTCCTCGCTTTTAAACGCAATGCCGGTGTCTGGGTAGACCTCGTTACCGCCATACCTTGAGGGAGGGCTGTTTTGAATGACGGCGCCGCGGAGCTTGGCCCAAGTATTGACGCCGACCACGTTGTCTCCGATGACGAAGCCCATCAGATGCGGGCGTAGTAATACTGCGCCGTGTCGGTTCCTAGTTTGATGCGGTCACCCCAGAGGGATCCGCTGACATATTGGACCACCGAGATGCTAGGCCCTGTGGCCTCTGTAGCGACAGCCAGAAGCACATAGCCGTAAGTGTCGGTGTCGGCCAGTTCGACGTCGGAGTTGATGATCCGTGGGTAGTTCGACGAGGTATCATCATTGCTCGGGAAGTCGTTTGTCGTGGCGTCCTTGCCAGCCCGGAGGTAGATATAGCACTTCTTGGTCGTAGAGTCGAAGGGCGTCATCACGGAGACGGGCCAGTCAGGAACGCCAGAGGTCGTTCGGTCTAGGACGACCCATACGCTGTCCTCCTCGATCTGGGCGACCACGTTGTTGAGCGTGCCAGGGACGACCTGATAAAGCCAAGCCGTGCCGGGCACGTCGTAGGTGACGTTGATGACCTTGAAGGGGTGGTTGTTGGCCTGACCGTCAGCGCTAGGGAACGGGTCAGATGTGTCTAGGGTAAAGCCACTCGACGACGAGTCGAAGTTATAGCCGACTCCGGGTTGCAGTTTCATCAGGCGGCGGCGTAGACGCTGGCGACGTAGCCCTCGCGGTTAAAGCGCAGCTCGTACTGCACCTTGTAGAGCAGGCCGAAGTCCTCGAAGGAAACCTGAGCAAGGAGCAACTGGTTCTTGCCTCCGATCGTAAACGCCGAACCCATGTAGGTCGGCACTAGGTCCTTTGACGCGAAGGAGCCGTTTCCTGAGGTCTTCCCAACGGCGTTCCGCAAGTTAATGACCAAGGCCGAGCTGCTTGTGTAGAACACTCCAGACAGTGAGCACTGCGGGGCAAGGTAGTTGGTCTTACCGTAGAAATCTTTGAACTCAGATTTCTTGAAGCCTAGGAACTTGCGCCCAGTCACGGCCTCAAAGGTGGCTCCGTTGTTGCCCTGGTATTCTTTCGTGCCGTTCGGAAGAGTGACCGCGGTATAAGCAGGGGTCGCCAGCGAACCAGTTCCTACGCCGGCAATCGGCGAGCCCGAGAAGCCAAGGGCGCTAGCGGTCTCGAAAAAGTTCGGGTGAGTAGTGATGCTTTCCGAGGTGAGGCCCTGAGAGCCGGTGATCTGCGGGTCGGTGGACGTGCCAAAGCTAGGGACGATGCCTACATAGTCCACGGAGTAGGTGGCAATGTTAAGCGTCTCGAAAGAAACGGCGTACTTGTGCGCCTTGCAATAAGAGTATGCCCCCTGCGGGCAGGCGGACCCACGGTTGATGGTGCTTCCGACGGAGGCGGTGATTGCGGCCTTGAAGACGATGGTACCCGTGGCGAGGCCGTAGCCGTCCTCTTGGAACTTTGCTCCAGGCTGTTGGAGTACGGTGGTGAGGTTGTTGCCAGTGTCGACGCGTGCCATAAATTATTTAGATTGGGTGCCCTTGGTGAAGTCGGGAGAAACAAAAGGATTACGGTCGACTAGGTTCTGGAGAAGCCCGGTTTGCTTGCGCTGCTCTTCGAGCTGGGCGGTCATGGCCTCGATGACCGGGTTTGCGCCGACGCCAATCACGTTGCCGAAGCCTTCTGGGCCTTTGAAATCGGGGGTCTTGGTAGGGGTCTTACCCATGTCGATGCCTTCGGTAAGTTTGCGGCCTTCCGCCGTGTTCTTGTAAAAATCTAGGGCGTCCTGCTGTAGTCCTTTGTCCCGAGAGATGCTGGAGATGCTTTCTCCGGCCGCCAGACGGCGCTTAAACTGATCGGGCAAGACGAAGTCCTTGAACTCCGTGCTGGTCAGGACTTGCTTGGTAATCTCGGCACGGCCCTCTTCGGCGAGCCGCTGCTCTTCTTTTAGTTCGGCGCGACGCTTGAAGAATGAAGCGGCCTTCTGTTCTTCGCTTGTGGCGAACTTGCTTTCACCCCTGGCGATAAGGTCTAGTCCGTCCTTGGCGTCCTGCTTAGCCTTTTCGATTGCACCAGTGATGTAGGAAATCGCACCCTGTAGAAGGATCATCGGGGCGGTGAAGCCGAGGAAGATGTCCTTGAACGCCGTGCTGAACTTCTTCTGAATGTCCTCGACCTGCTTGGAGAAGGACACGGTCGCCGACTTGGCCTTATCCATCGCCTGGGGGACGTCGGAGGTCGTCTTAATGTTTACTGTCAGGTCTTGGGCCATGTCAGGGGGTGCTTTCCTTTGCAGGATTGGAAGCAGACGCGGCGGCCTCCTTGGCTTCCTCTTCGGCCATGAAGGCTTCCTCCTCGGGCGACATGATCGCCACGTCCGCACCTTTGCGGATAGCCAGGGCGGAGTTGAGCCAGATGGCCTGGCACTCTGGCATTTCCCAAGCCCGCTGTTCGGGGATGCCCGACGCAATCAGGTTAGCCACGATGGACAGCGGCCAAGGCACGCCCTTGTCCCCGCCCCCTGACTTAGTCTTGGTCTGCTCCCAGAACTTGGGCCAGTCGGCGACGAGGATGTAGCCGGCGAAGGCTTCCAGCAGGCGCTCGAACTTTGCGGGGTTACGCTGAAGGCTTAGGATGCGCAGCTTGTCCACCCAGCCTATGTCGCCCAGCTGCTCTTCGGCGCACACTTGGCAGGCGAAGATAAGGTCGGCGGGGGTGATGCCGCGGGAGCCGGTCACTAGGGGCGAGTCGAAGGCCATCAGGCGCACCCTGTACTTGAGGCACCAGGGGTAAAGAGTTCGACCCAGAACCTTGAAGGGAGCCGGGTCGACGTAGGCGTTGAGGAAGCGACGGTCCACTGTCCTCTAGACTGCCCCCCTTTCGGGGGTGTCAATTACGCAGGCGTGATGCCTTCGTAATCAATCGCCGTGATCGTGACGGCGGTAAAGCCCTTGTTCGAGCCCTTGTCGTCAATCTTGGTGATGGTCCCGACAAACGACGCGGAGGCCGAGCCAGCCGGGTAGGCCGAAAGAGTGTTGACCGTGAAGGAAAGAGCGGCGCCTAGGACGGGCATCGAGGTCGTTTTGGCGATGCCTTCGATGGTAATCTCGCTCTTGCGGTCATCCAAGCGGTGGGTCTTGGTGATGCCCGTCTCGTCAACCACGGTGACGTCAGCGTTGAAGGAGGACGAGAGGCTGTAGCTCTGCACGAAGAGGTTTGCGACAGTGCCCGCGACTCCGTAGATGCAGGTGGTTCCGTTTGAGATGGCGGCCATTTGTAATTGCAGGCTTTGGAATTGGCTTAGGCAGGCAGGACCACCAGCACGTCGAAGGCGAAGGAGGTCGCCCAGGAGCGTTCGTCGATGCCCTCGTCTTCGGAGACCACGGTGACGTCGTAACAGGCCGCGTCGGTCGAGGTGACGAAGGCCGCCTTGATGGAGGTCAGGTCGCGCATATTGCCGGACAGGGCGGCGCAGCGGGCACGGTGATCGGCGAGGGTCGTGTCGTCAGCGTTCGAAAACAGGGTGATGCGGACCGAGCAGCTGAAGTTGCCCGCGCCTTCGGGGAGGTCGGCAGGGCTCCGGGCGGACTCGCACAGGACCACGGCCTTGGGCAGGGTCTGGGTCGCGGCGCTGTCACCCGTCAGGAAGGCCACGGTGGTCAGCCCGGTCTGGGTGGATAGGTAGGTGGCCAAGGTGGCCTCTACGATGTGGCGGATGCTCTTCGTGCCCATTGTACCTTTGCCCGCTTTGGTAGGGAAAGGGGCTTGACGAGATAGGGGGCTGGGCTTTTGCTTCAGGAGTTCCACCGATGCTCTGCCAACAGGACCCAGTACTTGCCGCGTTCTTCGCCATCTTCGAGGATGCGGTACCGCGTCAGCCTAAGCGCCGTTCGCCCAAGGTTCGCCGTGGGCCTATGCTGGCCCGCTTGTATGCTGGCGATACGCCTGCGTCCTATGTCTGCGAGCCCAAGGTCGACGGCCTCCGCGTCCTGATCACTGCGGACCTGTCCCGCCGCACCGTCCGCTTCGAGACACGCAACGGCAACCCGATGCCCTCCCTCAACCATCTGGCCGACGAAGTGCTCGACCTCCTGGTTGGCAAGGATGGCGTCTGGCTGCTCGACGGCGAGGCCGTGTCCGGCAAGTCCTTCTTCACCTCGGTCGGTGCCCTGCGCTCGGAACAGTCCGCCGACGATGCCCGCGTCTGGCTGTTCGACCTTCCCTCCGTGGTTGGCGATTACAGCACTCGCCGTGCCTCTCTGGAGGCTTTGTTCGCTCAGTCCTACCCTACCTCCCTCCTGCTCATTCCTAGCGTCTCCTGCACCCCAGAAGAAGCCTTTCTCCGCTTTAGCGCCGAAGGCTTCGAAGGTGCCATGGTCAAGGACACGACCGCCCCCTACTCCCACGGCCTCCGCTCCAGGGCTTGGCTCAAGGTCAAGGATGCCGACACGACTGATGCCGAGATTGTCGACGTCGTCGAAGGCACGGGCAAGTGCGCCGGGATGGCTGGCCATATCGTCGTGCGCTGCGGACGCCGCCTCGTCAATGTCGGCACCGGCATGGACAACGCCACGCGCGTCGCCCTGCTCGCCGACCGCTCTCAGCTTATCGGCCAGACCGCCGAGGTGGACTTCCAGATGAAGACCCCGACCGGGTCCCTGCGCCACCCGGTGTTTGTCCGAGTTCGCGGGGACAAGTAATCACATCCCGTTCTTCTTGGCGGTTCGGGCGATGAACTTTGCTAGGTCCTGCTGCATCATCTTATCCCGATTGCCTAGCGCAAGGGTCAGCGTGTCCGCCGCGTCGGCGATGTAATTGACGTTGCCGAGGAGGTTTTTGATCTGAATAAAGACCTCCTTGACGGTGTAAGTCTGCGTTGCCGAGCCTAGGCCGCCGTGACGGGCCACCCACATCGTGTCCCGCAGCTTGGCGCCGAAGCGTCCGCTTGCGACGTTGGACTGCATCGGGGGTTTGAGCATCGTCAGGGCCCGAAGCCATCCAGCCTTGGTCTTGCCGACGGCCATCTGCCGTTCCCTGATATACTCATCGAGTTCTTGCTTTGACTCAACCAGGAGCCGAGGGACGCCGATGCGCTGGCCTCGCTTGATGCGTCCGCCGAACTTGGCCTTTACACGGTCATGATGGCTACGCAGGTCTCGGGCATAGTCAAAGCCGTATTCGTTTGCGGCAATCGGCACGCGGTTAAGGTAGTTCTTCGCCTTCAGGAACGCCCGGTCATAGTTCTGGTCGTTCAGGATTTTTGTCATGATCGGCGAGATGCGTAAAGTCTCGATGCGAGACTTCTTGATAATCTTATCAAAGGACGCGCGGTTATTCGTTTGGGTCGCATGGGCCAAGCTCTGGAAAACGATGGCCTTCTGGCTGTTGATGTTTCGGTCCCCTACGGCCACGAAGATTTTGCGGATGTCTCCGGCCACGGCGCCTTCGCCCGCCTTCTTGGCCGCGTTGGAAAGACCTTGCCCGCCGCCTGCTGCCATCGGCGCAGTAAAGACCGCCAAGTCCTGGCATAGGAGCATGGCTTGCTTTGTGGCCGCGCTCTGTGCGTCCATGCCGATTTCATTATAGACCCTAGTCAGCGTGGCGTTGAAATCTGCCAGCGACTTCCGAGGGATGCTGACCTCTACCACGGCGGGTTACTGGTTATCGTCGATGACGACGAGCGTGATCCATGCCGACCCGGGCTTGTAGGTCTGGCTCGTGATGCGGACGGTCTTCCCGCCGGCCACAATCTTCTTCCCCTGGGCAAGGCTGGCGATGGGCACCCCTGCCGACAGTAGGGCCGCCGATGCCCCAATAGACCCGTCTGGCTGGCTCCAGGAGGCCGTTACAGCGGGGAGCCTGACCGAGTACTGGGTCCGCTCCATATACCCCCCTGCTTCGAGGACGGTCGAGACAGCGGGGTCGGAGATGAGGCAGGAGAAGGTGATGGCCCCAGAGTTGGCCGACCCGGCCACGCCGAAGTCCGCCACCATCTCTTTGGCGTCATTAAGAAACTCGGTTCCGTAGAGGCTCATCCTATACTTGCCCGGATTGGTAGGGGGCACAAAAAAGGCCCCCATTGCTGGGAGCCTCGTTTGTTTGCCTTGCGGCGGCTGATTAGGCCGTGGTGAGGCGGTTGAGCGAGGTCGCGCGACCGACAGCGGCACCGAAGAGCAGCGTGGCGGTGACGTTGTAGTAGCCGCTCTGTTCCTGACCCATGAGGATCTGGACGCCGAGGCCGGTGTCGGCGTCGACAGCGTTGGCGACTTCGAAGCCCGGGATCTCGCTCATCGGGAGAGCCGAGGCGACAGCGATCGCGTCAGCGCCGCAGGAGAAGCCAGCGAGGTTACCCGTGGACGGGAGGCTGTTCCACTGGTAGACGGCGGCACCGGCGAGGGTACCGATCTGGCCGGAGGTCAGGATGCCAGCACCGAGGACGGAGTTGCCGATGATGGTCGCGTCGGCGAGGAGGCCGTTGGCGTAGGTCGGGTTCAGGATGAACGCGCGGGGCTCAGCGGCCTTGGCGGCGTCGAGGACACCCTTGGAGGCGACGACTTCAGCGTAGGTCAGGCCAGCGCCGGTGTTCGTGCCAGAGGCGTAGTTGCCCGAGGTGATGAGAGCGCCGATTTCAGCCAGGCACTTTTCAGCGAGGGCGTTGGCGGCGGTCGGGACGAAGGAGTTCGAGAGGAACTGAGCGCCGTACGACTTGACGTCGAGGGGCGAGAAGCGGGACGAAACCTTGAAGTGCTTCAGGGTGACGTTCGCGGCGGTGATCGTCGCGTCGTCCTGTTCGAGGTAACCATTGGCACCGAACTCGGTGGCAGTGGAGACGCCGATCAGGGGAACCTGGACGGTCTTTCCGGCGGACGACTCAGCGGCGGTGAAGACGCTGGAGAAGGCACGGAGGGCGGGGAGCTTGCCCTTGAGGGAAGCGATGACGCTTTCAGCGAGGATGCTGGGAGCGGCGACGATGGAGTTGGCCATAGTGTGTTAGTATTGGGTGAGTGTTGAGGGGAAATTAGATGCAAGCCTTGATGATGGCGTGCTTGTTGGCAGCGAAGTAGTCGTTGCGCTCCTTGGAGCCGACCGGGAGGGACATAAAGGTCGCAAGGTGGTCGACGGCTTCGGCGGTGGGCTTGCCATCCGC
>Ga0255082_1000348_pt1 | contig 10048 bp, 10 predicted proteins | sample Colum_Colum_RepB_FD_188459 | JGI IMG/M metagenome (GOLD analysis project Ga0255082, IMG submission 188459) | Freshwater microbial communities from Columbia River, Oregon, United States - Colum_Colum_RepB_8h | ecosystem: Environmental > Aquatic > Freshwater > River | place: USA: Oregon... | reverse complement strand
GTATTAATACTGCAGTTCCGACTGTTCGTTTGGATGTTCGTGGGCAAATTCTTTCAGAAAACACTGCTGGTGGTACTGGAGTTTCAACACTCACGACCTATGATGGTTTTCTAGATGCACAACAAAGAGTCACAAGTAATATCTCAATTGCACAAACCACAAAGGGTAATTTAAACTCTCTGTCTGGTGAAATTATTCTTGATAGTGAAATCACAGTCACTGATGGAACTCCACTTACAGGTGGACGATTAGATAGTCTGACTGTGACTGGTGCTTTTGATTTACCTCACGGTGGAACAGCATCAAGAGAAACAACACCAGAAAAAGGAAGTACAAGATTCAATTCAGATTTAGGGCAACTGGAGTTTTATACTGGAACTGAATGGAGAACTACTCTGTCTTATGATGGAAGTGGTAGGGGTCGTGGTGTTTTTGGTGGTGGTTATGTTTCATCACCTGGAGTTGGTTCTTTGCAAAGTATTGAGTTTATTACAATTGCAACCACAGGAAATGGGCAAAGTTTTGGAGATTTAACTTTAAATAGAAATCAACTATCTTCTTGTGCATCAGAGACTCGTGGATTATTTGGTGGTGGTAGTCCTGGTGGTGCAACAGCATTTAATACAATTGATTATATAACAATTGCATCGGCAGGAAATGCAATTGATTTTGGAGATTTATACGCAAACGCACAATCAAGAAATCCTGGTGCGATATCTTCTTCTACAAGAGGAATATGGGCAGGTGGAGCAAATCCAGTCCCAGGTTCTTCTGTTCAAATAAACATTATCTCATACATTCAAATAGGTACTCTAGGAAATTCTATTGACTTTGGAGATTTAACATCAGCAAGAAGAATAAGAGACTACAGATGTTCTTCTCCAACTAGAGGAATATTTGGTTCTGGAACTCCTGGAAGCGGATATACAAAGTCTATGGACTTTGTAACGATTTCTTCTACAGGAAATGCAGTTACTTTTGGTGATATGTTATTTTCTGGTGGATATGGTGGTGGGTGTTCCAATACTACAAGAGGTCTTTTTGGTGGTGGAAACACACCAACATATGATAATACAATTCAGTTTATCACTATTGCAACAACAGGAAACGCTACAGACTTCGGTGACTTAACACTTGCGCGTCAAGTTGGTGGTTCTTGTTCTTCATCGACTCGTGGTATATTTGCGGGTGGTGCGACAGCAACAGGACAGAATATAATTGAATATGTTTCAATATCTACTTTTGGAAATGCACAAGACTTTGGAGATTTATATATTCCAAGAGAACTAACTACTGGTTGTTCAGACTCTCATGGTGGTCTAGGAGGTTTCTAATATGGCAAACTTAAGAGCAGATACTATCAGTGGAATTGGTTCAGGCGGAGTAACCTTTGAAGGCGTCACCAAAATCAATACACAAAACTACTTCTATCTAGCAACAGGAACGACAGAACAAAGAAGCAGAGGTCGTGGATTATTTGGTGGTGGTTATGTTCCTGGTGGTTCTACAAATGCAATTGATTTTATTAATATTCAATCGTTAGGAATAGCACAAGACTTTGGTGACTTATCTAATAATATGGGTTCAGCAGATGGTAAAGCGCCGTGTGCTGCTGCTTCATCATCTAGAGCACTATTTGCAGGAGGATATTCTACACCAGGAGGACCAATTAATACTATTGAATATGTAACAATCGCAACAACATCAAATTCAACTGACTTTGGAGATTTGTCTCAATCAAGAAGAGACTTGGGTGCTTGTGCAAGTTCAACAAGAGCGACTTTTGGTGGTGGAACAACAACTGGAAGTACTAGTGCAACAAACATAATTGATTATGTAACGATTGCTTCTATAGGAAATGCAGTTGACTATGGTGATTTAACTCAAGCAAGGAGAGGTGCTTCTTCTTGCTCATCACCAACTCGTGGTATATGGGGAGGTGGATATGTATCTAATAGTCCTGCAACATTTTCAAACAGAATTGACTATATTACTATTGCATCAACAGGAAATGCTACAACTTTTGGTGAATTAACTGTTACTCGTAGTAGTTCTACTTCTTGTGCATCATCAACTCGTGGTGTTTTTGCTGGAGGTCAAACCCCATCATTCACAAATGCAATTGATTATATTACAATCGCTTCTACAGGAAATGCAATTACTTTTGGTAATTTAACTTCTACTCGTGCATATATAGGTTCTTGCTCTAACTCAATTCGTGGAGTATTTGGTGGTGGAGGTAATCCATCTATAGTTAATACTATGGAGTTTATTGCGATTACATCCACAGGAAACGCAGCAGACTTTGGTGATTTAACTGTTGGTAGACTTTTTTATAATAGTGGTTGCTCCGACAGTCACGGTGGTATCGGATAAATATGGATAGAGGTATAAGACTATGAGTTTACCACCAGTAGAAGTTCCATCAGGTGCAATGAGATTTAACTCCGACTCACAGAAGTTGGAGTATTTTGATGGAGCGCAGTGGTTACAGGTCAGCACAAAAGAAACATTAACTGGTGGACCTCGTGGTTTATTTGGTGGTGGATATTCTCCTACTCTTCTTAATGTAGTTGATTATATAACTATCAATACACAAGGTAATGCTGTAGATTTTGGTGACTTAACTCAAGCAAGAATTTCTCAAGGAGGTAGCACTTGCTCTTCTTCCACAAGAGGTGTATGGGGTGGTGGAAGAAACGTTCCATCTCCAAATTTTAATATAATTGATTATGTAACTATTTCATCGACTGGAAATGCTTTATCATTTGGTAGTTTACTTGGAACTCGTCACGACTTGACTGGTTTTTCATCTTCGACCAGAGGTGTATGGGCGGGTAATAGTCCAGGTGTAGGTACATATTCAAATGTTATAGAGTATATAACAATATCATCAACGGGAAACTCAATTAGTTTTGGGACATTACAAGAAGTAAAATCAATTGCAATGTCTTGTTCTTCTCCGACTAGAGGAATAATTGCTGGAGGATATACTGGTTCTGCAGTCAATACAATTGATTATGTGACTATTGCATCCACAGGAAATGGAGTTGATTATGGAGATTTAACTCAAGCAAGATTTAATGGTGGTGGATGCTCTTCACCAACAAGAGGTGTTTTTGCTTCTGGTAATTCATCAAATGTAATTGATTTTATAACTATTGCTACACTAGGAAATGCACAAGATTTTGGAGATTTAACATCATCTGGATTAAATTATATCTCTAGTTGTTCATCACCAACTCGTGGAATATTTGCTGGTGGTGGTCCGACAAAAGTTAATACCATAGGTTATATAACGATTGCAACTACAGGAAATTCTGTATATTTTGGAGATTTGACTACTGTTAAGACTCAAGCGAATGCCTGCTCCAACGGACACGGAGGTCTATAATGGGAATATTACGCGCAAACACAATCTCTGGACTTGGAACTGACGGTGCCGTCTTTCAAGGAGTTACAAAGTTTGATACACAAGGATATGTTGTTCCATCATCAGGCACAACAGACCAAAGAAGTGCTGGTATTACAACAACACAAGGAGCAATTAGATTCAACACAGACTCACAGAAGTTAGAGTTTTATGCTCAAAGTCAGTGGTGGGAGATGGTGATTGATACTCCTGCACTTGGAGTTGCTGCGAATACTGATGCTGGTGCTCGTGGTTTGTTTGGTGGTGGGCAATCAGCAGTTTCAAATACTATTGATTATATCACAATCTCATCAACTGGAAATGCAGTTGATTTTGGAGATTTAACTCAAACACGATTGAGTCCAGAAGCAGTTGCATCCTCTACAAGAGGTGTAATTATGGGTGGTTATCCATTTCCTGCAGCAACTGTGGGAACACTAGAAATAATCACAATATCATCTACAGGAAACGCAGTTGATTCTGGATTTGATTTGTCCGCCGGTAGAACTTATTTTTCAGCATTATCCAATTCAACCAGAGGAATTTCTGCAGGAGGAGACTCCTCTGGTAGCAGTTCACTAATAAACATACTAGAATACGTAACAATTGCATCTCTGGGAAATGCAGTTGATTATGGTGATTTAACTCAAGCAAGAGCATATTGTGCATCTTGTGCTTCACCGACTCGTGGTGTAACTGCTGGTGGTATTACACCATCATCTACAAATATAATTGATTATATAACAATTTCGACATTGGGAAATTCTACAGACTTTGGAGATTTATCAAGAGCACGTTACAATTTATTTTCTTGTTCTAATCCAATACGTGGATTATTTGCTGGTGGTTATGTTGCACCTGGTTCTTCAAATATTATCGATTATATTACAATTTCAACTATAGGTAATGCAACAGACTTTGGAGATTTAACAGTTGCTAGAGAAGGAGGATCTGCCTGTTCTTCTCCAACTCGTGGTGTTTTTGCGGATGGAGTTGTTACTCCTACTGGAAATGTAAATGTAATTGATTATGTAACCATATCAACACAAGGAAACGCGGTTGATTTTGGAGATAGGACTGAAGCAAGAAATAAAATATTTGGTTGCTCCAACGCTCACGGAGGTTTATAAGAAATGACTATTTTACGCGCAAATACAATCTCTGGACTTGGAACTGATGGTCCAGTATTTGATGGAAGTTTAGAGTTTAATAGTCAGAACTATGTGATTCTACCAAAAGGAACAACAGATAATAGAGTTGGTCTTGGTTCAACTGCAGGAGCATTGAGATATAATACTGATAGTAATAAGGTAGAACTTTGGGATGGAAACCAGTGGGTAGAAGTTCAGTCAAGTCGTCCAGACCTGAACGGTGGTGCTCGTGGTGTTTTTATTGCCGGACAAACTCCAATAACAGCAATTGATTATATAAACATTGCCTCTACGGGAAATGCAGTTTCTTTTGGAACTCTTACAAGTGGAGCAAGAGACCAAAGTCAATCTATGGCGACAGCATCATCAACTCGTGGTCTTCATATGGGTGGTAATGCCCCTGGAGGAAATGGAAATACAATTGATTACTTAACAATTTCTTCTACGGGAAATACTCAAGACTTTGGTGACTTACACACCAGTAACTTTAGAGGTGCTGCTTGTGCATCATCAACTCGTGCTCTTTATGCTTATATCCAGCACCGGGAGCAGCAATTAATAATATTCAATATGTTACAATAGCATCGCAAGGAGTTAATGGTCAGGATTTTGGAGATTTAACTTCGGCAAGAGCAAGTTCTGGTTCTTTTTCATCACCAACTCGTGGAGTATGGGGAGGAGGTTATGGTTCAGCACCGACATATACAAGAGTTAATATTATTGATTTTGCTACAATTTCTACATTAGGTAACGCATTTGATTTTGGTGACCTATCTTATGCTGGATATTCTCAAGGTAGTTGTTCTAATCCTGTTCGTGGTTTATTTGCTGGATATCAAGGTACATCACCAGTAACTGGTTCAAACACAATAGAATACGTAACAATTGCTTCAATAGGAAACAGCACTGATTTTGGAGATTTGACAAGATCAAATGCTAGAGTAACAGCAGCATCTTCACCAACTCGTGGAGTATTTGCTGGCGGATATACTAATACACCAGCGACAACTAATAATAACATAATTGATTATGTGACTATTAATACACAAGGAAATGCAGTTGATTTTGGAGACTTAACCTCAAATAGAAATAGTAGTGGCGGTCTATCCAACGCTCACGGTGGGTTGTAAAAACCGTCCAAGTATCCTATAATAAATAACACAGTTATAATAAAATTGAACTGATATGACGGATAAAAGTTCTGCTATTACTTCAGTAGACATTACACCAGGCGCAGAGATTTCAGTCACGACGCTTAAGAAAGACCTAGCACAACTTGCATCTGGTCCTCTGCCGCAGGAATACAAAGGAATGCTCACTCACATTGAAGAGACGCTTCCTGCGACTCAAGCAGCGTGTGATAATTTCTACAAGTCACACTCACAGATGATGACTGTGACGCTTGATATTACTGACCTCACACCAATTCGTAGTATCAAGCACACACTTGCAGCGATTGAAAGAACCAAGAGTGCTCTTGCAGAAGCACAAATCAATCGTCGTAAGAACGAAATCAAAATCAAGAAGAAGCAAAAAGAGATTGATGCTTGTGAGGATGACCTCGACCGTGAGGAACTAGAAATTGATATGATTGAGTTGATGAACAATAATATGAACATCGAGAACTCAATGAAGGGTGCGATTCGTAAGATGTCGTTCCTGATGACTCAATATCGTTCTGTTCTGGACCACATCGGTAAGGACCATATCACCGAAGAGGACTATGAGCGTGAGGAGAAGCGTTATCATGTGATGACTGCTCTGAAGCAAGCACTGAACTCTGCACGTCCTCGTGGTGGTGTGATTGACGAAGGTAACTCAATCTATTTGTTTGATATTGGAGTCAACGTTGCTCACGCACAAGCAGAAGTCTTCAACTATCTGAAGATTGAAAACGAACTAATCTCACAAGGACAAGCACCATCGCACGAAATGACGATGGAATGGTTGGAGAAGTGTGCGGATAAATTTGAAGTTCTGGATGAGAAGTCACTTGCTTGGCCAGAAGTTCCACCTTTGCTTCCATCGACAGTTGACCAAGAGTTTGCTAAACTGAAAGCAGCAAAAGAGGACTGATATGAATTTGCATTTGGTGATTGGCACCCCAATGTATGGGGGCATGTGTACTAGCGAATATACACAATCGATTATTCATCTTTCAGAAGCAGCAAACAAGTCTGGTGTTAAGTTCACCACTATCTTTCTGGGCAATGAGTCTTTGATTCAGCGTGGAAGAAATACGATTGCTCATCATTTTCTTTCACTTCCTGATGCGACTCATTTGCTTTTCATTGATGCGGACTTAAAGTTCCGTGTAGAAGATGTGGTGCAAATGATTAAGGCAGACAAGTCTCTCATCATCGGACCAGTTCCTCTGAAAGGATACAACTGGGAAGAGGTTCGTCAGAGAGCACTTGCTGGTGAATCTGAAATCAATCGGACTGGTGGAGTCTTTAATATCAATCATCTTCCTGGTATTCAAATGGAAGATGAGAACACACCGTTTGAAATTGAGCACGGTGGAAATGCATTTATGATGATTCGTCGTGATGTGTTTGAAGAACTTGCTCCTCATACACCAACATATACGAATGGTGGTGCATCACTTCCTGACGGCGTAGAGATTAAAGATTTCTTCCGTGTAGAGATTGATAAAGAAAAGCAGCATCTTCTTTCAGAAGACTATTTCTTCTGTTCTTCTTATCGTAAGATTGGTGGTAAAGTTTGGTGTGCTCCCTGGGTACAAGTAGGACATTTTGGTTCTCACTTGTTCAATGGGCATTATGCTCGTTCTTATAAATAACTAAAAAACATAGGAATAATGACTGTACAACATCCTATTATTACTTATCGTCTTACAAGAGATGGTAGAATTCCAGAGTTTCTTTGCAACCACGAAGGTGCTTTTGCGGGAATGTATGGTGTGAATACCAACAAGCCAGGTTATATTGCAAAGTGGCCCGCACCACAAGAAACATTGTTTCTTGGTATGGGTTGTGGTCCTATCGACCCTGATGGTGCTCCTGAAGGTGTAGAAGTCATTGAGACCAAAGAAGAACTGGAAACTTATATCACTGGAATCTCAACTGCCTGGACTGTAAAGAGCACAGGAGTCACAGGAGTCAGCACAGAGACCACTACAGGCACTCTGGAAGCGTGGAATCCTGGTGAGAACTATGCAGGTCCTGGACTGACCACAACCACCACTGATAAGGTTGTGACTGCTGCTCCTGCTGGTACTGTTGTTGGTGTTACGACTTCTTATGCAGACTCTGTAACGACTAGTGATACTGATGGTGTTGTTACAAAGACTGTTGTAAGAACCTTTACCGAAACAACAGAAGTTGAGAATCCATTTGATCCTGCTGCAGCAGCTGACGAACTCTGGGCAAAATACGAAGCAGTAAACGAACTCTGATTACTTTATGAAAACTTATTATTTTGATTGTGGGCTTCCACGTTCGGGGTCCACACTTTTGACTGCATTGTTGAATCAAAATCCTCAAATACACGCAGGCACATTGTCTCCTGTATTTGAGGTGATGTATTATACGAACGATAGACTACAAGGAGAACAGGCACAAGCATTTCCAAAACCAGAAATCTTTAAGCGTATGGTAGGAAATGTAATTGATACTTATTATGATGATGTAAAAGAACCAGTCGTCATTGATAAGTGTCGTGCTTGGAGTGCTCATATTGACTTAATCAAACAATACGTCACACCAGAACCAAAGATACTCTGTACTGTAAGGCATCCACTGGATATTCTTGCGTCGTTTATTGACCTGATAAACAACAGTCGCTCTGTATCTTTTATTGATAAGGCACTGTTGCAGCAAGGAATGTTTATCACCAACGACACACGTTGTCACTTGATGATGAATCCTGGTGGTATTGTATGGGAATCAATGAATGCACTAGCAACGGCATTTCGTCAGAATCAAACACAACACATCCACTTCATTCAGTATGACGACTTGGTAAGTGAACCAAAGAAAGTGATGCAGGGTATTCATTCTTTCTTAAGACTGAAACCATATGAGTATGACTTTGAGAATATTGAAGCAAAGTATCGTGAGAAAGACACAGAAGTTTATGGTCTTCCAACGATGCATGAAGTTCGTAAGAAAGTCGAAAAGACTTCAAGACATTATAGTGAAGTGTTGAGTGAGGAGGTCATAAATAAATATAAGAATATGGACTTCTGGAACAGATAATAGATGTCTGAAGCAAGGATTAACCGCATATCAAATGAATTGGGAACGGGTGGTCCTATTGTTTCGGGCATCACAACTTTTTCTGGTCTAAACTATTTTGTGCCACCAAAAGGAACCACGGCGGAGAGACCATCCAATTGCCCGTCTGGTTCCATTCGTTTTAATACTGATAGTGCTCATCTGGAATACTTTGATGGACTACAGTGGTTGGAGATGGAAGCGTTCAATGTTGAGATAGGAATCAGCACTGCAGCAGCACCAGCGAGTGCTGGGACTGGTCATCGTGGTTTGTTTGCTGGTGGACAAGGAAATACTCCAGCGTTAGGAACAGTAGTTAATATTATTGAATATGTAACCATATCTTCATTAGGTAATTCAATTGATTTTGGTGATTTGCAATCAGGGCATAATGAGTTTACACCCATGGGTTGTTCTTCAAGCACTCGTGGAATATTCAGTGGAGGGGGAAATCCAGTCAGATCTAATGTAATTGATTTTGTTACTTTTTCATCAACTGGAGACGCACAAGACTTTGGAGATTTAACAGTTGCCCGTTCTGAATTTGTAGCATTTTCTTCTGCAACTCGTGGTATTGCTGCTGGTGGTAGTCCTGGACCGAGTGTAACTAATGTAATTGACTATATAACTATTGCTTCTACAGGAAACGCACAAGACTTTGGAGATGTAACATCAACAGCAAAAGAACAACTTTCTGGATCTTGCTCATCAACTCGTGGTGTTTTTGGCGGAGGAAGTAATGGTGTTAGTGCAGTAAATGTAATAGAATATATAACAATTTCCACTCAAGGAAATTCTGTTAATTTTGGAACTTTGAGCACACAAAAGGGTCAAATGGGATCTTGTTCAAACTCAACTCGTGCAATTTTTGCTGGAGGATCTAGTCTAACTAATGTGATAGAATTTCTTACAATCGCAACTACGGGAAATACACAAGATTTTGGTGATTTAACATTAGATAGAACTAATGCTACTGGTGCTTTTTCTTCACCAACTAGAGGTGTCTTTGGCGGCGGCGTCAATCCAGGTCCAGGTAGAATTAATATAATTGATTATATTACCATTGCATCCACAGGAAATGCACAGGACTTTGGTGATTTAACAGGTGCGGGTGGAGTTAGAGCATATATGGGTGGAACGTCTAACGGTCACGGAGGTCTATAATGTCTGAATTTAAGTCATCAAGTTTCAGAAACGAAGACAACAGTGGTGCTCCTGATATTGTTGGAGTGACTTCATTCACTTCA
>Ga0255082_1000342_pt1 | contig 10089 bp, 4 predicted proteins | sample Colum_Colum_RepB_FD_188459 | JGI IMG/M metagenome (GOLD analysis project Ga0255082, IMG submission 188459) | Freshwater microbial communities from Columbia River, Oregon, United States - Colum_Colum_RepB_8h | ecosystem: Environmental > Aquatic > Freshwater > River | place: USA: Oregon | collected... | reverse complement strand
ACATTTAAAACGGTACACTTTGGTGTGCATTATTAAATGGTTATCGGTCACGAACCTAGAAGAAAAAATGGCACTTTGTGCCATTCTAATTCTTCGACGGTTTAAAATTAAGTTATTTTTGAAACAAAATCAAAACAACAATTATATGAACAATATTATTTATTTACAGAAAGAACCTCTACATTTAAAGACACTACCGCATGAAATATTAAACCTTAATAATAGAATCTGTAAGTTATATGTACCAAGTAAAAAGGAGTGGATATATTTTAAGCTGGTCGAAGAAACAAACACAACATTTAGTGGCATACGTCTTCAATCTGACCGGTATAATAATCAAAAGTTTTATTTGACTGATGAAAGAAATAGATGGCACGGAATCTTAGCCGACCAAGCATTTAGTAAAGGCCGCTGGATTTATATTTGTGACTAATCTTGTTACACCTTTTCTCATTCAAAACGCCCTCCCTTCGGGTGTGGGCAGTTATGAGTGGTGAAGGTATTGCATATTGCGCATCTTCGATGCGAAATGGTGTAAAAACTCATACGGTGGAGTTTTTATCAATGAATCTAACTATAACTGGTACCTTCGGCACCAGAAAAGTTAATACTTGTTAAAAACTCATAAATCGGTCAAAGTATTGTTTCGAAACAATAATACGTATTGCTGCCAGATTGCCACTACTCGGTCTTCTCCTTTTGCTAAAGCCCCATTCATGTAGTTGCTATAATGGACATAGGCATCATACAGCGACACATGCTCTATGACTTGGCGCCATCCTTCGCATCCAAGTCGGTCTTTCAAGTCCTCCATGGCCATCTGGATGTCCAGCTGCTTATCCCATAATCGGTTCTTCATTTTATAAATATATTTTTCCCCCTCTATTTCCACTTCGGGATAAAAGTACGTAATCAAGTCGCTCATCTGTTTCTCGTTCATATGGGTTGCCGATTCCCGACGCGATTCCGTCCATTTTTTAAAGAGCACCGCGACTTCGCTGATTTCCAGTTCCAATTCTGTCTCATCCGGTTCCATTGTATCTTCCCAGAATTGGAGAAACTTACACACGCTCGGCAAATATTTGCTGTTGATTCCTGTGAAGACGTCTGCTTCTACATCGTAGTAGTCGGACAATCGTGATGTCAAATAAGTCTTCAATTTGGCGGCAACAATTACATTGGGCAAACGCTTGGCCTCTAAGAAATGCCGCCACAAATATACCATGTTCTTCCAAGATATCTTGATATCGACCGAAGACACCTTAGTGTCGACCGATGAAGACACTTTTGTGTCTAAAACCTTGGTATCTACTGTTGAAGACACCTTAGTGTCTAACACCTTAGTGTCGACTGATGAAGACACTTTTGTCTCCACAGGAGAAGCGCTTATGTATTCGCCAATAAACATATCGACCAACGTATCCGGACTGATATTCTTCAAGAAAAACACGGCATTCACTAAGTCCGCATCATTGCTATATTTCAACAAGTAATTGTCGGAGCTAGTATATCGATTCGCATAATGACACGCAACACACAAGATATCGAGGCCTCTATCATTAAATCCCGCATCAAAACTCTCACTGTCAACACCGCCATTGAAATTGAAAATACGGATGCTACTATAACTATGGTCCGCATGGTATTTGTATTTGAATGTCTGCGATAAATTGCTGCCAAACCATGACTGGCACAACGTATTTAGACGATGTATGAATTGTTTGGCGGAGGCGGGAACAATGTGGATAAGAGAGGTTGGGAGTTGGTCGTCATCGCTTAAATGCGCACTTCGGTCGTGTTGTGCGCTTCGGTCGTACTGCGCACTTCGTGCTTTCCCTACAATATTTTCGCCTAAAATCGTCAAAAAATACTTGGCCTCTGTTTTTGTCTTGAAGATCGCCGGACAAAACAAATTAAGCACCGCCTGAATCGTCCCCGATTCCGGTATTGCCTTGTACAAATGATTGTCCTTAATCCTCTTCATAATGGTTGTCTTGGTCTTGTGCTTCCACTGCATCAAGTTGGCATCACGACTAATAGAGGAAAGCACATTGAAAAGAATATCATCTTCGCCATATTGACGATAATGGTCGCCATTGTAATAAAAAAACGCCTCTGTTGATGGGTGATAAAAATACCGATTGTTATAGAGGAAATGCTGGATGAACACATTTTGTTCGGCAGTCAATTCGTCTGTGCGCTGACTTCGCTCAATATGTGTGCGTTCGATGTTTTCAAATATGAGAGGCAGTTGTGAACACACATAATTCACCACCTTTTGTTCCATATATGGATTTTGTTCATATTTGGCGTATATTTCGTGTATTGCCTCTATGATTCGTTCTCGGTTTGACATTTGTAAATAATATAAAATGTTTTTATATTGTTTGACTCGTACATTTACGACCGGATTTTTCGCTGTGTGCGACGGCAAAAACGGCTTTTCTTAGTACGCACATACTTACAAGATACATAGGCGCGCTTACAACGCTTAACGCTCTTTCGGCGGCAACTAACTTTGGATTTAGGCATTATATAGTATGTTTACTTTTTTTTGTTGCCGCGACTCTTTCTCGCGGTCTTCTTGACATAGCCGAATTGCCCCTTCTTGGCAAAATATCCGTATTTCTCTAAACGCTTCTCTTTCTTGGCGGTGGCGTGTTTCTTAGCGCTGACAATACGACCCCATTTATTCATCACAAGTTGGGGTTTAGTAAGTCCGCCGGATGTTTTACACGCGGTTCCGTTGAACACTTGGGTACGGGATCCAAATAATTCGGGATACTTCTTTCCGTGAACATGGTACATTCCATCTGGTTGACGCACAGGTTTCTTCATCTTATATAATAGTCTCCCAGAAAAAAACACGCGGTCTCTAGTTGGTCAAAGGCACGATGGTCGGTTGTCGCGGAATGAGTCCTGGGCTCAACGTACTCATATTGTAAACGGTGATGCGCCGTTTACGACCTTCACCCGTTGTGGAGTTCATCAATTGGCTATATCGTTGATTCTGGCTAATATTCGGATTATTTCCGGCAGTAATGACGCGATTATAAAGGACCGTGCGTTTGGAGGCACACCATTGTATACATCAATCCCAGAAAAAACGGAGTTTGATACCATTATTGACTGCTGCTGCTGATGTCTTACCTCTATTTGCTAGAACCGCCAACCTTTCGTACAACTCGTACAACCTTCTTCTGTGGCTTAACTGTATCCGGATTCTGGATTTGTTCGCGAATCTGTTTGTATTCGGCATACTTGACTTCCAGCTGTTCAAGTTCGTGTAACCAGATTTGTTCAGGGGTTGTGCGTGTCAAATCGTCCAGCTCTTTCATCATATTGTCGCGTTCTCGGCGCAACTTCTCGACGTTTTCCGCGGTCACCGAATCCATCGGCATTTTGACTAAATATTTGTAATCGCCGTCGACCTGTTCAAAACCGGCGTCGGCTAAAGTCTTGGCAACCGCCTCGGCGGACTTGCGGCGCAAGTCTATCTTGTCAATCAGTGTGTATTCGATGTATTTTGCGCGACTGGTTAGCAATGCCGTCTTCTTTGTCATATCCGCCAGCAAATGTGCCTTGCGCACACGATATGCTTCCAATCGTGTACCGAAGTAATCGCGAATTAGTTCATCCGTATTCTCGTATTTAGTGAGTTTGCCTTGTCCATTGAACATATGAATGTTGGAAGTCTTCACAGTGGTGGTTAACTTTAGGAGCTTTTCAACACCGTCGATTCCATGGGCATCTTTCTGCGCGATCAGTTCATCCAATCGACCTTTATGCAAAACTACCGCGATATTGATTCCCACTTCCGTACAAAGGGATGTGAAGTCTTTGATTTGCGGCACGACTTTCTTGCCGTCTTTGTCTACACCGCCATCCATCATTTCCTCCAAGGTCTTCGTATATGGCATCGTCCAGCGACCGACTGGCAACTCGGTAATTGTTATAGTATCCGGTCCAGTACGTTCATAGCAACCTTTGATTAAATACTTGTCTGCTTCAATTTTTGATATGGTGCCGCGAAATCCTTCGTAATATGGCATCATGTCGCTTGGCTCAGTTGCGCCGCGCAATAATGCGCGGACATAGGCAATAATGTCGCGCGGATTGTATGGCGGAACTGAACACGAGAATCCCGTACCAATACCGCGGATTCCATTCACGAGCGCAAAGGGAATGATGGGCACATAATGCTCGGGCTCAACCAGTGTGCCATCATCGTCTAAATATTTGAGGACGGCGTCATCCGCCTCGGGGAATATATAACGTGTGAGTGTATTGAGCATGGTGAATATGTATCTTTCCGACGCCGAGTCATCGCCGCCTTGGAGTCTGGTGCCAAATTGGCCATTGGGTTCGAGCAAATTGATATTATTGGAACCGACGAAATTTTGCGCCATGTTCACAATCGCGCCATTCAAACTCGCCTCGCCGTGATGGTATGCGCTGTTTTCCGACACGTATCCGGAGAATTGCGCGACTTTGATTTCACTGGTGAGTCGGCGCTTGAATGACGCAAACAGGATTTTGCGCAAACTGATTTTGAGACCGTCCACCGCACAAGGAATCGAGCGAGCACAATCATAATTGCTGAAATGGATGAGCTCACGGTCGATAAACTCGTCGTAGGAAACGTTTGGCTTGCTCGTATTCAGGAATGCGCCCTTGTCATATTTCTCTATGAGCCACGTCTTGCGGTCATTCGCGCGTTTGTCGTTGAACACCTTGTCAACCACGTCATCACTGGTCGCCTGTTCATAGACGAAGTCCACGATTTTCTTGTTGGCGAAATACTCCTTGAACTCCTCCGATTTGGATGTGCCTAAACCCTTGAAGTATTTGATTTTCCATGACGTCGCGCTGTCGCCGATGCTGGTTTTCCACGAATCATATTCTCCATTGTTGTAGAATGACAGGGTTTGTCCGGCCTTGGACGCGCGTAGGATGGGCGTGTTCATGAACGAGATGAATCCGGGAATCTGCGTGAGTGATTTCCATTCGCAGTGGAACAAGTTAATACAGAGACCCTTGATATGACTGCCGTCCGTATCTTGGTCACACATAATCATGATTTTGCCGTATCTCAGACGGGATTTCACGTCGTCAATGGATTCATAGACGCGGCCATTTTCTAGGCCGAGGATTTTCTTAATATCGGTGATTTCCTTGTTCTCCGTGATTTTTTTCACGGACTCCCCGCGAACATTTAGCACTTTTCCGCGGAGAGGGTAGATGCCGATGATATTGCGGTCAGTGGCCGATAAGCCGGACACGATACCCGACATCGCACTGAGTCCTTCGCACAAAATCAAGATACAGACGCCGGATTTGTCGGTGCCACTGTGATTGGCGTCAAGGAAGTTCTCGATGCCGCGGATGTTCTTGGTTTTGGAGCCGTCCGTCTTCTTGGCGGCGACGTTTTTCTCCTTGGCCTGGGTAAGGTCGCATGCGGTATCCATCACGCCCATTTTAGCGACTTTTTCGACAAATGCGTCACTGACAGAACAAGTGGACCCGAACTTATTGGATGGCGTGTTCATGAAGTCTTTTGTCTGACTATCGAACGCGGGATTCTCGATATTACATCGCAAGAACAAGATGAGTTGTTCTTTGATGGCGGCGGCATTGACGCGGACTTTCTTCTTCTTTTCAATGAAGTCGGTCAGTTTTCGCACGATTTGTCCGACAATGTAGTCCACATGTTTGCCGCCCTTGTAAGTACAAATGCCGTTGACGAAAGAGACTTGCGTGAACTCTTGCGCCGGAGCGAGAGCGACGGCGTATTCCCAGTGTCCACATTCGGACGCCTCGTAGACGCGCTTGGCTTCATCCTTTCCACCAATATACATGTCAATATATTGCTGAAAACTCTTGATTGTGCTGGGTACACCATTGTAGGCAAACTTGAGCTTCTTCTCCGACTGGTCAGTGACCGCGCAAATATCGTAGAAGCGTTTTTGGAACAGCGCGAGCATATCGGGTGTCAGATTGTCGATACCAAATCTGCGATAGTCTGGTTTGAATGACACTTTTGTATACGGTTTTGCGGCGGCGCCTTTCACCTTGGTAATAACGGGCGGTTCAACGACATCCAGATTCTGCGAGAACCGCTGGAAATATTTGAGCCCGCGTGTATGGTCGACGGTTTCCACGTATCCTTCGGTTGACCAGATGAGCACGAGTTTGAATCCGAATCCGTTCTTGCCACCGACGATGCGTTTCTCGTCTTTGTCATAATTTGTGGATGTGCGCAGTTCGCCGAATATCATCTGGGGAATCCAGACGTCGTATTCGGGATGTTTAGCAATATCGATGCCGTTGCCGTCGTTTTCCATGATGATGGTGCCATCTGCGGGATTGACGTCTACATTGATGTAGGACACAAGCTTGGTGCCATCTGGATTGGTGGCTTGGCGCTGAATCATGCGGACCACGTGGTCGCGACAATTGACGATGCCTTCGTCGAAGAGCTTGTAGAGCCCGGGAATATATTGGATGGTTTTGCGGAGAATCATTGTGTCTTGGTTTATCCACAGGTTTTCGTCAACATTTTCAATAGACCCGATATAGGTATCGGGATTATCGAGGATGTGTTGTTTATCGGTTTTCTTCTGGTATTGTTTTGCGAGATTCATATTAATGGAGGCTGACATTTTTTGTATGATAATTTGATATTGGGATTATCATACAAAACGTTTTCAATTTTATGCGTATGTGGTGAGAGTTTGAATTACGGTATTACTTGCCATGGTTGTTACATTTACTATAAATATGTAAAATTGTTGAACAAAACAAGTTGTACTTGCTGGTGCGGTAAATGGACCTTTTACTGTAGGCACACCAGTTGCTCCATTTGCCAATGTTAATGCAGCGATTGAACTAAAATAGTTTGTCGTTGCCAAACCACTGTAAATAAATGTAAAAACATAGGACCGGTTTGGTATTGCTGGAATATTTGTAATAGTTAATGCATATGATGCGCCAAATGATGTAATATATCTGATTAAACCGTCTCCAAATGATGCTGTTAATGCTGCGCCTATTGAGCCGAGATTGATAAGCCTCTCTGTAACATTGCTATAAGCCAATGTTCCCGAAATATCAAGATTGTATTCGGGTGCCTGCGTATTAACACCAACATTTCCGGTTCCGTTTGAAGCATAGAGGGAGATGCGATCACTCGCAACATTTCCAGACCCATCTTTGCTTTCTATACCAAGTACCATTAGACCACCGTTGGTTTCATTTGCTATTAATGGATTATTATTGTCAAAATATTGGATATATCCATAATCATTGTTACCAGTATTTGGAGAAGTGAATGTAATAGATGAACGACCATTTGTTGTGGTATGTGAGAGGACAAGCGTACCGGATGTAGCCGATGCCGCTGTACCTAGGCCGGTTTCCGTTATTCGGACATCTCCACTTATATCGAGTGAATATGCTGGATCTGCGGTTCGATTGATACCAAGGGAACGTGCGCTATTTGTATTTCCAATTTGAACATTGCCGTTGAAACTGGTGTCGAATGAAAAAGTGTTGTTGCTGTATCCGGGAACAGAAGCACTTATTGCCGCGCCATTTACAAGAATGTTTCGTGCGTTGAGTGTTCCACTGACATCCATTTCAAATGCCGGAGCAGATGTATTAATACCAACCCGGTGTGTACCCGTACCGATATGCGCGTTTCCATTTACATCCAGATCGCCACTGATATCGAGAGCATATAATGTGGAGGGGGTTTTGTTAATTCCGACCGAAATAAACCGGGTTGTTCCCATTTGGATATTACCATTTAAAGATACATCACTGGATGAGCCAGTTGCTACACAGAGGGCTAATGAAACATCTGCGGCGGTCAAACTCGCGTATTTGTAAATACCGGTGTTTGTTGCTTGAATAACAAAGTTCGCATTTGCGGTAATTGATACACAAGTGCCGTTTGTTGCAGTACTACCATTTGTAACACGTGATGTCCAGGTTTTTCCATAATCAACCGAATAATATCCAGTACTTGAACCAGCAATTATCATATATTGTCCATTTGCGGATACAGACAAGCCAGTAATATTACTTGTTGGAAGCCCAGCAGGCTGAGTAAATGTATCTCCAAAGTCAGTTGATAAATTACCACCTGCCATAATGTATCTACCCGAAGCAGACATTGCTACAAAGAATGTATTGCCAGTAGTGGATAATACAGACCAAGTCTTTCCAAAATTTTTGGATATTTTTACACCGGAAGCGGTGTGTGAACACGTCGCAATAACCTGTCCAGTACTTGATATGGCTGCGAAATAAGGATAAGGTTGTGAAGAACCAGTAAAAAACGTAGTGTAAGTAGAACCATAGTTTGAAGAAATGTATATATTATTTGTAGTTTCTGCTATACATTTAACCACGTATTTTCCAGAATAGGACAAAGCGTACATTCTGCCTGGTGAGACTGTATCTCTCACCCAATTTGCACCATAATCTGTGGAATAATAAGCGGAACTTACTGCTGGATTGCCAGGTGAAAACATATATTTTCCAGTTCCGGACATAGAAGGTTGAAATCTAGCACTATTAGTACCACCCGCAATCAACAAAGAATTGGATATATCGGTAAAGGTTACTCCATAGTTAGTGGATAAATATGCTGGCGATGCTCCAGAATAAGGAGTACAAAGAACATATTTTCCGTCATTTGACATAGCCAAAACTGGTGCGTTTGCGGTTCCGCCTGTGAATGACTGAGATGTGCTTTCTGACGTGAAAAAACTAGTATACATATTGGTCGAAAGACCATCCATTGCTGAATCAAAAACATCACCATTGTTGAATATGCCGCTGGCGTTTATAGAACCGGACATATCAAGATTGTTGGATACATAGACAGACCCACTAATATCGAGTGAATATGAACTAATTGCTGATTTGTTGATTCGAATATTTTTGGACCCATTGCCGAGTTGTATGTTACCATTTAAAGAAACATCGCTTGTCGTGCCGCTTTGTAATGAGCTTCCCACCGAAGAAGCTAGCGCATAGAGGGCCAATGAAGCATCAACTTCGGTCTTCAATGTATAGTTGGCCAAATATGCAGTAGTGGCATAGCTAGACAAGGAGGTTCGAATTGTATTAATACTAGCATCTGATGATACGATCTTGGCATAAACAGTGGTTCCAAAGCTTGCGTCACCTTGTAAAGCAGTTGCGATTTCCGCTAATGTATCCAATTGGGACGGCGCAACACCCGTCAATGTGGTGAATCTACTATCGACATAATTTATGGTAGAATAAGACGCAATGACAGTATTAATACTGGTGTCGATGTCTGTCTTTGTGTAATAGGATCCGAGAACCGTATTTATACTGGAATCCGCAGTAGTCTTCGTGTAATAGGATCCGAGAACCGTATTTATACTGGAATCCGCAGTAGTCTTCGTGTAATAGGATCCGAGAACCGCATTAATACTGGAATCCGCGGCGGTCTTCATGTAATAGGATTCGAGAACCGTATTAATACTGGCATCGATGGACGTCTTGTTATAAAAACTAGTATTAAGACTTCCATCGATGACCAACTTGGTATAATACAATCCAAGTGAGTTATCAATGACACTCCTAGTAGAATATAAACTTATCAGGGAATTGATACTTGAATCAATGGACGTCTTGTTATAAAAACTAGTATTAAGACTTCCATCGATGACCAACTTGGTATAATACAATCCAAGTGAGTTATCAATGACACTCCTAGTAGAATATAAACTTATCAGGGAATTGATGCTGGCATCGATGGACGTCTTGTTATAAAAACTAGTATTAAGACTTCCATCGATGGCCAACTTGGTATAATACAATCCAAGTGAGTTATCAATGACACTCCTAGTAGAATATAAACTTATCAGGGAATTGATACTTGAATCAATGGACGTCTTATTATAGATGTTTCCATTGATGCTGGCATCGATGTCCAACTTGGTATAATACAATCCAAGTGAGTTATCAATGACACTCCTAGTAGAATATAAACTTATCAGGGAATTGATACTTGAATCAATAGACGTCTTATTATAGATGTTTCCATTA
>Ga0255082_1000304_pt1 | contig 10528 bp, 10 predicted proteins | sample Colum_Colum_RepB_FD_188459 | JGI IMG/M metagenome (GOLD analysis project Ga0255082, IMG submission 188459) | Freshwater microbial communities from Columbia River, Oregon, United States - Colum_Colum_RepB_8h | ecosystem: Environmental > Aquatic > Freshwater > River | place: USA: Oregon... | reverse complement strand
CACCGACATGTTCCGCGTGCCCTACGGCAAGGCCACTGAAGCCTTCCCGCGCCGGTCAATCATCGTGGGCTCCACCAACCGCGACAGCGGCTTCCTGGTAGACGAGACCGGCAACCGCCGTTTCTGGGTCATCCCCGTCACCTGCACGATCAGCAAGCCCATTGACGTGCCCAACCTGCTGCTGGAGCGTGACGCCATCTGGAGCGCCGCAGTGGCCGCCTATCTGGCCGGTGAGGCCAATGAGCTGGCTGTCGAGCACCAGGCTGCGGTCGAGGCCGAGAACGTCGGCTACCTCGTCGAGTCGCCATGGTCCGCACCCATTCAGAAATGGCTCACCGTCAACCTCGGCAGACCCATCACCAGCGAGGTGCTGCTCAACGAAGCGATCCTCAAACCCGTCGAGCGGCAGACCCGATCTGACCAGATGCAGGTTGCGTCCATCTTGAGAGACCTGGGATACCGCAAGAAGCGGCAATCCATCGACGGCGCCCAGAAATGGGTGTTCTTCCAACCTGCTGAGCAGGGGTTGGAAGGCTGAGATCCCCGGCGCTGCATGGGGTCTTCCTATCTTGCTATCCTTCTATCCTTTATAAAAGAATAGATAGAATAAGAGGAGAGAGGGGGGGATACAGGGGATTACCTAGCTCCTAAGACAAAGGTCGGCAGGTCAGCAGGTCGGCAAGGCCGTGGATGGCCCGCAAACTCACCCCTTATCGCTGGTAAAGCCACCCGCTCAGCCCCTACCCTTGGCACATGGCAACGCTCACCCTCGACATCCAGAGCACCCTGCCCCTGGCTACCCGTTGGGTGCAGGGCATGGAACGCCAGCTGCCGTTCGCCGTGTCCGTCGCGCTGAACCAATCGGCCTTTGATGCGCGCACGGCGATCAACACCTCGACCACCCGCTTCTTCAACGCACCCACCCGCTTCACACAGAACGCCTTCTTCGTGCAGCGCAGCACCAAGCAGAACCTTGAGGCTGTGATCTTTGCTGAGGCTGGCAAGGGTAAGGACCGGGCGCGTTACCTGCGCTATGGCATTGAAGGCGGTGCGCGTCGGCAGAAGGGCTTTGAGAAGAAGTTCCTATCGGAGGTGGTGGGCACTGCCCGCATCCCCGCAGGCTCGCAGCTGGTGCCCACAAGCCTGGTCAAGCTGGATGGCTCGGGCAACGTGAGCCTGGCCACCATCAAGCGCATCCAGAAGGGCCTAAGCGGCAACGCACGCGGTGGCTTCTTCATCGGCCAGCCACGCAACAACCCAAGCCTGCCGGCTGGCATCTATCGCCGCAGTAGAGAGCGGCTGTTCCCCTACTTCGTGGTGGCTGACAGCGCTGCCCGCTACAAGCCCCGCTTCCCCATCGACCGCATTGGCACCGAGGCCGTTGAGCGTGGGTTCGCCAAGCACTTTGAGACCAGCCTGGCCAAGGCACTTGCGACGGCTCGATGAGTCGCGGGTCCTCCCTGGCGCATCCGATGTGGGTCGTTCGCGCGCGCGGCGTTTCTCTAGCGTCAGCGCTCAGCGGTACCAAACGAGTCTCAGCGTGAGACAAAAGGGCATGGTCCCCCCAGCGGTTAAGCGGTTAACTAGGCTGAGTTAACTCAACGCTAGAGCCAACAACTGAGTGCTCGTCACGTTTTCCGAGTTTGCCGCCATCAAGGGATGTTCAAAGGCGGCTGTCACTGGAGCTATCCGCACCCGCATCGCCGCGGCCGTCGTTGAGAAGGACGGCAAGCGATGGCTGGACCGCGACCTGGCGCTGGAGCTGTGGCGCAAGAACACCAAGGCCACGCATAACGCGAAGGTGAGCCAGCCGGATCCGGTGGAGGTGGAGCTGCCGGCGAACCCGCGCGAGCTGAAGCGAGCCATCGAGGCGCTGCCGGATGATGCGATCCCTGATCTCAACGAGAGTCGCGCGAGACGCGAGCACTACCAGGCGGAGTTGGCAAAGCTGCAGGTGGCGCAGCAGCGCAAGGAGCTGGTGCCAGCCGAGGAGGTAAAGAAGCAGGCGTTTCAGATTGGACGCAGCGTGCGAGAGGCGCTGAGCAACCTGGCGGATCGGTTGAGCCACCAGCTGGCGGGCGAGACCGACCCTGCGGTGATCCACCAGCTGCTGAGCGATGAGCACCGTGATGCGCTGCTGGCGCTTGTGGAGGTGGAGCTATGAGCGTGTGGCAGACCGCGTTCATGGATGGGCTGCGGCCGGAGCAGCCGCTGACGGTGAGTGCGTGGGCGGACAAGCACCGGCGGCTGAGCAGCAAGGCATCGGCGGAGCCTGGGCCGTGGCGAACGGGAAGGACGCCTTACTTGCGGGAGCCGATGGACTGCCTGAGCACGACCAGCAGCGTGCAGCGGGTGGTGATGATGTTTGCGGCGCAGACGGGCAAGACCGAGAGCGGCAGCAACTGGCTGGGCTATGTGATCGACCACGCGCCGGGGCCAATGCTGCTGGTGCAGCCCACGGTGGAGATGGCCAAGAGGCTGAGCAAACAGCGGCTGGAGAGTTTGATCAGCGAGACGCCGGTGCTGACCGAAAAGATCGCACCGGCCAGGAGCCGTGACAGCGGCAACACGATGTTCGCCAAGGAGTTCCCTGGCGGGATGATGCTGTTGACCGGCAGCAACAGCGCAACGGGTCTGCGCTCGACGCCTTGCCGCTACATCTTCATGGACGAGATCGACGCCTTCCCGGCTGATGTGGATGGCGAGGGCGATCCGGTGAGCCTGGCGGAGAAGCGGGCGACGACATTTGCGCGGCGCAAGATCCTGCTGACCAGCACGCCGACCGTGAAGGACTTCAGCCGGATCGAGGCGGAGTACCTGCGCAGCGACCAGCGTAGGTATTTTTGCCCATGCCCCAGCTGTGGTGCGATGCAATGGCTGAAGTGGCCGCAGCTGAAGTGGGAGAAGAACGACCCGGCCACGGCGATCTACGAGTGCGAGCATTGCCGCGAGCGGTTTGCTGAGATCCACAAGCCGGCGCTGCTGCGGCAGGGCGAGTGGCGGGCGACAGCACCGAGCGATGGCAAGACTGCGGGCTTTCAGCTGAGCGGGCTCTACAGCCCGCTGGGCTGGCTGAGCTGGGCCGACATGGTGGACGACTTCCTGCGGGCCAAGGCTGATGCGCCGATGCTCAAGTCGTTTGTGAACACCCGGCTGGCCGAGACCTGGGAGGAGGACTTCGCCAGCAAGGTGAGCGCCGATGCGTTGCTGCAACGGTGTGAGCCCTATGCGGCGGGCGTGGTGCCGGAGGGCGCGCTGGCGGTAACCATCGGCGTGGACGTGCAGGGCGGCGGCGGATCTGCTGGCGACCGCCTGGCGGTGAGCGTGTGGGCCTGGGGCCGCGACGAGGAGGGCTGGCTGATCGACCATCAGGAGATCGCGGGCGACCCGTGCCGGCCGGAGGTGTGGAAGCAGCTTGACGTGTTGGTGCTGCATGAATGGGAGCACGCTGGCGGCGGCAAGCTGCGGGCCGATGTGATCTGTGTGGACTCGGGCGGCCACGCGACAGCGGAGGTCTATCAGTACGCCAGAGAGCGGCAGGGCGCGGGCGTGATCGCGATTAAGGGCCAGAGCCAGCGTGGCAAGCCACCCATCGGCAAGCCGAGCAAGGTGGACATCAACGCGCGCGGGCAGACGTTGAAGCGCGGTGCGCTGGTGTTCCCGGTCGGTGGCGACACGATCAAGACCACGCTGTTCGGCAGGTTGAAGCACAACGAGCCGGGGCCGGGCTATCTGCACTTTCATGCGCAGACGGGCGGTGAGTATTTTGAGCAGCTGACGGCAGAGAAGCAGGCGCTCCGGTATGTGAAGGGCTTCCCGGTGAGGGAGTGGGTGAAGAAACCAAGCGCACGGAACGAGGCGCTGGACTGCATGGTCTACGCCTATGCGGCGTTAAATCGGCTCTATCAGCGATACGACCGGAGAACGATCTGGGACCAGCTGGAGAAGCGCCTGCAGAATGGAGATGCTGAGCCACGCAAGCCGCGCCTAAGATCAGGGGGAGCCGCGGCGTCGGCGTTCGTCAACAGCTGGTGAGGCCGTGAACATCCCCGCCCAGATCAGAGCCGGCGACACGGTGAAGTGGCGCGATGTTGCCAGCACTGATGTGTTCGGCAACCAGGTAAGCAGTGGCACCGGGTGGACGCTGACCTACTACCTGCGCACAAACACAAACCACGAGGGCGCAACGGTGGTGGGCACTGCCTATGGGCAGGGCTGGGAATTTCTGATTGCACAAGTAACAACTGCCGGGTTTGACGCGGGGCAGTGGTATTGGCAGGCGGAGGCCACCAAGAGCGGCGAGCACATCACGCTTGGCGCTGGCCAGCTGACGGTGCTGGCCAACATGAGCTATGCGGGCCAGCCTGCGGCGTTTGATGGCCGCACGCAGACGCAGAAGGACCTCGATGCGGTGCAGGCTGCGATCCGCTCGATCATCTCGGGCGGTGCCGTTGCTGAGTACAGCATCGGCAGCCGGCGGCTGAAGAAGATGGAAATGGCCGACCTGTTGACCCTGGAAAGTAGCCTTAAGGCTGAGGTGAAGCGTGAGCAGAAGGCGGCGTTGATCGCCAACGGTCTTGGCAATCCTCACAACCTGTTCGTGAGATTCTGATGGGCGTCCGTTCTGCACTGCGCGAGCTGTTCCGCCGCACGCCGGAGACGCTGCCAGCACCACGGCGGCGGATGTATGAGGGCGCCAAGGTCAGCCGACTGACAAGCGACTGGGTGACGGGCGGCACCAGCGCCGATGCCGAGATCAAGGGCAGCTTGCCGAGATTGCGCAACCGCTCGCGCCAGCTGGTGCGCGACAACGACTACGCGCGCCAGGCGATCCGTGCAGTGCGCAACAACGTGATCGGCACCGGCATCAGGATGCAGGCGCAGGTGCGGATGCAACGCGGCGGCGGCCGGCTGGATCAGACGGTGAACGATGCGATTGAGAACGCCTGGGCGATGTGGGGGCGCAAGGACAGCTGCCACACGGCTGGCCGGCTGAGCTTCACCGACATCGAGCGGCTGCTAGTGGGCTCGATGGCCGAGAGCGGCGAGGTGTTCGTGCGGATGGTGCGCCAACCGTTCGGGCGCAGCAAGGTGCCGTTCTCGCTGGAGATCATCGAGAGCGACCTGCTGGATGACACCTACACGGGCGGCAGCACGGTCGAGGGCAACGAGTGGCGGATGGGCGTGGAGCTGGACCGCTGGGGCCGGCCGGTGCGGTATGCGTTCCTGACCAAGCACCCTGGCGACAGCGGTGTTGGCGGGATGCCGGTGAGCGCCCCGCGCCATCGCTTTGTGGCGGCCGAGGAGGTGATCCACCTCTACCAGATGGACCGCCCCGGCCAGACCCGTGGCGTGCCGATGCTGGCCAGCGCGATCCAGCGGCTGCACATGGTGGCCGGCTACGAGCAGGCCGAGGTGGTGCGAGCACGCGCCAGCAGCGCGCTGATGGGCTTCATCACCAGCCCCGAGGGCGAGCTGATGGGCGATGAGGTGGTGGACGGCGAGCGGGTAAGCAACTTTGAGCCGGGCGTGTTCAAGTACCTGGCGCCGGGCGAGAGCGTGACGGTGCCGCAGCTTGACGCGCCCGATGGCCAGCTGGAGCCGTTCATGCGGGCGATGCTGCGCGCGATGGCTGCCGGTGTGGGCTGCAGCTACGAGACGATCAGCCGCGACTTCAGCCAAACCAACTACAGCAGCAGCCGGCTGAGCCTGCTGGAGGACCGCGAGAACTGGAAGGCGCTGCAGCAGTTCATGATCGAGAACTTTCACCGGCCGGTGTTCGAGGCATGGCTTGAGATGGCGGTGCTGAGCGGTGTGCTAAACCTGCCGGCCTACGAGACCGACCCCGAGCGCTACCGCCAGGTGCGGTGGATGCCACGCGGCTGGGCATGGGTGGATCCGGCCAAGGAGGTGGACGCCTACAAGGAGGCGGTGCGCTGCGGGTTCAAGACACAGGCCGATGTGGTGGCCGAGCAAGGCGGCGACCTGGAGGAGCTGCTGCTGGCGCGCAAGGCTGAGGTGGATCGTGCGGACGAGCTGGAGCTGTATTTCGACAGCAACCCCGAGCACGAGCATGAGGTGGCCGAGACGCCCGAGCAGGAGATGACAGAAGAACAGCCCGAGCCGGCCGATAATGTGGAAGACAACGTTGATGCAGAGGACAGCGATGGACCTATCGCGTGACCTTGAAGGGCAACTGCTGAAGCGCTCTGAGGTTGCTGACTTCACGGTCAGCGAAGACGAGCGCAGCATCGAGTTCCCGTTCTCCAGCGAGTACCCCGTCTCGCGGTACTTCGGCAACGAGGTGCTGCAGCACGACACGCGCAGCGCTGACCTCAGCCGCCTAAACGATTCGGCGCCGCTGCTGTTCAACCACGACCCCGACAGGGTGATCGGTGTGGTCGAGCGCGCCTGGATCGACGGCGAGAAAAAGCGTGGCTATGCCACGGTGAAGTTCAGCCGCAACGCCTTCGCACAGGAGGTGCTGGCTGATGTGCGCGACGGCGTGCTGCGCAATGTTTCCTTTGGCTACGCAATCAGCGAAATGGAGCAAAGAGGCAGCGGCGACTTCGTTGCTACCAGCTGGGCTCCTTACGAGATCAGCGTGGTTAGCATACCTGCAGACCCCACTGTGGGTATGGGTCGGTCACTTGAGACCGATCCTGCGGCCACAGCCGCATCACCAACCCCCGAAACAGAACCCGAGGTTCCGATGGAAAACACCCCCGATCTGACGGCGGTGCGGGCTGAAGCGGCTGCTGAGGCTGCTAAGGCCGAGCGCGCCCGCATTGCTGGCATCACCGCCCTGACCGAAAAGCACGGCATGGCCGATCTTGGCCGTCAGCTGATTGAAGGCGGCCGCAGCCTTGACGAGGCTCGCGCTGTTGTCCTCGACAAGCTGGGCGCCAAGCCGGTTGAAACCGTGGCTCCCGTTGAGATGGCTTCTGAGGAGCGTGCCTCCTACAGCCTGACCGCTGGTATCCGCGCCATGCTGACCGGCGACTGGTCCAGCCGTGAGGCCGGCCTGGTGCGTGAGCTGAGCAAGGAAGTGGAGAAATCGGGTGTCGCCAAGACCACCGAGCGCTCCTTCTTCGTGCCGTTTGCTGCTCTCAACCAGCGCGCCACCTATGTGACCTCGGGCGCCACCACCGGCGGCAACCTGGTGCAGACCGATCTGCTGGCCGATGACTTCATCGAGTTCCTGCGGAACAACGCCCTGATGCTCCAGCTGGGCGTGCGCACCATGCCTGGCCTGGTGGGCAACGTGGCGATCCCCCGCCGCTCCGGTGTGGCTTCGACCTACTACCTGAGCACCCAGACCACCGCGATCACCCAGTCGGAGAGCACCTTCGACCAGGTGACGATGAGCCCCAAGAACCTGGCTGCCCTGTCCAAGTACAGCCGCCAGACCCTGCTGCAGGGCACCCCTGGCATCGAGGAGCTGGTGCGTCGTGACCTGACCGATGGCATCAACCTGGCCATCGACCTGGGCATCCTGAACGGTTCTGGCTCCAGCGGCCAGCCCACCGGCATCATGCAGACCTCCGGCATCGGCTCGGTGGCCATGGGCACCAACGGTGGCGCGATCACCGTGGAGAAAGTGGTGGATCTTGAGTCTGCCGTGATGCAGGCCAACGGTGTGGTGAACGCCGCAAACGTGGCCTACCTCACCAACTACAAGGTGTCCGCTGCCCTGAAGAAGCTGCGTGCTGGTGGCTCCACCACCGGCGACGGCCCCTTCCTGGTGAACGACCAGCTGAACGCCATCGGCCGCGGTCCTACCCCCTCCAACCTGAACGGCTACCCTCTGGCCCTGACCAACCAGGTTCCCTCCAACCTGACCAAGGGCTCCAGCAGCGGCGTTTGCTCCGCTCTGGTGATGGGTGACTTCAGCCAGGCCATGGTCGGTTTCTGGGGCAATGGCCTGGAAATCACCGTGGGCGAGGACCAGGACGACTTCAGCAAGGCTCTGACCAGCGTTCGCGGCATCGTCACCTACGACGTGGCCGTGCGCGATCCCAAGAGCTTCGCCGCCATCCTGGACGTGACCACCTGATAAGGAGCCGGGGGCGGGCAACCGCCCCCCTTTTTTTCGATGAAGGTTCTGATCGCAAGCGATTGCGCCGCACGCGGCCAGTATCTGGAGGCCGGTAAGGTCTACCAGCTGGACTCTGATGTGGCTGCCGAGCTGCTCCGCATGGGTCGCGCTGTTGAGGCGCCGGCGGAGGAACCCAAGCCGCGCACCCGCAAGGCCAAGGCGGAGGCCGCCGATGGCGCTGACTGAGGACCTGGCAGTATTCCTGAACGACTTTGGCGTCAGCTGCACCGCTGGCGCTGTGACTGCATTGGGGCTGCTGGACATGCCCACGCAGGTGGTGGCGGGCGAGATGGTGCTGACCACCGACTACACCTTGACGGCGCGCTTCGCTGACTTCGGCGCGCTGGTCTACGGCGACAGCATCACGGTGGCCGGCTTGATCTACCAGGTGCGCGAGGTTCGGCAGCTGGACGATGGCGCCTTTTGCGAGATCGGCCTGATGCGCCTGTCGCCTGGCCAGACGGCACCAGGCGGCCAGCCGCGTGAATGGAGCATTGGCGACTTGGCTGATGTGAACATCAGCAACGCTCAGCAGGGAGACATGCTGATCAACGATGGCACCAACTGGGTGGACACCAATACCATTGATGGAGGAGGTGCAAGCTGATGGCCACCACCCGGCAACGGATCCAGCTGCGACGGGACACGGCGGCCAACTGGACCGCTGCCAACCCTGTTCTGCTGGCTGGTGAGGCTGGCTATGAGACGGACACCGGCGCGTTCAAGATCGGCAACGGCAGCTCAGCGTGGTCGGCGTTGGCCTATGCCAGCGGCAACCGTTTGCAGGATCTGACGGATGTTGCAGTGGGCAGTCGCGTTGACGGCAGCCTGCTGATTTACGAGGCAGCCACTGCGAAGTTTGTTGCCAACGACATCAACACTAAAATCACACTGACGGACGGGGGCAACTTCTAAGCCATGGCCAACACCCTACGCATCAAGCGCCGGACAAGCGGCGGCACCGGAGCCCCCTCCAGCCTGGCGAACGCAGAACTCGCCTACAACGAGGTCGATGACGTTCTCTACTACGGCAAGGGCACCGGCGGCGTAGGGGGCAGCGCCACCACGATCCCGGCGATTGCTGGCCCCGGCGCGTTCTTGACGCTGAGCACCACGCAGACGGTCAGCGGCAACAAGACGTTCACCGGCAGCGTTGACCTGACCGGCTCCAACGCCACAGCTGCCACGCAGACGGCCAGCGACAGCAGCACCAAGGTTGCCACTACCGCCTTCGTCAAGGCGCAGAACTACATCACCGGCAACCAGACGATCACCTTCAGCGGTGACGCCTCGGGCTCCGGCACCACCTCCGTTACCCTGACCCTGGCCAACGCCGGCACGGCTGGCACCTACACCAAGGTGACCACCGACGCGAAGGGTCGCGTCACCTCCGGCACCACGCTCAGCGCCACCGACATCCCGACGCTGACGGCGGCAAAGATCTCGGATTTCGACACCCAGGTGCGCACCAGCCGCCTGGACCAGATGGCGGCACCGACCGCTGAGGTGTCGTTGAACAGCCAGAAGATCACCAACCTGGCAACGCCGACCGCTGACACCGACGCGGCCACCAAGGCGTATGTGGACGCCTCCCGCAGCGGCCTCGACGTGAAGGCCAGCGTGCGGGCTGCCACCACCGCCAACATCACGCTGAGCGGCACGCAGACCGTTGATGGCGTGGCGCTGATCGCTGGCGACCGCGTGCTGGTCAAAGACCAGAGCACGGCCAGCGCCAACGGCATCTATGTGGTGGCGGCCAGCACCTGGTCCCGCTCGACCGATGCGGACACCGACGCCGAAGTCACCTCCGGCATGTTCACCTTCGTCGAGGAAGGTACGGTCAACGCCGACAGCGGCTGGGTGCTGAGCACCAACAACCCCATCGTGGTGGGGTCCACCTCACTGGCCTTTGCGCAGTTCTCCGGCGCTGGTCAGATCACCGCTGGCGCTGGTCTCACCAAGACCGGCAACACGCTGGACGTGGTGGGCACCGCTGATCGGATCCTCGTCAACGCCGACTCGGTGGACATCGCCTCCACCTACGCCGGCCAGACCTCGATCACCACGCTGGGCACCATCACCACCGGCACCTGGAACGGCACCACGGTGGCCGTGGCCAACGGCGGCACCGGCGCGACCACGCTGACCGGCGTGCTGAAGGGCAACGGCACAAGCGCGTTCACGGCTGCTGTGGACGGCACCGACTACCTGAGCCCCAACGCAACCATCGACGGCGGCAGCTTCTAAACCGTTCCGCTGTCAGTCCCGCCTACATAGGCACTACAGGGAAGCCACATGGCAAACGTCATCAGGATTAAGCGATCCGCAGTCGCCAGCAAGGTGCCAGCTGTTGGCGACCTGCAGCTGGGCGAGCTGGCGGTCAACACCTTCGACGGCAAGCTCTACACCAAAAAGGACAACGGCACCGCC
>Ga0255082_1000296_pt1 | contig 10627 bp, 10 predicted proteins | sample Colum_Colum_RepB_FD_188459 | JGI IMG/M metagenome (GOLD analysis project Ga0255082, IMG submission 188459) | Freshwater microbial communities from Columbia River, Oregon, United States - Colum_Colum_RepB_8h | ecosystem: Environmental > Aquatic > Freshwater > River | place: USA: Oregon... | reverse complement strand
CGTAACTATTTATAACTATCTCATTCCAATTTTGTCAGCGGACTCGTCTCTCAAATCTAAACAGATTTGGTGCGCGTCTGATCAGCAAAAAGTTTGGAATGATTGGATGCTCAATAATCAAAGCCCTACTGGCAAATCTGATTGTGCCAATCCAATTGATAAGAATATGGCCCTTGCTAAAAACTATGGGATTAATGGCACCCCAACCATCTTCTTTACGGATGGTAGTCGCTTTCCTGGAGCGGTTCAATTAGCTGATATTGAAAAAAAATTAGCCTCGCTTAAGTAAGCTACAAATGCAAGCCAACACAATGCCTGCTGTCCAATACACCGTCTGGCCGGATGATTTACATGGTCATCGTTTTACCGTAAAGCTCGTCATTGAGAATCCAGACCCAGCGGGTCAAATCATTGCGATGCCCGCATGGATACCAGGCAGCTATTTAATACGAGACTTTAGTAAACAGATTGAAACAATTACTGCATTTACTTCTGTTAAGAAAACTGAGCTACGTAAATTAATCCCACTTGAGCGGCTCGACAATGATCGCTGGCGCTTGCCAAAAAATATCGGTAGCTGTGAAATCATCACAACAGTCTACGCCTTTGATCAATCAGTGCGGGCCGCCTATTTAGACCAAAACCGTGGTTTCTTTAATCTAACCAGCCTATGCCTAGGGGTTCAAGGCCAAGCTCACCTCCCATGTTCTCTGGCGATTGCTCCTCCAGCTGACCAGGCTCTGCTGCAATGGGACGTTCAGTGCACACTTACTCCTGTAAAAACTGACTCCAATGGATTTGGATTTTATTTAGCAAAAAATTATGATGATCTGATTGATCATCCGATTGCGCTGGGTCGCTTTGATGTCATTGAGTGGGAAGTATTTGGCACAAACCATGCAATGGTAATTCAAGGTCTTAGCTCTGAGCAATCTGAGCTCCTGGATAAGAAAAGGCTTGCAGATGATCTGCGTAATATCTGCGCCGAGACAATTCGTCTATTTGATCCTCACAAACCAAAAGCACCATTTTCTCGCTATTTGTTTATTGTGAACGCTGCCTTAGAGGGATATGGTGGCCTAGAGCATCGTAGCAGCACTGTTCTGCTATGCAAACGCGATCAATTACCTTACCTTGATCACGATCCCAAGAAACCCAAAAAGTCGTATGAGGAGCTCTTGGGTTTATGTAGTCATGAGTATATTCATGCTTGGCTGGTAAAACGCATTGAGGCTAAAGCATTTCAACCCTATGATCTTGGTCAGCGTAACTACACACGCTTGCTATGGCTCTTTGAAGGCTTCACAAGCTACTATGATGATCTACAACTTGTGCGAAGTAGATGCATCTCAGAGAAACGCTACCTAGAGCTGCTGGCTAATACCTGGAATAGCGTTTTGCGTAACCCCGGTCGATTAAAACAAAGTGTGGCCGATAGTTCATTTGATGCGTGGACCAAGTACTACCAAATAGATGAGAACACTCCCAATGCAGTAGTGAGTTATTACGCTAAAGGATCACTCATCGCACTAGGCCTTGATTTGCTCATACGCCATCATAGTATGGGTAAATACTCCTTAGATGATGTCATGCGTTCTTTATGGAAAGAGCATGGCAAAAAAGGTGTTGGTGTAAATCAATATGCGCTTGATATTACGATCACATCCGTCATGGGGCCTAGTTTTAATAAGACCTGGCACACCTTCAAGAAGAACTATATTGAGGGCACGCTCGATGTGCCACTACAACTTTGGCTACCCCAAATCGCTGGTATTGAGGTAGCCCAAAAGCAATCGGGTTTTGTTGAAGAACTAAAACTAGCACTCGGAATTCGGTTTACGGAAACGGGTGGGTGGCTGAAGCTAAGCCATGTGCTGGATGGAGGTCTTGCCCAACAGGCTGGGCTAGCCCCAAATGATCTAATTAGTAGCATCAATTCTCAGAGGGTTACAGGTCAACGCTTAGACCAAGTGCTTGCAAGTCTTCAGAAAGCTAAGCATTTAACAATCCAATACTTCCGCCAGGATCAAGGTTATCAAGTGAATATTCCTCTAAAGCTTATCGCCCCTCCCCAGTATGAGCTGAGGACTTCAAACGTATCCTGAATATCGTCCCACCAATTTCTACTTTGCATATTTCTTTACAGCAGCTCATTCCAAACGACTGGCAATTACTACTGGGCGATTATTTAGAATCCCCTGCCTGGCAACAGCTATGCGAAGCGTTCGAACAAGAACACAAAGTGTATGGAATAAAAATTCGGCCCGACAAAGATAAGCTTTTTTATGCCTTACAACTCACTCCGCTTGATTCAGTAAAAGTCATTTTGCTCGGACAAGATCCATATCATTCACCAAACTTGGCGCAAGGCTTAGCATTTTCTATACCAGATACTATTCCGCCGGGTTCGAAACTTTTTCCGAGCTCATTACGTAATATGAATAAAGCCCTTCTGATTGAGGGATTTGGCTTACTCCGCCATGGTGATTTAAGTCACTGGGCAAAACAAGGTGCCCTCCTTTTAAATACCGCTTTATCCGTTCGTTTGGGAGAGGCTAATTCACATGCGCAATTAGGATGGAAGCCTCTTATAGAGACACTCATTCAAAAACTATCTTGCAATAGAAGTGGCTTGGTTTGGTTACTGTGGGGCAGTCACGCACAGTCGCTTGAAGAAAATATTCAGGATCCAGAGAAACACCTTATTTTGAAATCTTCTCACCCTTCTGGTTTAGGCGTATACAAAACATCTAAACCATTCATTTATCCGGGGGATCAGAAAAGCTGTGGGCACTTTACAAAGACCAATGAATATTTAAATGCTAATAAAAAAGGTGGGGTTATCTGGTCTCAAAATACTTAGCAAAGATTTTCTTTCTTAGCTCAGAAAAATACTTCTTATTAATTTCTTGGCCATAACCTGAAAGTATCCCAGCCAAAATTTTTTTCCTTAGAACGTTTCTATCTCTTTCCCTTTTCAGAAGTTCTAAATCCATTTACTGAAACTTCTCAGAATAATTTTTGTAAGCCATCTTAGTAAGTAATTTCTTTATTTATTTCAACATTTAAATAATTTTCTCAAGTACAAAAGGTCTAATTGCACTAAAAACAAATGCCCCCAAGACTGCACTAGCCCATTCCAACATCTGGCCAGAGGTGAATAGGCCGATCATTTGACCCCCATAGCTAGCCAAAATTGCTCCTAAGACCCCAAGAAGGATGCCCCAAAGGTAGGCCCACTTTGTTCTTTTTCGGCTGGATTTGGCCTTATTTCTAGGGGAAAACCCAGGAAAATAGTAGCTAGCAGCCGCGCCTACTATTCCTCCAACCAACAGATACGCCAAAAACCCCATTGAAAACACCCCTATTTAGCCTAAGAAAACTATAATTCACAACATGAAGCTGTTGACTTTGGGCATTAACCATCACACAGCGCCGGTTGCCGTTCGGGAAAAAGTTGCCTTTGATCCTGAAGGGCTGCTTGACGCTTTATCCGATCTACGTTCCCACTTGGGTGGCGTTAATCGGAGTAGTTTGCCTGAGGCAACCATACTGTCCACATGCAATCGTACAGAACTCTACTGTGCTGCTAATGATCCCGCCTCGGAAAACGAGTTTCATGAAGCGACGTTTGACTGGTTAGCAAAAAGCCAAAAATTAGCTCCCAGCGTTTTACAACCTCATATCTATACATTGCCACAGTCGGATGCGGTGCGGCACGCATTTCGAGTAGCATGCGGCTTAGATTCCATGGTGATAGGTGAAACGCAAATCTTAGGCCAAATGAAAGATGCAGTTCGTACTGCGAATGAAGCAGGCGCTCTTGGTACCTATCTCAATCAACTCTTTCAGAAAACCTTCTCTGTTGCTAAAGAGGTTCGTGGCTCAACTGAAATTGGTGCGCACTCGATTTCCATGGCTGCCGCATCAGTTCGACTTGCCGAGCGTATCTTTGAGTCTATTGGCGAACAAAAGATTTTGTTTATCGGTGCTGGTGAGATGATAACGCTGTGCGCTACTCATTTTGTGGCACGCAAACCAAAAGCAACTGCCATTGCGAATCGCACCATTGAAAGAGGTCAAGAACTGGCGGACTCAATCTCTGCTCAAAATATCGATGCAGAATCATTCCGCCTCAATGACCTGCCCACCCGCTTGCATGAGTTTGACATCATCGTTTCATCCACAGCAAGCCCTTTACCTATTATCGGCCTTGGTATGGTAGAGAGCGCTTTAAAACTGCGTCGTCGTAAACCCATGGTCATGATCGATTTAGCAGTACCGCGTGATTTTGAACCAGAGATTGCAAGACTGAATGATGTCTACCTCTATACCGTCGATGATTTAGGTACGATGGCACAAACGGGTTCGAACTTACGACAAGCTGCAGTGAGTCAAGCGGAAATCATTATTGAAGAGCGTGTCAGTAATTTTATGCACTGGTTACAAGGAAGAAACGCCGTACCTTTGATTCAGGATATTCAGCAGCAAGGCGATCGTCTGCGGCAAATTGAGTTAGAGCGTGCGCTTAAACGATTGATGCGTGGCGAAGATCCTCAAGAGGTTCTCAATGCAATGGCGCAAGGTCTCACGAATAAGTTCTTACATGGTTCATTGCATGCACTTCAACATGCGAGTGGCTCAGAGCGCGACGCCCTAATTAAATTACTTCCAAAATTATTTGCTACGCATTCGGGAGCGAATAGTTTTTCTGACAATATTTTCAACAATCCAGACAAAAAATCTCAAGCCGATAGTCATTAGATGAAATCCAGCATGCGGGCTAAGCTGGAGCATCTTGATGCCCGTTTGGCTGAACTTAATACCATTTTGATGCAGGAAGACTCCACAAAGGATATGGATGTCTATCGCAAACTCACACGTGAACATGCTGATATCTCAATGGTTGTAGAGCAATTTGGCTTTTATAAGAAGGCTGAAGAAGACGCTAAAGCTGCTAACGAAATGCGCCTTGATCCGGATATGAAAGAGTTTGCCGACGAAGAACAAAAACAAGCGGAGACGCGTATGGCAGATCTAGAGAAAAGCCTACAAACTCTCTTGCTGCCAAAGGATGAAGATGATGGTCGGAATATTTTCTTGGAGATTCGAGCAGGTACCGGTGGTGATGAGAGCGCCCTATTTGCTGCTGATCTTCTGCGCATGTATACCCGCTTTGCTGAACGTCAGGGCTGGAAAACGGAGATTGTTAGCCAAGCAGAATCAGATCTGCGTGGTTACAAAGAAGTGATCTTGCGCCTTTCTGGAACCGATGTATACGCCAAAATGAAATTTGAGTCTGGTGGGCATCGAGTACAACGTGTACCCCAAACAGAAACCCAGGGTCGCATTCATACCTCAGCTTGTACGGTTGCTGTGATGCCTGAGGTCGATGAGATTGAAAGCATCAAAATCAATCCTGCGGATCTGCGAATTGATACCTTTCGTGCATCAGGTGCAGGCGGACAGCACATTAATAAAACCGATTCGGCTGTTCGCATTACCCATCTTCCCACCGGCATTGTGGTTGAGTGTCAAGACGACCGAAGTCAGCACCGCAATAAAGACCAAGCAATGAAGGTCTTGGTCTCGCGCATTAATGATGCGCAACGACATGCGCAACAGCAAGAACAGGCACAAACGCGTAAATCATTAGTGGGTACCGGTGATCGCAGTGACCGAATCCGAACCTATAACTTTCCACAAGGTCGCATTACGGATCATCGCATTAATCTCACTCTCTACAAGATTGATGCCATGATGGATGGCGACATTACTGATCTACTCAATGCCCTAGCGGCAGAGCATCAAGCTGATTTACTCGCTGCGATGGGTGATGCCTAAGCACAAAGTTAGTTTGTGAGAATGCCATTGAGTACAACGCAATCCTTATTAGACAATACACCGCTTGATAAAGTGGATGCACGCTTTTTATTGGGAGATCTTCTTGAACAGCGTCTTTCTTGGCCACGCTCCGCATTAATCTCTAAAGACCAAGAGGCACTTCCTCTTGGTCTGATTGATGAGTGGAAAGCGCTTGAACAAAGACGCCTGCTAGGCATTCCAGTTGCCTACTTGGTGGGTAAAAAAGCCTTTCATGCGATAGAGCTCAAGATAAGCCCTGCCGTTCTTATACCTAGGCCGGAGACCGAACTCTTAGTTGATCTGGCCACCGAGGAAGTTCAAAACCAAATTCAATTTAACCCCTGCAAACAATTAATACGCATTCTGGATCTAGGAACTGGGTCTGGTGCTATTGCTCTGGCAATTGGCTTTCAGTTAAAAATACAAAATCAGAGTAATCCTATTATTGAGATTCTGGGTATTGACATTTCTTCTGCTGCAATCGAGCTGGCTAAGGAAAATGCAAGTCGGCTTGGGCTGACTGATCATGTTAAGTTCTCACAAAGCCATTGGTATGACAATATTCCATCTGAGTTAAAAAATAGTGTTGATTTGATTGTCTGCAATCCTCCTTACATTCATCCCGATGATCCCCATCTTTCTCAAGGAGATTTGCGCTTTGAGCCCCGAGATGCCTTAACGGATCACGTGGATGGATTTGGCTGCATAAGAACCATTCTCTCTGGCTGCAATCCATATCTAAGCCAAGGAGGATGGGTCGCCATTGAACATGGCTTTGAGCAAGCTGATTTAGTACGTACCATCATGCGGGCTAATGAACTTACGGATGTACGCTCAGTTCCTGATCTGGCAGGGCATTTACGGGTCAGTATGGGCCGCAAATCAAGCCAATCTAGGGTTTGAGACTAAGTAAAGACCCCATTTCTAAATAGGTCATAAAATAGTTCTCACTATCGGTTCAGAAAGGATTTTTTGCTATGAGTGATTCCCAAATCAAAATTAAAGAAATTGTGACAAGCCACCCTGTGGTTCTCTTTATGAAGGGTACTGCCCAATTTCCCCAATGCGGCTTCTCTGGAAACGCAATTAATATTTTGCGCGCCTGTGGTGTGGAGACTCTACATACGGTCAATGTCTTTGATGATGAGTCAATCCGACAGGGTATTAAGGAATTTGCCAATTGGCCAACTATTCCACAGCTCTATGTCCATGGTGAGTTTATTGGTGGCTCCGACATCATGACCGAAATGTACCAAAGTGGCGAACTCAAAAAGTTACTTGGCACGTAATATCCAGCACTACATTTGCAAAAGCTCACTCTGTGGGCTTGGTCTAGATTAGACTAGGCCCATGTCTGAGCTTATTACCCTAATTACTGTTGTATCTCTTAGCGCGGCAATTGGTCTTGGTATTTATGTCCTTCTTCTGCGCACTAACCAAAAACAAACTCAACTATCGCTAATCGATCAAATTACTTTGGTCGATGCTTTGCGCCATGAACGTGATCAAGCAATCCAAAATTCCATTCGTCTACAGGCCGAACTAGAATCGGAGCGTAAGCAAGTGCAACATCGGATTGATTCTTTGAATGAGGCTAAAGAAGCCTTAGCGAACCAATTTAATAACTTGGCTAATGAAATTTTAGAAGACAAATCTAAAAAATTTAGTGAGCACAATGCTCAACAACTTGATGTGCTTTTAAAACCATTGCAAACGAAGTTAACTGAGTTTAAAGAACAAGTTAGCAGCTCCTATGAAAAGGAATCTCGGGAACGCTTTGCTCTTAAAAATGAGATTGAGCGATTAGCTAACCTCAATCTCAAAATGTCGGATGAAGCAAGGTCACTAACCAATGCCCTAAAAGGGGATTCCAAGATACAAGGTAATTGGGGTGAGCTCGTTCTTGAGTCAATCCTAGAATCCTCAGGTCTACGTAAAGGCGAAGAGTACCTGGTCCAAGACAGTCATACACAATCCGATGGCAGCCGTTTGCAGCCCGATGTCATTATTAAACTTCCTGAAGGTCGACATCTAATTATTGATAGCAAAGTTTCTATCACAGCCTATGCCAGACACACTGAAGCCGAAACGAGCGATCAGGCTGAAAAAGAGCTCTTGGCCCATGTTCAATCGATTCGGCAGCATATTCAAGGACTATCGGGTAAGAACTATACCGGTATCTCTGATCTATCCACTGTTGACTTTGTGTTGATGTTCATTCCCGTTGAGCCAGCATTTTTAAGCGCCCTTAAATCGGCTCCTAACCTTTATCAGGAAGCGCTTAGTAAAAACATTGTCCTGGTCTGTCCTAGCACTCTAATGGCCACCCTGCGGACAGTTGCTCATTTATGGCGTCAAGATCAACAAAATAGAAATGCAATGGAGATCGCTAGGCAGTGTGCCAATCTCTATGACAAGTTTGTGGGTTTTGTGGAAGACCTAGAACAAATTGGTAAACGTCTTGATCAAGCCCAGTCGAGTTATCACGATGCTTTTAGTAAACTTAAATCAGGCAAAGGTAATTTGATTAAAGCAGCAGAGAAGGTAAAAGAGTTGGGAGTCAAGCCCAACAAGATGATTGCGAGCAACCTGCTTGATACGGATGAGTAGTATTTATAGATAAAAAAACCCGCTCGGTTGAGCGGGCTCTAGTGCTGAATTACTAAATTAAGCAGCTTTACGAGCCTTTGCTGGAGCAGCAGCTTTCTTTACTTGAGCAATTTGACCTTGAAAAGCTTCAAATGCCTGGTCTGCTGATTTCTCAACGGTTGCCATTGCATCTTTGCTGGCTTCACGGAACTGCTCAAAACCTTGCATAACCGAGTTCATTGATGTTTTGAATGCCGATACAAAGACATCTGAACCGGCAGGTGCGTTAGCGGCTAATGTGTTTACCCAGTCTTGCATACCAACTTGAGTTTGCTCAATGCTGGCTTCTACGACGTTTGCAAACTCTTTACCGCTCTCGCGCAATACCTTAGTTACTTTGCGCTGATGAGCAATCGCTTGATTACCAACTTCTTGCAAGGAGTCAGCTTGGATCAACTCGGTGACGCTCTTTGGATCTTTGGCGGTCAACACGTGTTGGATGTTCTCTTGAGCATTCAAGAGTGCATTTTTAGAGGCGTCGTAATTGAGTTCTACGAGTTTTTGTGCATTCTCAAGAGCAGCTTCGCCCAAAGAAAATACGGTCTCGAGGTTCTTGCTCTGAATTTGCGACAATTTCGCTGTTACTTGATCTTGATTCATGGTGTACTCTCCAATTAGTTAATGTATTTAATATTGCACTGCACAATGAAACTATACCTATATTTATGCTGCTTTGCAATATAAATGATTGCTTTGCATCAAAAAATATCCTTTTAGATTAAAAAAATGAATTAAATCAATGATTTAATAGATAAATACCATGTCTGATTCAGCTCAAAATAGCCCTTCTTATCCTAAAATTGCTACCGCCGCCTGTTTTGGTACCTTTTTAGAGTGGTACGACTTTTTAACCTTTGCCACCCTAGCCGTTGCCTTTGCACCCCTATTTTTCCCAAGTTCCGACCCCGTTACGGGTCTTCTAGCCAGCTTAGCTACCTTTGGGGCTGGGATGGTTGTGCGCCCCCTAGGAGCGGCATTTTTTGGTTCCCTGGGGGACCGAATAGGACGAAGACCTGTCTTCCTCATCACGATTACTTTGATGGGCGGGGCCACCTTTGCTGTTGGGTTTTTACCCACCTATGAACAAATAGGTATTTGGGCGCCCATCCTTCTTGTGAGTTTGAGACTTCTTCAAGGGCTATCAGCTGGGGGTGAAATCGGTGGCAGCGCTGTTTACTTAACGGAGCATGCGGGTAACTCAAATCGGGGATTAAAAACGAGCGTTTTGCAATTAATGGGGCCGCTAGGAATGCTTGTATCCACCTTACAACTGGTTTTACTCAATCAATTTTTAGACCCAGTAAGCTTTAAAGAATGGGGCTGGCGTGTTCCTTTTTGGTTCTCAATCATTTTGCTACTTGTTGCTCTTAAGGTCAGAATGACCTTGGAAGAAACACCGATCTTTAAAGAAATGTTAGCCCAGGGACAAACATCAAAGTCACCGCTGCGTGATAACTTTCGGGATAAAGAAACCCGCAGGCAGATGTTTTTACTCTTCTTTTGCATATCTGCTGGTGGCTCCATTTTATTCTTCTGCGTTCAGGTGTATACCGGAATCTTTATGAAATCAGCATTGCAAATTAATCCTCAAATCGTCGATACCTTGACCATTACAGCAACGCTTGTCTTATTCCCACTAACCATCCTCTCTGGAGCCCTCTCAGACCGTATTGGGCGCAGGCCCGTGGTGATTGGTGGATTACTCCTCGGCACGATTTTGATTCAACCGGCTTATCAGTTTTTGCAAGCCCTAAGTCAGCAAGTTACCCCTGATTATTTTTTAATGGCAGGTACTCTGGTCACGATCACCCTTCCACTTGCATTGGTAGTTGGTCCTCAAACCGCCCTTCTTGCAGAACTTTTCTCAGCAAAGACTCGCAATAGTGCGGCAACCCTCCCTCATAATCTTGCTGCGGGCTGGATTGGTGGATTACTGCCACTAATCGTAACTTGGTTGAACAAAGAGTTTTCTAGCCAGCTGGCTGGCTTATGGTACCCAACCATTTTTTTAGCTATTGCAGCTGGGCTGGCGATCTTCTTCTTGCCAGAAACTAAGAAAATTGATCTGACTAAATAGAATAATAAAAACGGGGGAATTTTGGTGCCCCATGTC
>Ga0255082_1000285_pt1 | contig 10761 bp, 14 predicted proteins | sample Colum_Colum_RepB_FD_188459 | JGI IMG/M metagenome (GOLD analysis project Ga0255082, IMG submission 188459) | Freshwater microbial communities from Columbia River, Oregon, United States - Colum_Colum_RepB_8h | ecosystem: Environmental > Aquatic > Freshwater > River | place: USA: Oregon... | reverse complement strand
GATTATAAGGGAACGACGAGTTCCCTTAAAGGAAACCTACGGTTTCCTTTACATGATGACAATCTTGTCTTTCACAATTGTATCCATCAATGGCAACAAAACCTTGCCTATATTGGCAATCATGAAGGGTGGGTTTATAATCTTGACTTGTCCTAACTTTTGTAAAAAATTCTTTTTGTTTTTATGTCCTTCCAACGATAATGTTGTTATAAAACCTTTGTATCTCTCTACACCAGTCATTGTTAAACCTTTAAAATCAATTATTACATCGTATGTATTATGAGTTGCCAATATTTGTTCATTGACATCAAAGATATAATAAATAAATTCATTGTAAATATCCGGATGGATAATGGTTTTGAACATTGCGTAATTGATTAACAATAGGTTTTCTTCTGGTCGAAGAATACTTTTAAACAATTCTGTTTTGTTGATATTTTGCACAATTGTATTTGCACAATCAAATTTTTGACCATTTTTGAAAAGGAGGTTTTTTTTGTTTTCCGAATAATACTCGGTTTTCAACGAGTTGATTTTGTTCATTATATCATCGGTTTGCATTCGATTTATTATAACTAATACAATTATTATTTTAATATATTTTTGATATATATTTATAATAAGGGAACTACGTTCCCCTATGACCCCTCCTTTAATGTGAGCCTCCGAGCGAAGCGAGGTATATAGGAAGGTTCAAAAGGAAACCGTAGGTTTCCTTTATCGCGTTAAAAATGCATTTTATATTTCATTTATCAAAATATAAAATAAATGAGTCAAGCAAATGCCGCAGCCAGAAAAAGACGTGCAGGAGGTGCAACATTACAAGAGAATGGTGCCCCCGCACAAACCAATAATTTACAACAACAAGCCCCTAAAGGAGGTCTCACTTTGCCCCAGGTTATTTCTCTCGTGGATAAGCGATTAATTACTTTAGAAACATTTATGAAGGAATCGAAGGGTTCCTTCAGCCAAACCAATGTATCTACCCCTGTTAGCTCTGCATCTGCTGTATCTGAAGATTCAGTCAATCAACTTGCTGACGAATTTGACACCAAATTCTCAATGCTAGCACAAGAAGTTGCCGAATTGAAGGATATTGTTTTAAAATTGCAGTCCTATACGATGGAGGTCAATAAGACTCTGTACGAGGAGAGAATCGTTGTTCTCTCGGATATGGGACAGACAAAGGATGACAGAATTAATTTCCATATTTCGGATGACGAAATTGAAGACGAACCATCAAAATAAATATTCTAAATAACATTTGAAAAAAATGTTATTTATTTATTTAAGCAACCATTGCAACCTTAATTGCATCATGAGATTTATAGTTTTCTAAAATAAAATCATCAACTGTATAATCATTGATATTCTCTCTCACTTGTTTAATTGAAACAGTTGGAAAAGGATAAGGTTCTCTTGTAATTTGTAATTTACAAGCATCTACCGCATTTTCGTAAATATGACAGTTACCCATAAAATGAACAAATTCATATGCTTCTAATCCACAATGTTTTGCGATTAAATGTGTTAAGAGCGAATATGATGCGATATTAAACGGAATTCCTAAAAAAAAATCGTTACTGCGTTGGTACATAGAACACGACAGCTTATTCCCGTCATGCACATTGAACTGGCACAAAATGTGGCAGGGTGGAAGCGCCATTTCATTAAGTTGGACCGGATTCCATGCAGTCATTACAAGACGCCTACTGGTTCTTTGTGCGGGGTCCTTGAGCGCATCAATGATTTGTTGCAATTGGTCAATGCCTTTTTCGGAAGCAGATCCGGTTTCTGAATCATAGGGCGCATTGAAATTGCGCCACTGAAACCCATATCCAGGGCCAATCAGACCTTCTCTGTAAGACAATCCTCGCGAATCCAAGAATTCACGTGTGGTATTGCCGTCCCAAATATGGACACCCTGGTCCTGCAACAATTTGTTGTCCGTCTCACCTCGAATAAACCACAAAAGTTCCTTTAGACATGTTTTCCACGCCGTTTTCTTGGTGGTAAGAATCGGGATTTGCCCTTTCTCAAGAGAGAAACGCATCGAGTTTCCGAATATGCTTTTGGTTCGCCCATTTCGGCCTTCTTCCCAAGTGCCGTTATCCAGAATGTTTTTGATAAGGTCTAAGTATTGTTGTTCTTGGTGCATCTGAATAATGAAATTATTGGATTCTCTTTAAACTAGTTATTTTATTTTGTTATATCATATACGATGGACAATATCATTCACGAAGCCAAATCTATTAACCAAAATACATTCATAAACCACGTATTTGCCACGTCCGACGAGGGAAAAGCCGAGGTCTTAAACGTCATCCAGTATTCTTTGTCCGCCATTTTGCCAATTGTCTTGCTCAACAAAACCATCCAGAAATTTGTACCCGAAGCCGACATTGAGAAGTCGTCTCTCGAACTTTTAGCAGAAATCTTCATTCAAATTGTTGTTATGTTTATCGGAATTGTTTTGATTCACCGTGTCATCACTTATTTCCCTACATACAGTGGATACAAATATGAGGCGTTCAATTTGACTACCGTCATTTTGGCGTTCTTGGTGATTGTTCTTAGTCTGCAGACCAAGTTGGGAATCAAGGTTAATATCTTGGTTGATCGCGTGCTCGAGCTGTGGAATGGACCGGGTGCAGAGAAAAAGAAGGGGAGAAAGGAAGGGATGAATGGATCTCAGAACCACCAACCCAGCCAAGCGGATTCTCTCGATGATTCGCGAACCCAGACCGGGATGTTTCCTCCTTTGCCAAGTGCAACAAATACTACTCGAAATTCGGGCCAAGGGTATGACTATTCTGTTAAGGTAAGTGGTTCAGGAGCACCGCAAGGGGATTATTCAGATTTCGGACCGATGCCTGCAAATTCTGGTCTTGCAGGGGGCTCGTTTTGGTAAACCTTCAAAATTAATTTAAAAATAATAATATAATTATTATAGTATTATTAAATGTGTAAATTTAAAGATTGTAAAACAAGACCAATTTATAATATAAATAAAACAAATAAAACAATTGAAGTAATTCAGTTATTTTACGATTCATAGATCTTTAGTTAATCGTTTATTATTTTGCAAAAAAATAATAAGCAAATATATAAAATGTTTGGATTTAATTTTTTCAGAAGACCTAAGCCAACAGTTGCTATGCAGAACCCTGTTATTGCAACCCAGAATCGTATTATTGCGGAAGAGGAAGCAAAGAAGCAGGATGAAACTAGGATTGCGGAAGAAGCAAAAAAGCAGGAGGAAGCCCGAATTGCTGAGGAAGCCAGGTTATTGGAGGAAGCCCGATTAGCTGAGGAAGCCCGAATTGCGGAGGAAGCCAGGTTGTTAGAGGAGGCCAGGTTATTGGAGGAGGCCAGGTTATTGGAGGAAGCCCGAATTGCTGAGGAGGCCAGGTTATTGGAGGAGGCCAGGTTATTGGAGGAAGCCCGAATTGCGGAGGAAGCCAGGTTGTTAGAGGAAGCCCGATTAGCTGAGGAAGCCCGAATTGCGGAGGAAGCTAGGTTGTTAGAGGAAGCCAGATTAGTGGAGGAAGCCAGATTGGCCGAGGAAGCTAGGTTGTTAGAGGAAGCCAGATTAGCGGAGGAAGCCAGATTAGCGGAGGAAGCCAGATTAGCAGAGCAGTCTGTTGCTGAGGAGCCGGTTGCTGAGGACCCGGTTGTTGCAGTTGAGGAGCCTGTTGCTGAGGAACCAACAGTTGTTGAGGAAGCTGTTGTTGCCGAGGAGCCTGTTGCTGAGGAGCCTGTTGCTGAGGAGCCTGTTGTTTAAAGACTTTACAAATTATAATAAAAATATATTTCATTTTATTATAATGTTCTGCATAATCATAATTGCTTGTTTATTGACAAAAGTTGCTTCGCTAAATCAGCTCTCATTTAGCGGTGGCGGTTCGTTCGGCGCGGTCGAAATCGGAATCGCAAAATACATTGTGGAAACGGACCCAACCAAGACATACGATTTATATACTGGTATTTCCGCAGGAGCGCTTAATTCCGGGTTTCTCTCTTACTACAAGGATTTAAACACTGGAATCCGATTCGCAGAGAAACTTTATGGAGATATGCATAATCGAATGGTATTTGAACTATTGCCAACCACGGGCGTCTCCGTTTTAAACACGACCCCTTTAAAGAAGACATTAACCACAATCATAAATACGATGCCAAATGAACCGGTTGTAAAAACCCTGATTGGCGCAACCAATTTATATAGTGGAAATCTGGATGTTTATACATTCAACGATAACAACAACACAAATAAAGTGCTCCTGCTCCTTTCCTCCTCGGCGATCCCTGGAGTTTTCCCACCAATCGAATACAATGGCAACCTCTATGCGGACGGAGGCACAGTCTCTAATGAATTGTTGCAAGTAGAACATGGAGGCTATCTTAATATCACGTATATCACACCGTACGAAGGAATGAAATATGATTCGTCGCCAATCACTTCGCTCAAAGATATGTTGATAAGAACGTTCGAAGTAGTATCCAGCAATTTCAATAATCCATTGACAACCATGAACCAAGATTGTTTAAACCCAATTGGAGAGATAAACAAATATTATGTAAAACCGGAGTATCTCTCTGATTACAGTTCAATGAATTTTGATTATGGAACCGAACTCATAGAGATTGGATACAAATATGTCTCAAAAAAGACGTACAAGATTTGCTAGGGGAACTCGTCGTTCCCCTATGACCCCATACTAAACAAGCTTAAATAAAAAGGAGGGGTCATAGGGGCGGAAGCGTGCTCTGCACGCAGGACACGTAGTTCCCCTAAAATTGAAAAATAATTATTTTCTTATTTTTAAATGCATAAATAAGAAAATAAATTCAAAGAATGGCAGAAATTCAAAGAATGGCAGAAATTCAAAGAATGACACAAATTAAGAATATTGAAATCAAGACTCATACCGACAACCAATTTGGAGTTTTCCAAATCGAGTTGGAAAAAACCGAGATCACAGAAGACGAACAAGAGATAAACCTGATGATAGACAAATCCGGGTCAATGGACGATATGTGCGGAGACGGGACAACCAAGATGCACCAAATCAAATACGTGAGCAAAAACATTTTGCGTTTTGTTGCAAAGAACTGCACCAAGGGGAATGTAAAAATCAGTTTGAAAACGTTCAACGTGGATGTGGAAACCGTATTTGACAAAACGGTAGTCGCCGAAGACGCATTGGACGAACTGATAGCAAAAATCGATAAAGTATATGCAAATGACGGTACTGATATTGGTGTTGCGCTCACTTCAATGCATTCATCTGGACCAAATCGCCACAACATATTCATGAGCGATGGCGATGCCAATGTTGGAATTACGAAATCAGCAGAATTGGCAGAAATTGTGGATAAAAACGCAATCAATACATTTGTAGGTTTTGGTTTAGAGCACAATCCACAAATATTCGCAGCGCTCAGTGAAACCAAAAACAGCTCCTACTATTTTGTAGATAAGGTTGAGAAATCCGGCAATGCGTATGGAGAGATATTGGATGGCATTCTCTACAATTGTTTGAAAGATGTGACAATAAAAATTGTGGGTGGAACTTTGTACAATTGGAAAACGAATGAATGGACAACCGAAATATTTGTGGGAAATATGTCGAGCGAAGCAAAGAAGACATTTCACATAATGTCGCCGAAAATGGAGGATGTACATATCACGGTTTGTGCAAATAATTTGGCTGAAGAAATTGTTGCCAATGGAACCAATAGTAAATCGGAAGATTTGCAAAAGATGATTTACCGCCAAAAAACCCTGGAACTGTTGTTCAAGGCAAAGCACACAAACCAGAAAATGAACAGCGAGGAAATACGCGCTTTGAAAAAGGAATTGAAAGATTTTGTTGTTGAAATGAAAGAATATATGAAGGAAAGCAATGATGCATTAATAAAAAATTTGTGCGACGATATTGTCATTACGTACCGAACACTTGGCACCCAATACGGTCAAATGTATTCTTGTTCAAGGCAGACAACACAAGGTGAGGAAAGGTTGTACAACGTTTCTGACACGCCAACAAGCAATAATTATCAAAATCCAGCATTTACACCTAGGCGAAATACACGTGCTATGCATAGACAGAATGGGTTTGATTTCGAAGAACCATTGTGCGCATCATCGCCTTTTATAAACGACGAGTTCGCTTTAGATGAGATCATGGATTCACATGATGTTTCGGAGGACACGCCTTATTATTCAGGAAGAGTTGCAACCGTTATGCGATCGGTCACCGGTGAAGAGGCAGGAGAAGAATGTTAAATTGGTAAAGAATCATCCGCTTTTACACTTATTTTTTTTGATACAAATTTGTCATAATAATGGTGCCCCAAATTGAATACATTGGACAAAACGTTCATCGCGGATCCATAATTGAAGACATGAACCAAATGGTTCTCTTCACTTTCCTCTTTCAAAAAGTGAATACTGTAATGCCAAAACGGCGGTATAAACAATACATGCCCCGGATGCACAGTAAAATCCAAGAATTTCATTTTCTGAATCCCCGTATATTGTGGTTGCGGTTTCCAAACATTGAGGGGCGAACTGAACTCATATTCGCGGTAATTTTTATTGACAACTGCATATTTGGTGCTCCGCCATGGGGTCATTTTCACCTGCATTTTACCACTGGTTAAATAAAGGTACCTGCGTTCATAGGTGTGGTAAATGAGGGGCGTAGTTACATCGGCTGAACCAAAAATCATATCGTATTTGCTAAAAACATTGAACGTTGGTTTCAGATATTTGTCGAACTGGTTATAATATTTTTCAACGCCAGTTTCCTCAATAAAATGCTGATTACCGTCGCTGTAATATTTAGCGTCGGGGTCAGTTTTCATAAGAGTGTCAGTGGCATTCAAAGTTAGAACAATGCTGTTGCATGGTTTATCCGCATAGTAGTCGCGATTGTCCTTGACAAAGACGTCAAAACTGCCGTAATCCAGAATAAGTTGTCTTAAACCAATGTCTTTCAACGTATTATCAAAATTGCTAAATGAAAAGAGAAACGGCTGTTTCAGATTGGCACTATCGTTTAATTCTTTATTATTTGTGAAATCGGTTTCGTATATTTCTAGGTCATCGCCTTTTTTCAATTGAAACATAATTTGGCTATAAACAATTAATATTATTAAAAAAACAATGACTTGGTACAACATTCATAAAAAACACTAAGAATATTATTTATGAAGGCAAACTAAGGGGAACTACGGATCAGCTTCGCTTACGCCTTTTGAACCTTCCCTATAGGGAAAGCTTATCTTACACCCCTCCTTACAAAATGTATTTTAAGGGAAGGGGTCGTAGGGGAAACCGTAGGTTTCCCTACTGGGGGCCATATCCAACCTCCAAAGGAATGCGTCCGTAATCGGGCTCATAAGTGCTCTGGTTCCACGGGCCAACATCCTGCTTAGGGATGATGGGGTCGCTTCTTAGCTGGAGGTTGGGATTCTTCAAAGTCTGGCCAATGGTATCAAGACCAATGTGGTAGCCAGCCTGCAACATATCACCATTAAGCATTGATCCCTGGTTCATGTTGACCGGGTTCAAGGCCGCCCACTGGCTGTTGGCATCGGTGGGCAAAAGCTCATTGGGATTGGCAATAGTAGAAGGAGCGGTAACAGGTGCAGAAGCAGAAGCAGTAGCAGGAGCAGAAGCACTATCAGTTCCAGTCTCCATCGAATCTAGACTAAATGATTTGGATCCGGAATAAGAAAGTAGCAACCAAGCCAAAACTGCAAAAACAATAAGAATGAACAATCTTTGAGGAGTTACAAATTTAGAAAATCCGCTTTGAATACTTTTTAACGCTTCAGAAAACATTGAGGTTATATATTACGGATTGATAAAATATTTGCTATTAATTTTCTAAATCTTCTAAATCACTTTCGTCGCTGTCGTCAATATCTTCCAGCATGTACAGATTTTTGATTCGACGGGCTTCTAAATAAGAAGAAAGTGCTAAAGATTTTGCAAGTTTGGCTTTTTGTCTTGCTTCTCTGTACATTTGATAATAAACCTCGGTTTTCTCTTTCAAATGGATTGTCTCGGAATTCTCAATTTCATCAACATCCAGATTTATTTCTAAAATATCGTCGATGTTATTGCTTAATTCATTCATAATTGGTTCTTCTTTTACAGGGTCCGGGTCCGGGTCCGGGTCAGAGTAATTCTTTTCTATAATTGGTTCTTCTTTTACTACAAGATTTGTCGTGTCTGTAGAAACTTTTATCAAGTCATCATTCACTGAAATATCTGGTTCTTCATACACTTTTTTTACTAAATCCTTTTCCTTAGACTTAATGATGCATTTTTCAAAAAGATTCACAGGCTTTAAAACCATGATTTGTTTTAGCTCCACATCAATCTGGAAACTCTTTGCTGAACATCGAATTCCCTGTATCTCTAAAATGGTTATTAACGGCATATTTTCATTAATTGATTCCATCTCTACATCTACCTCATTTTCATCGTAAATTTTTAATGGCGGACTCCCGATACGCTGGCTCACATTTACACGCATAATGTATTGTTTTCCAGATTTGAATATTTTGACAGTAGGTGTGAAATAACTTTCGATGTCATCTTCATCCATATCCATATCGAACCATTTCTCTCGATTTGTAAAAATGTGTTTGCGAATTGTGAGTTCCAGCATTTCAATCCATTGAATAAATTCCTCGTCGTCATTCAAGAAAACCAGGTCAGCATGAATTTTTTTACCAGATTTAACAATCCCTTGTTTGGTCTTGCATTTAGGACTTTGTATGTAAAGCTGTTTTTTGTTAATTAATATTTTGCTAAAATGAACCCCGCCTGAAATGCTGGTAGGCGTAATCAAACTTATTTTATCAAATGGAAAGTCGGAATTCGTGTCAAATATATCGCCCATTATACTTTATAAATGATAAATGCAATGCGTGGATTATACGCAAGTAAGGGAACCGTAGGTATTCAGTGAAGCGAAGCTTCTCTTACGCCCTTTGACCCCTCCTTTTACACCTTTTCTCATTCAAAACGCCCACTTTGTGGGGAGTTATGAGTGGTGAAGGTGTTGCATATTGCGCATCTTTGATGCGAAATGGTGTAATAGAACCAAGGTATTCAGATAAGCGAAGCTCCTTTAAAGGGAGGGGGTTGTTAAGCCGTCGGCTTCGCCTTAAGGGGCGGAAGCGCTTCGCGCTGAAACCGTAGGTTCGCCTACGTTCGCCTACTTATAAAAAAATACCCAAATAAACAAATGAAATCGTTAAAAGAAACCATTTATGATTTGGTGCAGAACGACAACATTCGGAATGAAATCAAACAAATATTTAAACCTTTTGGGGTAATTATTTACAATGAAATCTATTTTTACATTTTACTAATACTGGTTTATTGCGGTCTTTTATTTCTGGCAGTTTTAGGAATTTTGTTTTATCTGATTCACATTCATAAACGATTGTCAAAGTTGGATACAAATATCTTGGGTAATATTATATAACAATGGTATTAGCTTTTGATAGTACAAGTAAATTTGGTGAAGCAGTTTTTGGAAGCACAAGTTCGCAGACGGCTGGAGCAAATGGCGCAATTGCGCAACATAACCCTTCAGCTACTGCACCAGCAGTGTTGAAGGGTGGTCGGAGTAAGAGACGTAGTCAGAGACAGAACCAAAGACGTAGTCAGAGACAGAACCAAAGACGTAGTCAGAGACAGAACCAAAGACGTAGTCAGAGACAGAATGGTGGTCGCAATAATAAGAGTCGCAGACAGAGAGGCGGAAAATGAATGGGATCTTTTGACCAATAAATATTATAATGGCAGATAATAAGGATTTTTTTGAACAAAATGTTCGCAAGTGGGCAATTCTTGACAACAAGATTCGAGCATCAAATCAGGAGTTAAGAGAAATGCGTAGCCAAAAAACGGAAATTGGCTCTACTATTTGTCAATTCATGAAAACCAAGGGTTTAGAAAACAAAAAAATAGAAATTGGAGACAGCACAATTTCATTTTATGATAAAAATGAGTATCCTGCACTGACCTTTGGATACATTGAAAAATGTTTAGGTGAAATTATATCCGACAAAGATAAAGTTTCACTTATTATAAAACATTTGAAAGATAAGAGAGAAATCAAAAAATCCAACGATTTGCGAAGGCGATTTAAAGACACTAGTGGATATGAAACTGATGGTGACAATTAGTTATGAAACTAATCGCAACAATTAGTGGATACAATATAACTGTGTTAAGGGAACCAAGGTTCCCTTATGATCCCTCCTTATGCGGGTAACAATGTATAATATATATTAATAATATATACTATATGAGTAATATTGCAAAATCAATAGACGTAAATGCATTTGAAGATAATTTAATGAGTGGCGGATACAGCATTCCTGATTTATTATTTAATTCGAATCAAATAATGGAGGGAGGCGGATCAAGTAATTTTACTGATATGCAAATACCACTTGGGCTATACTGTGACGATAGTGTTGTTCATGATTTTTATAAAGTCGTGAAATCAAGTACAATTGATGACGATCTATTTGACAAACTGTTTGATATGGTTTCCAAAATCAAAAGCAAAGCAACTCGAAAGGAACCGGTGAAAACCCACAAGATTACTAAAAAAATAAGGTAAGGGAAACCTACGGTTTCCCCTATGACCCCTTCCCTTTAATGGGGGTCAAAGGGGGGCTTCGCTTCTCTTACGCCCTATACCCCCTTCCCTTTAATGG
>Ga0255082_1000273_pt1 | contig 10896 bp, 8 predicted proteins | sample Colum_Colum_RepB_FD_188459 | JGI IMG/M metagenome (GOLD analysis project Ga0255082, IMG submission 188459) | Freshwater microbial communities from Columbia River, Oregon, United States - Colum_Colum_RepB_8h | ecosystem: Environmental > Aquatic > Freshwater > River | place: USA: Oregon | collected... | reverse complement strand
ATATTTATTGGAGCAAAATATAACAATAATACGATATAATCCAAATCATAAAAAGTTTGATTTATCTTATGTATTGCGTGCAATTACAAAAATAATATTCAAAAAACCGGAAGTTCCAGGTGTCATAAAGGTAGATTTTGATGTATAACTTTTGTTTATGAAACTCCTCCCTTTATTTTTTTGTTTGAAATTATGCAATTATAATTTCAAATAAGGGAAGGTTCAAAAGGAAACCGTAGGTTTCCTTTAAAATTCCGGATTGTCGGTAAAAACCGCAGCAACCGCGGGCAAACTGGTCTGTTCGGTCATTGCACTAAAGAACCCATTCATCGATTTGTTCATCGAAAACACTGCAAACGTGGAAACACCCGCCGAAACCGCAACAATGGTCGCATCGCGAATGAGTTCCTTTAAAGGGCGCATCTCCTTATCTACATATTTCATCTCTATCATTTTGGCTAAAATGTAGAGAACGGTCGTGACAATAATTATGGCAACAATGGCTTCCATTCTATATAATCAGTGATTTTGAAAAAGCGCGTTTCTGACCGCAGTAGGGAAACCGATGGTTCCGCTTCGCTTAACCCCCTTCCTTAATAATGTAATCATATGAGATACCACTTCATATCCTTCTGTTTTTATTTAACAAAAATATTTTCAAAATAAAAAGGAGGGTTCAAAAGGGAACTACGTTCCCTTTAAAGGATTTAAAAAAACGTTTTATAATATTCCATATGAAACAAACCAATGCAATAATATGCGGAATTGTGAAAAACTGCGCCGACAAAATTGACGCAAACATAAATCAGGCAATAAAAACGGGTCAGCAATTCAACTCATACAAACTTGTCATTTACGAGAACAATTCAACAGATAGAACCAAAGAAATGTTAAAAAAATACGAAACTGCAAAAATCATATCGGAAGACATTGACCCGGAGACAATCCGTCAAACGAGCCGAATATGGAGCTACAAAGAAATCACGGGAAGCGACCATCCCTGCCGAATTGAACAAATTGCAAACGCCCGAAACCGGGTAATTGACGAGATTTCGAAACCCGAATATGACAATTTCACCCATGTGATTTGGATTGATTTGGATTCAAATGGGTGGTCAATTGACGGAATCGCAGACAGCTTTACACAAACAACCAAGTGGGACGTGATTTACGCAAATGGTATCAATCCGAACCGGACCTATTATGATATGTACGCACTAAGGACATTGACAAATCCAGGGTTATGTTTTGGACCGGAAATTGTGGGGGAACATTTTTGGAACAATATGCAGAGAATTACTTTCTCGAACGAGTTACCGTTAATACCAGTATGTTCGGCATTTGGCGGAATCGGTATTTTCAAAAAAGAAATTTTCCAAAAATATCGGTATGATTGTATTGTGAACCCTGCGGTGAAAATATTTTATAAAAACATTGTTAGCAATAGTAGGTTAAATGATAAATATAAAGGACTCATCGAGAAACCAGACACCAAATTTCCAAGTGGGTATCTGGAAGATAATATATTTTGGAAATCAAATTCGGGATATGATAAACCAGTGGTGTGCGAACACGTCTGCTTGAATTTAGAGTTGTATAACAATGGATACAAATTGTTTATAAATCCCAAAATGGTGTATTTCAGGTAGGGGAACCTACGGTTCCCCCTACGACCCCCTCCCTAGTTTATAAAGCGTATTATATTATTTTTTAAAATAATATAAAATAAAAGGAGGGTTCAAAAGGGGTAAGCGAAGCGGAACGTAGTTCCCCTACAGGTTATCAAAATCCAGCATAAATAAAGGAGGGGGTCGTAGGGGGGTAAGCGAAGCGGAACGTAGTTCCCCTACAGTTCATCAAAATCTAGCTTAATAACGTCATTCGAGAATGAATCCGGGTTCAAATCGGTGAATCCAAGGCTCATATTATCTAAATCCGCACCTATTTTCAGTCGATCCTCATCATCATCATCGTCTTCCGCCTCATCCAGTTTGCGTTGCAAATTTCGCGACACGCTGATCTCTTCAAGTCGTTCAATTGTCTTGGGTGCAATTATTTCTTCCACTTTTCCATCATCAGTTAATGCTCGATCCACATCATCAAATGACAACCTACTTACAACTGGTTTGTCGCTAATATTGGTAATTATCGCACCGGACTCAAACGACGGTGGTGGTTCGGGTTCTTTAATCTCAGCTTCTTCCGTTTCTTTTGTTTCGCCCTTCTCATCAATAATTTCCTCCACAATTTCCTCTTCTTGTTCTACGGATTCATCCAAATAGGCACGCACAATCGCTTCCGTGGGAATACTGTCACGAATGGTTTTCAAAATACACTCTTCCACGATGATTTCAAACTCACGCCCGTGTTTTTGCTGGGTTAAAGGCGATGCGTTCTTATCAAACAGATACGCGTTCTTATAGACCTTCCGCGCCACATTGATGTAAGCCTTGTGCAAGAAATCGTTGAGTTTCGGGATCGAAATATCAATTTTCTTCTGTCGAGTACCCACACGAACACATGTCAAAACTTTGAGCTGAATCACATGCACACAAGTAATAAGATCCTCCAAATAATTGCACCCCGATTTTTCCACAATTCGATTCTTCTCTTCATCCACCGTATTCGGATTCCATTTGGGAACTCGGCAAATGAAATTCTGAAAGGTCATCAAATATTTTTCCACTTCCCCATTATCCACACTCACTTTCCACGACTCGTTGAAAATAGAGCGAATCCCCTCCATAATTCTGGGAGTTAATATTGATACCAGACGACTACACCACTCGTTGCGTGCCTCATTCAGATTAGATAACACAAAATCGTCCATTTATAAAAAGGAAACATTTTTCAAATTGCAATCCGAACGTAAAAATAAGTAGTCGAACAAATACATCATCAGCATTTTTTCCGACCGAAATTCACCCTTGATTTTATTGAAACAAAACTGAATTTGAACTATTTTATTTTTGTCTAAAACTTCTTCCAAATACTCAATTATATCTAAACTTGATATCCCTTCTTCATACAACTTATTTGCAAGATTCATAAACCATTTATAGGTGTGTTTCTCTGGCAGATCCTTGAACACCGGTTCCAAAATATGGATCTTGCGTTCTTTTTTCAAATCAGTGAATCCATAAATTAACTCACGATTCACTTTGTGCAAACTTTTATAAACTGGGTTCTCCGGATTTTCAGTTTTGTCTGGAATATAGATTTCGCAAAACCGAGACAGAATGGGTTTCAACAATTTGTGTTTGTTCTCTACAACAATAAAAAATCGCGTGGTGTGACTAAAAAGTTCGATGCACCTGCGCAAAGCGGACTGTGCATCAATGGTTAGTTCATCTGCATTATACAAAATAATGCTTTTGAACAAAGTGACATCATTGCATTGAATATTGGCTTTAGCAAAGTATTTGAGTTCGTCGCGAATAAATTTGATTCCCTTACCATGTGCGCAATTGACAAACATCACATTGTTTTTGATACGATTTCTGTCTCCACCGTAAATGCGGTTAATAAAATCATCCACGATGGTTCGCTTGCCACATCCGGAAGAACCGTGAAAAACGATGTTGGGGATTTTGCGGATTTGGATGAAATAGTTTAATTTGGACGCTACAAAATTGTTTTCGTGAAAAACGGTTGTCATTGAATTGCAATAATTCGGATTTTGTTTTTATTTCGTTTGTTCTCTAATTATTAAAGGGAACTCGTCGTTCCCTAAGGGCGTAGCCTGACGGCTATTTGAACCCATACTAATAAGGGAAGAGTCAAAGAGAAACCGTAGGTTTCTTTTAAGGGAAGGGGTCATAGGGGAAACCGTAGGTTTCCCTATACCTATGGTTCCCCTAATTTTACAATATTCATCTGTTTTGTGAAAACGTATCTCTCATGATACATTGTCCGGCGTCGCAAATTGCACAACAGACACGCTATTTCCACATTATCCACATTATGGCCAACACCATTGTCAATTCGTTCTAAAGTCCATTGTTTGTTTTCTCTCACAAAGTTGTAAAAAAGATACACTGATTCTCTGCAGTAAAAACATTTCAAACCTTTTTCATGCAACAATCTAATGATAAAGGTGAGATTCACAAATTTATCATCATCGTATTTTTGTTTTTGAATGTCTTGCATTTTATAACTGGAAATCTTATTCTGGATCTGGCGTCGCATTTCTCTACAGACCTCTTTAAAATCATCCGGCAATTCATCTGCATTTTTAATTGCAGTTAAGCATTCCCATTGTTTATCTAGTTCCAAGAATTTTTCGTCAAATCGCCATTTGTCTGTTTCCTTGCGAATAGATTTTACTTTTGGTACAATTACTTTCTTCTTCTCTTCTTTTTTTCTTAAATCAATTGTCAGAGATTTGGTTTCCATTATACTATTTGCTACCGGATTTTTATCTCATTGTAAAACGATATAAACATTATTCAATAATAATATAAAAGAACGACTACTATAATATGTTTCAACAACAAACCCAAACACCAACACAAGAACCTGTTGTAGAAAAGAAAGATGACGAAACCAAGATAATGTACAAGTATAAAAACATCTTGAATTCTCAAACTCCCCTTACTTTTGACGAAACCAACACAAACACAATGAACAAGATTGATGCAATGTTGGAGACCGAAAAGAAGAATATGAATTCCGAGCCCTGGAACAAATTGGACAAGCGACTAAAAATCCAGAAGTTGCATGCCTATGCCGAAAAATACGGAAAGGAAAACGGTTTGCCAATGAAAGAGGTAAAAGGTCTGAAAACGTTTTTCAGCACTTGTCTAACAAAAGACAAGTTGGCAAAAGTCAAGGACGTAGATTACAACAAGGAGACTGGTGTTATAAGCAATATTGGTGGGCTCGCGTTCAATCCGACAACCCGTGCATTCACGATTCGCAATCTTGATAAAAAGGTATCTACATTAAAATCATTGACGCCCAAGAAAACGGAATCAGTAAATGAAGAGGAATAAACTGTTCCAAATGATATAAATTGTATCAAGTTAAATACAATTTATATATATACTTAGACAACTATGTTTGATTTTAGCGAAGAGGATATCATTGATTTAGAAATAGAAATTCATGATTCCGTAGATAAATATTTGGCGGAAAATGGCATCCAACAATGTCAGCCTGAGTTTTACAAGACAATGGTAGACAAAATCACCCAAGACTATTTGGATGATTTAATTTGCATTGGTTTTATTGAAGACGACAGGCCCTACGAGAAAATATTCAAAAAGTTCAGAAAGAGAGTTCATATATTTATAAAAAATTATTTTGCGATCATTGGAATTCCCCGCCGAGCTTATAAAAATCCGCGCCCTACTATTTACCAAGTAGTAGACAAATTGGTTATAAAGGCTCAAATTGAACATTTACAATGTTCCAACCAAATTGTTCAAAGAACCCCCGAGTGGTACCAGTTCCGCCATAATCTTATTACCGCCAGCAACATTTGGAAAGCAGTTGGTTCCGAAGCGAACCAGAACAGTTTGATTCTGGAAAAGTGCAAACCAATGGTTACAGATTCCTACGATATGTCGCCAAATACGGATTCGCCGATGCACTGGGGTGTCAAATACGAACCATTGACCGTTATGTTGTACGAATATAGAAACCGGTGCAAAGTGGGTGAATTCGGATGTGTTCAGCACCCCACATATCCATTCATTGGCGCATCCCCCGATGGGATTGTTACAAGCGAAGAATCAAGTGCTTATGGGCGAATGTTGGAAATCAAGAATGTAGTTTCAAGAGAGATAACGGGTGTGCCAAAGATGGATTATTGGGTACAGATGCAGGTGCAGATGGAGGTGTGCGACCTGAACGAGTGTGATTTTGTAGAGACCCAGTTTAAAGAGTATGACGAAGTGGATGAGGAACTCTTTTACAAGAATAAGCACAAGTATTTGTACAATGGTGTGATTCTCTATTTCATCAAATCGGATTTTGCGGATGGAAAGCCCCATTATGTGTATATGCCGTTGAACATGGACCTTGATAAATCCGCGATTAGCGAATGGATAAGCGAGAAGAAGAGAGAGATGAAAGATACCCATGTCTTATTCAAACGTATTTATTGGTATTGCGAGGCATATTCATGCGTATTAATAAAACGCAATAAACCCTGGTTTGAAATGGCGCTTCCGAAAATCCAGGAACTATGGAACATCGTGGAGAAAGAAAGGGTCACTGGATACGAACATAGAAAACCAAAGAAGCGCATTGCTGAAAAAAAGTGTTTGATTTCTCAGATGGTGAGAGAAGAAGTCGAAAATAATGTATTTATTGCACCACCGGATTTGGATATTTATAATTAGGAACTTGAATATATAAATAAACCCATTTAGAAATAATAATCCATATATTTGTATTATTATGTCTTCCGAAATGTATGTGACAAAGAGAGACGGTGAGACCGAAATTGTCTCTTTTGACAAGATTTTGCGCCGAATCAAGCGCATTGGCTCAGAGGCCGGTATCAAGATCAATTATACCACCCTTGCAATGAAGGTGATTGACCAATTGTACGACAACATTTCCACAACTAAAATTGATGAACTTACTGCCGACCAATGCGCCTCCATGTCATCCATTCATTACGATTATGCCACGTTGGCAAGCCATATCACCGTTTCGAATCATCACAAGAACACCGAGGCCGATTTTGCGACGGTAATGTCCCAGCTCCATAATTATATGGACAAACATGAGAAACAATCACCCTTGGTAACCAAAGAATTATTGGATGTTGTCGAAACCAATAAAGAGAGAATTGCAGGTGCGTTAGATTTCAAGCGCGACTATGTGTTTGATTATTTTGGGTTCAAAACCTTGGAAAAATCCTATTTGATGCGAATTAACGATAAGGTTGTGGAGAGACCCCAACATATGTGGATGCGTGTTTCGCTCGGAATTCACGGTTCAAACATTGATGATGCAATCAAAACCTATGACCTAATGTCGCAGAAGTATTTTACGCATGCTACACCGACCCTGTTCAATGCCGGAACCCCGCGCCCACAGCTCAGCAGTTGTTTTTTGATTGCAATTGAAAATGACAGCATCGACGGGATTTACAATACATTGAAGGATTGTGCGCTTATTAGTAAGTGGGCGGGTGGAATTGGTCTGCATATTCACAATGTGCGTGCGACCAACAGTCACATTAGAGGAACCAATGGCACGAGCAATGGTATTGTGCCCATGTTGCGCGTGTTCAATAACACTGCCAAGTATGTTGATCAGTGCCTAGACCCCGAAAGTATTGTATATACTAAACGAGGTCCCGTAAAAATCAAGAATATTATTATTGGTGACGAAGTTGTAACCGATGACGGTAATTCTTACGCTATACGAAAAGTTTTGGACCATCCTGAATACAAGGGTGATATGCATGAACTGGATGTTAAACATACATTATATTCTTTGAAGCTGACAGATATGCATCCATTATGGGTTATCAAAAATGATAAATTTATCCAGACAAATTTTAAATCAATTATATCGGACCTAGAGAGAAACCTGATTGTGCCTGATTTTATAGAAGTGAAGAATATAAAGGAAAACGATTTTGTCGGGTTTCCTATTCCAAAATGGGAACAAGATATTGTGCATTATACAGAGGATGATTGCCGTATGTATGGAATTATTATTGGAGATGGAAATCTATCGGAATCTAAGAATCTGTGTTCCATAACCATAAATGCAGAGAAGAAAGACACTATTACATTTGTTGAGTCATATTTACAAACATTGGGTATAATGCCTACTCATTCTGGAAAAGGCAGAAATGCACGTATTGAGTTTTCCAGAAATAATATGTTTAAATTCACATATGAGATGTTTTATGATAATGGAGTAAAGAAGATTTTACCAAATATGTTGCACTTGCCAAGAAACAAGATTTTAAGTTTATTAAAAGGAATATTGGAAACAGATGCTAACACATCCGGTAATAAAATCATCCTTGAGATGGTTTCTCCCAATGTCATTGAATCAGTTCGATATATGTTATTAAGACTTGGTATATTAACTTCTGGCTACAAAACTGAAAATTCATCAATTGTCTTGTCAATTCCCAAAGTAAAGGTTATCTGTGATTTATTTACAAACAAGGCAATTACAGTGTCCAAGGCTGTAAAATTCTTTGAACACAATGGGTACTTATTCAGTATTGTCAAAACAAATAAAAAGGTTGAGAACTACGAAGGACGCGTTATTGACATTGAGGTTGATAATAAGGACCATCACAATTTTCTTACACATACTGGATTAGTCAAAAACGGCGGTGGAAAGAGAAACGGGTCTTTCGCCATTTACATCGAGCCATGGCACGCAGATATCGAAAAGTTCCTGGAAATGCGCAAGAATCACGGCGACGAAGAGTTAAAAGCACGCGATCTGTTTTACGCACTCTGGATACCGGACCTCTTTATGAACCGCGTCAAAAGTGATGGGTTATGGACACTGATGTGTCCCGATGAATGTCCCGGATTGTCCGACGTCTATGGCGAAGAATTTGAGGTGTTATATTCCAAATATGAGACATCGGGTAAAGGACGCGTGACAGTAAAAGCGAGAGACCTGTGGTTCAAGGTATTAGATGCACAAATGGAGACAGGAACGCCCTATCTTTGCTACAAGGATTCCGCCAATAAGAAATCGAACCAAAAAAATATAGGAATTATAAAGAGCTCGAATTTATGCAGCGAAATTTTAGAGGTAAGCACTCCCGACGAGACCGCCGTATGCAACCTTGCTAGCATTGGTCTCCCAACTTTTGTGGAAAATGGCGTATTCAATTATGACAAGTTACAAGAAGTGGCCGGCGTTATCACCCGCAATTTGAATAAGGTTATTGATGTGAATTACTACCCCACATACAAAACCCGGGTATCCAACTTAAAACATAGACCCATTGGAATCGGTGTGCAAGGATTGGCCGATGTCTTCATGTTGTTGGACATGGCCTTTTACAGCGATGAGGCCAAAGAAGTCAATACGCGAATTTTTGAAACCATTTATTATGGAGCACTACATGCGTCGGCGGACCTAGCATCAACCGACGGACCCTACGAAACATATGCTGGGTCACCTGCATCTCAGGGGGAGTTACAATACGATATGTGGTCAGTAACTCCATCCAACCATTTGGATTGGTCTGCACTGAAAACAAAAATTGCAACCACGGGATTAAGAAACTCCTTGTTGTTGGCACCTATGCCGACTGCATCCACATCGCAGATCCTCGGATTTAATGAGTGTTTTGAACCATTTACCAGTAATATTTACAGTCGCAGAACAATGGCCGGAGAATTCGTTTTAACAAACAAGTATTTGATGAAAGAAATGATAGATATGGGTTTGTGGAACACCGATCTCAAGAATAATATCATTGAGAACAATGGTAGCATTCAGCACATTCAAAATATTCCATTTGAAATAAAGTTGAAATATCGTACTGTCTGGGAAATTCCGATGCGCCATGTCATTGATATGGCTGCGGACCGTGGTGCATTTGTGTGCCAAAGTCAAAGTCTGAATTTGTGGCAAGAAGACCCAAATTATAACTCACTGACATCGATGCATTTTTACGCATGGTCCAAGGGATTAAAAACAGGAATGTATTATTTGAGACGCAGGGGAAAGCATAAGGCACAACAATTCACGATTGAGCCAAAAAAGGCGGAAGACTGCATTGCATGCAGTGCATAAATTATTAATATCACCGGTATAAATAAAAAAATTATAAATTATTTATGGATTATCAAAAAAGTTAAAAAAATGATATTTGCTTCATTTTTCTTCCTTCCTTCCGCCTCTGATACGTGCCCCATCACCTTTGCCGAAGGTTTATCCATCGCACTTATCTGTCACATCCAACCATTTTTTTTAATGATGTGTCCAATTTTTGATATGCGCCCCTTCCTTACTCCGCGCATATCCGTCGCATTCTCCTACTCCCATTGATTTACACCTTTGCTTAGGTAAAGGATTATAATGCGTCCGTTTTTGATATGTGCCCCCTCCGCGCACATATCTGTCGCATACGCCTAGTTGAGTAATTATGCGCCCATTTCCTTAACCATCCTCCGTGACATGTGCCCCTTCCTTCGCACATATCCGTCGCAAACTTCGATTGCGTCCATTTCCGATAAATGCCCCGATCCGCGCATTTTATCTATCGCACTCCTAAGCCAAGTGCGGCCCTTTCCGCGTGATATTATGCCCCTCCTTCGCATATATCCGTCGCACCCTTATGATGCGTCCATACCCGGATCTTCACTTACCCTTGTGGGAAGTACATTTTCATTACCTTTGTATGCCTGCGTAGGACTTTTAGATAATGAAACGCCCATAGTCAAGTGCGTCCTCATGACGTATGCCCCCATCCTTCGCACACATCCGTCGCAATCGCCTTATACAATGCATTTTTTTTAATGCAGTGTTATTGCGTCCGTAGAAGATTCGAACCCTGGATTCGAACCCTGGATTCGAACCAGTGTTTCAACCACATACATCATATGTGGTTGAAAGATATTATCAACACTAAGCCACACAGACAGTGCTTAGGTTGTGATGAAGAACATACAAAATTCTAAAGTATATAAAGCATGGTATAAAGCATGGTATAAAGGTTTTATTTATTATTATTTATAATTAAAAGTCGTTTAACTTAATCACCAAAAAAAAGACGAATATATCGTCTTACAATTAATTAATTACACCGACCGAAAAGAAAAATGAGACAAAACGCAGTTATGATTTATATATTTTATAACTATGTTTCAAGTAATTTGTTAAATGTTCCCTTGTTATTTTTGTTGCTATAATATGTCTTATAGTTGAAAATATATCATCATAATT
>Ga0255082_1000267_pt1 | contig 10988 bp, 9 predicted proteins | sample Colum_Colum_RepB_FD_188459 | JGI IMG/M metagenome (GOLD analysis project Ga0255082, IMG submission 188459) | Freshwater microbial communities from Columbia River, Oregon, United States - Colum_Colum_RepB_8h | ecosystem: Environmental > Aquatic > Freshwater > River | place: USA: Oregon | collected... | reverse complement strand
CTTTTTAGCAGCATCCTCACCATTAGCCAAATCCTCCAACATACTTAATACACGTTTTGTAGAACTTTCGCGGATTGCTTTAACATCGCGTGACTCTTGCAAAATCTCGCGGGAGACGTTAAGCGGCAAGTCGGCGGAGTCAATCACGCCAGATACAAAACGAAGATAAGTCGGCATTAACTGCTCAGCATCGTCCATAATAAATACACGCTTTACATAAAGCTTGATGCCATTGCGCTTATTACGATCCCAGAGATCAAAAGCTGCCTTCTTAGGAATAAAGAGGAGCTGCGTGAACTCACTGCGCCCCTCAACACGATTATGTGAATACGTTAAGGGCTCCTGAAAATCATGAGAGATATGTTTGTAGAACTCTTGATACTGCTCTTCCGTTAACTCTGATTTGGGACGTGCCCATAAGGCAGTCGCTTGATTAATGTTCTCAAACTCATCTTGGAGGACTTGCTCCTTTTTGGCCTCATCCCATTCTTCTTTTTGCATTTGAATGGGCAAAGAAATGTGATCGGAGTACTTACGAATAATCGATTTGAGTTTCCAGCTCGAAAGGAGATCGTCTTCACCTTCTCTTAAATGCAGGGTAATCGATGTTCCTCGCTCAGGACGATTGATGGTCTCAATCGTAAACTCCCCCGTGCCTTGAGATTCCCAACGAACGCCTTCGTTTCCAGGAAGCCCTGCCCGTCTGGTCTCGACAATGATATTGTCAGCCACAATGAAAGCGGAGTAAAAACCGACACCAAACTGCCCAATGAGCGCAGCATCCTGTTGTTGATCGCCGGATAGCTTTGAAAAAAACTCTTTGGTACCTGAGCGTGCAATAGTTCCTAAGTTAGCAATCGCCTCCTCACGGCTCATCCCAATTCCATTATCAGCAATCGTGATAGTTCGAGCCTCTTTATTGAAATGAATCTTAATTTTTAGCTCAGGATCCGATTCGTACCAATCGGCATGATGAATCGCCTCAAAACGTAACTTATCGGCCGCATCTGAGGCATTTGAAATCAACTCACGTAAGAAAATTTCCTTATTGGAATATAAGGAATGAATCATCAGCTGTAAAAGCTGCTTTACTTCCGCCTGAAAACCTAGGGTTTCTTTTGCTATCGTCATGGTCTACCTCTGCATTAATGGATTTCTTACTATGTTGGGGCTGATTGCCTAATTTCAAGACCCCAATCCACCCACTACATCCTTGTGTTCGACTACAATTGAAGCTAGCCCCCAGCTATAAATCTGAGAACGGCACATGAAAAAGCTTTATATCAAGACATTTGGTTGTCAAATGAACGAGTACGATTCGGCAAAAATGGCCGATGTGCTCCATGCATCACAAGGTATGAGCCATACCGATGTTATCGAAGAAGCAGATGTTATTTTGTTAAATACCTGCTCGATTCGTGAGAAGGCCCAAGAAAAGGTCTTTTCTGATTTAGGGCGTCTGCGTGAGCTCAAACAAAATAAGCCTGATTTACTGATTGGTGTAGGTGGTTGCGTTGCTAGCCAAGAGGGTAAGCAAATTGTGAATCGTGCGCCTCATGTTGATTTTGTTTTTGGCCCACAAACCTTGCACCGTTTACCCGATCTAATCTCTAAAAGACTAGAAACTGGTCAATCTCAAGTGGATATTTCGTTTCCTGAAATTGAAAAATTTGATCACCTCCCTCGCTCGCGCCAAACACGCGGCTCTGCCTTTGTATCCATCATGGAGGGCTGCTCAAAGTACTGTAGCTATTGCGTAGTTCCCTATACCCGTGGCGAGGAGGTATCTCGGCCCTTTGAGGATGTTCTCACTGAAATTGTGGGTCTTACCGAACAAGGCGTTAAGGAAATTACCTTACTTGGACAAAACGTCAATGCCTATCGCGGCATAATGGGCAACACCAAAGAAATTGCCCTTTTGCTCGAATACATGTCAGAAATCCCTGGGCTTGAGCGTATTCGGTTTACGACTAGCCATCCCAAAGAGTTCACCCAGCGATTAATCGATGCCTATGACAAAGTACCGCAACTAGTCAGCCATCTACATCTGCCCGTTCAACATGCCTCTGACACCATTCTTGCTGCAATGAAGCGAGGTTATACTGCGCTCGAGTTCAAGAGCATTATTCGTAAGATGCGCGCTGTACGCCCTAATCTGTCTTTATCCAGTGATTTTATTGTGGGCTTCCCTGGCGAAACTGAGCTTGACTTTGAAAAGTTAATGGAGATGGTGGTAGAACTCAATTTTGATAATAGCTACTCCTTTATATTTAGTCCCCGTCCAGGAACACCTGCCGCAAATTTAGTCGATGACACTCCCTATGCAATTAAACTCAAACGCTTACAACGCCTCATCGCTCAAATTGATGCTCAGGCTCTAGCGGTGAGTCAAACTATGTTAGGTAAAACAGAGTCTGTTTTGATTGAGGGATTCACGCGGGACGGCAAACATCTATTAGGCCGTACTGAAAATAATCGTGTAATGAACATCCTTATTCCCCCTAATGATGTTACCCACTCTGACTCAGATAGCTGGATTGGCGAACTGCGTGATGCTAGGGTTACTGAGGTTCTGAAACATACTCTTCGGGGCGAACTGACTTAGGCATTCGCACAAAGAACGATCCATGAATAAATTACTGTCTATCGAACTGCAATATGCAAGTACTGCACTAAAAACTAAAGTGATGACTATTGCCTCCGAAAGAGAGATTGCTCAATGGGCTAAAAAGTGTTTTACAAACTTTGGTCGTATTACAGTACGGTTTATTAATAAAGCCGAGGCACATGATCTAAATTTGTTCTTTCGGGGTTTTGATAAACCGACCAATGTCCTCACTTTTCCCTACCATAATAAGGATGAAGCAATTGATGCGGATATCGTTTTGTGCATGCCAATTGTGTGCCAAGAAGCAAAGATGCAAGGTAAGTCTGTTAAGGACCATCTAGCACATTTACTCATTCATGGCTGTCTACACGCCCAGGGTCATGACCACATGAGCAAGGCCCAAGCTAATAAAATGGAAGCTCTTGAAGTAAAGCTCCTAGCTTCCATTGGTGTTAGTAATCCCTATTGACTAATATTTCTCGAAATGAGCTCTGTCATCAAAATGTTTTATGCTATGTCTTAATTTATGTCTAATAATTTGATTGACCGCCTAAGCGCGTTTTTTTCTACCAAACCCTCTGACCCCAATACTCAACGTAAAGAGTTAATCGAAACTCTGCGTGAGGCGCAGTTGGATGGTCTGATGGATGTTGATGCCCTGTCCATGATTGAGGGTGTCTTTCAGGTTGGCGAGTTATCGGCGCGCGATATTCTTTTGCCAAGAGCTCAAATTGACTGGATTGACGTGAACTCTCCTTTGCCTCAGATCATCGCCGATGTGGTCAAAACAGGGCATTCGCGTTTTCCTGTTTTTGAAGGAAGTCGTGATCAGGTCATTGGCATACTTTTAGCTAAAGATCTTTTACGACACTTCACCGAGAAAGATTTTCAGATTCGTGACTGGTTACGGCCAGCTGTCTTTATTCCCGAATCAAAACGCTTGAGTGTTTTGTTAAAGGACTTTCGTAATAATCGTAATCACTTGGCTATTGTGGTCGATGAATACAGTGGTGTCGCCGGTATGATCACGATTGAGGATGTGATTGAACAAATTGTAGGTGATATCGAAGATGAGCACGATATTGATGAAGATGCCGATAATATTACGGTGCTTAAAAATGGAGATTACCGAATTAAGGGAATTACAGAACTAGATCAATTAAATGAGGATTTAAACACTCAATTTGAGGCGGATGATGTTGAAACAGTTGCCGGTTTAGTGATTCAACACCTTGGGCGAGTTCCTAAATTTGGTGAGCGGGTTCGTGTCAATGATTTTGAGTTTGAGGTTCAACGAGCGGACCCACGACAAGTTCATATTCTTCTCATGCGTCGGATCGTGCCAAATTTAAATAGCCCCACTGAGGCCTAATTGGTAGCAATCCCTATCAGAGCATTTACTCTGATTCATCTTGCTGTACTTTTCATCGCCGGGGTACTACTCGCAATCTCTGCTGAGCTGCCCATAAGCGGGTATAGCCAAATCGTGATAATGGCTTTTGTATGGTGGGTCACTAGCAGGTCTCAGAGTAATGTATTTGCCGCCTTTTTTAAAAGTGGATTGGTCTTCGGTCTAGGGTATTTCATCATTGCTCTGTGGTGGATTTATATCAGTCTCCATGATGTTGGTGGCATGTCTCCAGTCTTATCATCATTTGCCGTCTTTGCCTTAGCAGTTTTAATGGCGCTCTACTTCGGCTTGGCCTTTGGCTGTGGGCTTCTCATACAGAACTCCTTTTGGCGAGGTCTTGTATTGCCGGCTGCTTGGGTCATGGCGGAATATCTACGGGGTCAATTATTTACAGGATTTCCATGGATGGGCCTTGCAGAATCTCAAGTGCATGGGCCCTTTATGCAGATTGCCCCATACCTCGGCGGCCTTGCATGCACCTTTTTAATTATTTGGGCATCTTGGCAACTTAGTCTTTTAAAGATTCAGAATACCTTGGTGGTGGTCGCTGCGATTGCTATCGTGCAGATATTGGGAATTTGGCAGTTCACAAGCCCAAATGGGGCGGCCCTCTCTGTCCGTTTAATTCAGGGTAATTTTGAGCAAAGCCTAAAGTTCAATCCCAAAGAAATTTGGCAACAAATTCATTTTTATCGAGATGCAATTATTCGATCGCCCGCTGATCTGATCATTGTTCCTGAAACTGCTTTTCCATGGCCCGAACCTGATTTACCAGATCAATCACTAAAAATGATTCAGGGGTTTGTTGATCAATCAGGGAGCCAAGTTCTCTTAGGCCTCATTGGAAAAATTCCAAAGGATGGCAATACCTTTCAATACTCCAATCGGGTCACTGGCTTTACTAAAGATCAAGTGCCTTACCATTACGACAAACATCACCTTGTTCCCTTTGGAGAATTTATTCCACCTGGTTTTCAATGGTTTGTCGATGCCTTTAAGGTGCCCATGAGTAATTTTGCAAGGGGCGCCATCACTCAAAGTCCATTTCCTATTTCAAGTCAACATCACGACATTCATAAAGCGCAATATGCTGCGATCTCCATTTGCTATGAAGATATTTTTGGTAACGAGATTGCCAGTCGCCTCCGCCAGAGCCAAAATCCGGTCAGTCTTTTAATCAATGTCACCAATCTAGCCTGGTTCGGACAGTCCCAGGCCCCGATGCAGCAATTACGACTTTCACAATTACGCTCGGTCGAAACCGGCTTGCCTAGTTTGCGTGCTACCAATACCGGCATTACTGCCATCATTGATCATCGCGGCAAAGTACAGGCAGTCTTAGATCAGTTTGTACAAGGCGAACTTTCCGGTACTGTCCAGCCTTACATTGGACAGACCCCTTATGTGATTTGGGGTAACTGGCCTATTCTGATTTTTTCTCTTTTAATCCTGCTAACGGCGTATTTACGATTCCGAAAGTAAGAGGGATCTTTTTGGCCTGACAAGTCTTTGCCGAGTAAAATCAAGGCCTTGATATTACTAAACTCATCGATTTGGCATGCTAACCTTTCAGCAAATCATTCTTAAGCTACAAGACTACTGGGATCATCAGGGTTGTGCACTCCTACAACCGATTGACCTAGAGGTCGGTGCCGGCACCTCTCACACTGCCACGTTCTTGCGTGCCATCGGTCCTGAGCCATGGAAAGCTGCCTATGTACAACCCTCACGGCGTCCCAAAGATGGGCGCTATGGCGAGAACCCCAATCGACTCCAACACTACTACCAATACCAAGTAGTTCTTAAACCTGCGCCCGATAATATTTTGGACTTATACCTAGGATCGTTGCGAGCATTAGGTCTTGATCTGAAGCAAAACGATATCCGCTTTGTCGAAGACGATTGGGAAAACCCGACCTTAGGGGCCTGGGGTCTTGGCTGGGAAGTTTGGTTAAACGGCATGGAAGTCACTCAATTTACCTACTTTCAACAAGTGGGTGGCATAGATTGCAAACCAATCCTAGGCGAGATTACTTATGGCATCGAGCGATTGGCGATGTATTTACAAAACTGCTCAAACGTCTTTGATTTAGTCTGGACTGATGGTGTCTCTTATGGTGACGTTTATCACCAAAACGAGGTTGAGCAATCGCGCTATAACTTTGAACACTCTAATACGGAGTTGCTCTTTAGTAATTTTATTAATTATGAAAGTGAAGCAAAACGGTTAATGGAACTTGCTTTAGTCCTCCCTGCGTATGAGATGGTTCTTAAGGCGGCTCATACTTTTAATCTTCTTGATGCGCGGGGTGCCATTTCTGTAACAGAGCGTGCCGCTTACATTGGACGTATTCGTAATTTATCCCGATTAGTTGCCCAAGCCTACTTCGAGTCACGTGAACAACTGGGCTTTCCGATGCTCCAAAAGAAATCTGCATAAGGTAACAGCCCCCATGAAATCTGCTGCTTTGTTAGTTGAGCTTTTTACTGAAGAGTTACCACCAAAGACTTTGAAACGCTTAGGTGATTCTTTTGCTCAATCGGTCTTTCAATCATTAAATCAGGTCCATTTAATAGGTGCAAATGCCAAGTTGCAATCCTTTGCCAGCCCTAGAAGACTTGCTTTATTAATCGAAGATGTTGTTCTACAAGCGCCAGATCATCCAGTGCGTGAAAAGCTATTACCCACCTCAATTGCATTTGATGAGCGCGGTCAAGCAAGCGCGCCCTTACAAAAGAAACTGGCGGCCCTTGGTTATGCCAATACTCCGATTAGTCAATTAGAAAAAAGTGGTGAGGGTAAAAATGAGGCTCTTTACCTCAACGTTACTGCCAAAGGGGCAGATCTACAAAACAGTCTTCAACTAGCATTTGAAGAGGCAGTCAAGCAATTACCAATTGCCAAAATGATGCATTACCAAGTGCATAACGCCAATGGTGATTTGCAAGATGTTGAGTTTGCAAGGCCTGTTCATCGTATTGTTGCCATGCATGGCTCACACGTTCTCCCCATTCAGGTCTTCGGTATGACAGCAAGTAACGCTACTGAGGGTCATCGCTTTATGTCCTCTGGTCCAATTGCTATTCAGTCTGCAGTCGATTATGAAAACACGCTTGAGCGCGAGGGCAAAGTGATTGCCTCATTTTCAAAAAGGCGCCAACTTATCGAGGCTGAATTACTCAAAGCAGCTCAGTCCGATAGAGTATTAATGCCAGACTCTCTATTGGATGAAGTAACTGCTTTAGTTGAGTTTCCTGCGATCTATACCTGTCATTTTGACCCTGAATTTTTAGACGTGCCACAAGAATGTTTAATTCTGACCATGCAAACAAATCAAAAGTATTTTGCATTGACTGATGATGCAGGCAAACTAAAAAACCGCTTTTTAATTGTTTCAAATATAGCAACCCAGCGACCCGAAGGAATTATCTCGGGGAATGAGCGTGTCATTCGTCCGCGCCTTTCCGATGCCCGTTTTTTCTTTCAACAAGATAAAAAACGCTCCTTAGAGTCTCGTATCGCTGATTTGGCTAAGGTCGTCTATCACAACCAATTGGGCAATCAATTAGAACGAATGGGACGGGTGCAAGCCATTGCAATCCATATTGCCAATCAAATTCATGAGGCTGGTATTGGGATCGACCCAAAAACTGTTAGCCGAGCTGCTGAACTTGCTAAGACTGACTTACTGAGTGATATGGTTGGTGAGTTTCCCGAGCTACAGGGAGTAATGGGTCAATATTACGCTTTAGCAGACCACGAGCATCCAGATGTTGCTGCCGCTTGTAGCGAACATTACTTACCGCGTTTTGCTGGTGATGCTCTTCCAAAAACCCTAGTCGGTACTGTTCTTGCAATTGCCGATAAATTAGAGACCATTATGGGTATTTGGGCTATTGGCTTAATTCCAACCGGCGATAAAGACCCTTTTGCCCTTCGGAGACATGCTCTGGGTATTTGCCGACTTTTGATTGAAAAGAATTTACCCTTAGACCTTAATACATTAATTGGTCTAGCAAAAAACCAGTTTTCAGGTGTTACTCTAAAAAATCAAGTTAGCGAAGAGGCCATCTATCAATTTATTCTAGAACGACTAAGAGCTTATCTTAAAGATCATTTACTGGGTGATAAACCGTATACAGTTCCAGAGATTGAATCTGTCTTATGCATGAATCCAGGCAAGATCAATGATTTAACTGTTCGCTTAGAGGCAGTCCGTAGCTTTAACGAGCTGAGTGAGGCTACTCAGCTAGCAGCAGCGAACAAACGAATTAGTAATATTCTGAAAAAAATTGAGGGTAAATTACCGTCTGAGGTTCAAACTCAACTTTTGCGTCTTCCGGCTGAAATAAACCTTTTGAAGTCCTTAGAGGCTCTTAGCCCAAAACTGGACCAACAATTTAAGAGTCATGATTTTATCGGCTTACTCCAAAATCTTGTAGCGCTTAGCCAACCGATTGATCAATTCTTTTCTGATGTCATGGTGATGGATGAGGATTTGCAACTTAGACAAAACCGTATAGCGCTTTTAAATCAGCTTCATCAGAAAATGAATTTGGTAGCCGATATCGGTAAGCTTGCATGAGTCTAGCGGTCAGTAAACTCATTATTTTGGATCGCGATGGTGTGATCAATGAGGATCGTGATGACTACGTTAAATCAGCAGAGGAATGGGTACCCATCCCTAATAGCCTAGAGGCAATTGCTTTACTTTCCCAGGCGGGCTACATTTTGACAATCGCCACCAATCAATCCGGTATTGCACGGGGCTTTTACCCACTCTCTGAGTTACATGCAATGCATCAAAAAATGATGGATTTACTAAAGCCCCTCGGTGGCAAAATTGATGGGATTTTCTTTTGTCCCCATGTTGATGAGGATCAATGCTTATGCCGCAAACCAAAACCAGGATTAATGCATGAAATTGCTAAGCGCTATCTTAAGGATCGAGCCACTCAGGATCTACCTTTAAATAATATTCCGATTGTGGGAGACTCACTGCGTGACTTGTTAGCAGGTACTGCCTTGGGTGCAACACCGCATCTGGTTTTAACCGGCAAAGGATCCACAATGAATCATGCCGACTTACCCGATGGAACTCAGATACACCCAGATCTGATGGCATTTGCTAAACATATCGTGTCCCAGTCATGATTTGGTTACGTTCCTTTTTATTTTTTCTAAGTTTGATTCTGTTCACGCCGCCTTACGCTGTATTTTGCTTATTAAGCTTTCCCTTTATCAACGAACATAAACGCTATCAGCTTATTCAGTTTTGGGGTAAAAGCATTATTCATTTTCTTGAGTTCTTTTGCGGAATTCGGTATCAAGTGTTAGGTATGGAGCATGTTAATGCCGTTCAGGATCAGCCGATTGTCATCCTCAGCAAACATCAATCCGCTTGGGAAACGATTGCTTATCTCAACATGTTCCCCAAAGATCTTTGCTATGTCTTTAAGCGTGAGTTGTTATGGATCCCTTTTTTTGGTTGGGTCATGGGCTTACTCAATATGATTCACATCAATCGTTCCGCCAAAGAAAGCTCTGCAATCTCGGTGACCAATCAGGGCAAGGCTCGCCTCAAAGCTGGAAAGTGGATTATTTTGTTTCCAGAAGGGACGCGCACTCCGGTTGGATCACATAAACCCTATCGCAAGGGCGGCGCCCGACTTGCTGGCTTGACCCAGGCAACAGTCCTACCTGTTGCTCATAATGCCGGTCGTTATTGGCCACGTAATAGTTTCTTGAAATACCCAGGGCTGATCACCGTGTCGATTGGTCCGGCAATCGCCTCTTCAGGAAAATCAGGTGATCAACTGCACACAGAAGTTGAGTCCTGGATTGAGGGTGAGATGCGTCGTATTGATCCTAAAGCGTACTAATAAGCTGGTTTCAAGCTTTTTATGACGTTTTAACTAAGATCTTGGCCCATTCAATATAACGCTCAACCGCAATCTCTTGCGCCCTTGCTTTTAACTCCTCTTCAGAAAGCATGAGTTCTGCTTGGAGTTCAAATAAATTACTACGTAACATCTTACGTCTTTGTGCAAAGGCCATTGCTACGAGTCTGCTTAACGAAGTCCACTCTTTCTCAGTGAGATCGAAATCACGGCGCGGGATCATACGCACTACTGCTGAGTTCACCTTGGGTTTGGGTTCAAAAGCTTCTGGTGGCACATCCATGATTTGCTCTACGTGGTAGCGCGCTTGCAACATGACCGATATGCGACTGTATTCAGAGTTGCCTGCTGATGCTGTAATACGCTCTATTACCTCGGCTTGTAACATAAAAACCTGCTCATCGATCCAGGGTGCTGCTGAGATTAAATGAAAAAGTAGTGGCGAAGAAATGTTGTACGGGAGATTACCAATAATGCAACTTCGTTGTTTGCCTGCCTTGCCCCGCTGAGCCCATGATTGAAAATCAAATTCAAGCGCATCACCCTCAATAATATTTAATCCAGTTAAGGCCTGTTTTTGCTTTTGCTCCTGCCAATAGTGCACTAGGTCACGATCGATTTCGAGGACATCTAAATGGTTTACCTGAGTGAGTAAGGGCAATGTTAATGCGCCCAAACCAGGGCCAATTTCTAAAAGATGCGTCATGGGTTCAGGCGCCAGCGCTCGCACAATCCCTGAAATAACCCCCCCATCAATTAGAAAGTTTTGGCCAAATCGCTTACGTGCCTGATGCATTCAATCGCTTCTGTCTGACGCTGAGCTCTTTAGCCATATTTAGTGCAGCTAACATGCTCTGCCAATCTGCTTTACCCTGTCCTGCAATATCCAGAGCGGTGCCATGGTCAACTGATGAACGAATATACGAGAGGCCTAAAGTAATATTGACCCCCTCGGTAAAGGTTGCAAACTTAAAGGGGGCCAAGCCTTGATCGTGATACATCGCCAGAACGACATCTGCTGCTTGCAAACGAACTGGATTGAAAAGTGTATCGGCTGGATAAGGTCCG
>Ga0255082_1000263_pt1 | contig 11021 bp, 10 predicted proteins | sample Colum_Colum_RepB_FD_188459 | JGI IMG/M metagenome (GOLD analysis project Ga0255082, IMG submission 188459) | Freshwater microbial communities from Columbia River, Oregon, United States - Colum_Colum_RepB_8h | ecosystem: Environmental > Aquatic > Freshwater > River | place: USA: Oregon... | reverse complement strand
TTAAAGTGGATGATCTTCCAAATGATGTGAATGTAGGTATTGAATCTAAAGAAATCGCGAATATTGATGAAATAATTAAAAAAAATGAAAAATACGATGGTAGTTATGCATGTGCTTACATATTTGTAAAAGATGAGACACCACCATCATCCGGAACACCAACATCCGGAATGCCAGGTGGTTCGCGCAAAAACAGATTGCGAAAAATCAAAAAAACTAAACGCAAATATTACGTTTATAAATAAGAAACAAATGAGGGAGCTAAAGGCTTCACATTTAGCCCTCCCTTAAGGAAAATCCCCAAAATATGATTATTAACCTTATCTTAATATTTTTTTAAGTATGGGGTCATAGGGGCGGAAGCGAAGCTGAATCAACAAGTTCCCCTAAGAGTAATATATTTAGAAATGTTTGTATTCTAAATATATATAATGGCTTATATAGTTGCATGCATTGAATTTGATGATAATTATAATTTAAAAAATGTGAATATTGTGGATGATGAAAGTAATCTATCGACTAATACATTAGAAACATTAATTGGAAACAAAAAAACAAAATTTTATATAAAAATTCTGGTTAATCCTTGTTCATCTGGTGAGCCAGATTGTTTTATGTTGTCAAATGACAATTATTTCAAGTTGGATTTTGAAACTTTGGTTCCTATTGCCAATCCTATTTTGTCCGAAGCGTTTTTGAGCGGACCAAATGCATCAACTGCAAATGTATCAACTACAAATGCAAATGCAAATGTAAATGCATCAAGTACAAATGCACCAGGTTCTTTTGAAGAATTTAAGAAACGTATTATCGAAGAATTGACAAAAGCTCTACAAACAAACCCATCCGATTTAGACAAGTTTAAAGCTCGTATTCTCGAAGAATTAACAAACGCTCTAAAACCGTAAAAAACCCGGATTCCCATCATGTTCCGAAAACCAGAACGCAAACCCTTTGTCCAATATCGTAAATCCAATACAATACTGGATTCCAACTCGGTTGAAATGAAACACATTCGACCACTCAAATGGAACAAACTCCTTGTCCAATTTCACCAACATATGGTAATAAGCCAGTGTTTTTGCCCCATGCACATGTTCGCAATAATGCACCACGCAATAATAACATTGGTCTTTTTCTGACCATTGAGGCGGGGTTGATCCACGGATTGTAATGAGTTGTTCTACATGAATCGACTTGACAATTTTCAAAGTATTGCCTTCCAATTCGCCGATTTCAAATGGTGCCCACCTGTATATGAATCGGTTTTTGCTGTTGTCACTTCGCTCCTTATCAATCGGTATCCAGTTCTTCTCACAATAAGTGTCTGTCGGTGGTTCCAACACTTGGCCATTCTCAAACATCGCCATTGACGCCGAATAATCGCCCGTTATCATCCGGATTTTCTGCATCACATGGTAAGATTTATTGGTCGCAATGTATTTGAGCTGATTTCCACTAATAAATAACCGCACGTCTTCCAAACCTGTAATGGATTTGTCGTATTCGCGGAGCCCAATCATACCCTCCCACATAAATTCCGGATCCGGCAAGATTTCTTGAAAGTCCTCCGTCAAATAACAACGCAGATTATGTGACTGCAAATGACCTTCTGGATGATGGATGTGGTATCTACCATACTCGTCTAATTTATAATTCACGTATCGCACATTAAGAATGTGTTGATCTTCAAAATGGATGTAGGCACTAGATGAGGGGTAGAATCCGGGTTTTTCTGGAAACACGTAACGCACCGTTTTTTGCCTGGTTTCTTCTGCAATACAACGGGAAAAAAGATGCGATGGAATGCGCACAATGCTGTCATCATGGTCGGCCTTGAACCAGACGATTTCCCACCCGGCATTTACCTCCAACCACGCCCAGAAATTGACTTCCCATGTGATGTGGCGATACCGGTGCATGAATATGGTGAAATGTTCCAAGTAAAGGTCAAATAGGTCCAAAAACGATTGGCCATCACCAATCATAAACCCGCCACAAAATCGCCAATTAATATTGTCTACGATGCTTTCCATTCCTTGCCCTTTTTCCCAACAACCTGGATTCGCAATAAATCTGGATTTCCATTTGCAAGTTGTCAGGAATTTCATATAATTGCTGGTTGCCTCTTTACGCTTGAATATGTGCGACAAATTAAAATCAATCCATGCAAAATGCTGAGTATCAAATGGATTTTCATTGACCGCATTCACCATGAATTCAATCTTCATATTCATCAAACAGAGAAAGAGGAACGAATCCTTAACCATATTTCTAGAAGCTGGCAGATTTCCCTTGTACAAACTGCAGACCTTGTATGACCAAGACTTGGCATAATCCACATCGCGCAAAACCACATTGGGATATTTGGTCCAGTCGAATGCCTCTTTGATTTCCGCATCCACGTAAAGAACGACGGGAACACCTGTTTTGGCAATGTGTGCAAAATTGTCCATTCGCCAACTGTGGGTTTTGTGAGGTTCTTTGCAGTTTATATTTACAAAACAAGATACATATGTGAGAGATGGTTTTGATGTTGGAAAAAGACTCATTCTTTATAAAAAAATATATTTACTATCTAAATATATTTTTTCGAATTTTATTAAAGGGAACCGTAGGTATTCAGAGAAGCGAAGCTTCTCTTACGCCTTTTGAACCCTCCTTTTGAAAGGGAAGGGGTCATAGGGGAAACCGTAGGTTTCCCTATATGCCTTTAACCTGTATATTCTCTTTAGTATATATTTGCTGGGTTACCAAAAATTTATACACATTTTCCTTTTGATCACCGGTTAAAGTAATTACTTCACCATTTTTTGGATCATTTGAAATAAATCCGTTGCATTTGTATCTTTTCTTAAAATGCGACATTATTTTTTTCAAGTCAAGGTCGTCCGCCATTCCAATAATAGATGTGATGTATTTTGAACCCGACCGTTTTTGAACTTGTATTGTTACTGGATTCTCCATTTTTTTACTATTTATATAATAGTAAGCACTTTTATTTTATATCTTTTTAAGGGAATTTGTAGGTTTCTTTTATATATATATATTTAATGGAAAGGGAAGAGTCAAAGAGAAACTGTAGGTTTCTTTTATATATATATATTTAATGGAAAGGGAAGAGTCAAAGAGAAACCGTAGGTTTCTTTTATATATATATATTTAATGGAAAGGGAAGAGTCAAAGAGAAACCGTAGGTTTCTTTTATATATATATATTTAATGGAAAGGGAAGAGTCAAAGAGAAACCGTAGGTTTCTTTTACATATTATTCTCAGCAATTGGACACCGTCTGCAAAAAAACCAGATTATAATTATGTAAGAATATTCGAGGAAAATGGAAAAATATATATGTCTCAAGATCCGCGTCAAAACACATGGCAAGCTCCAGTAAGACTCATTTCAGAACGAGTTTTTACACCATTGGAACTGGAGTTTTTGAAACAGAATTTAGAAACAGTGAAAAAATCCACTATGTCATTTACTTTCAGTTTTGCACCACTTGGATTTGAATATGAATTGGAGAAATGTGTTGCCAATTTTGATAAATTTATAATAAAACATCGGATACAACTGACGAACGAATATCGCGACTACGTTTTGGAATTGAACTCTCAAAATGAATCTCTTCAACAAGAAATTAATCAAGTGCAGAGAAATTGCAAAAAATACAAATATGAATTCAACGAACTTGCTTTGGAATACCATCGACTGTACGATACAAGTTTGTGTGCCAAATATGTGGATTTACTCAACAAAAATAAACAGTTGGAGAACCTTCTTCAAAAAGAAAAATTTGAAAAAGAGCAATTCATTGAATACTGCAACAGTTTGAACAAGAAGCTGATGGAACTTACGGACGAAAATGAGTAAGCCAAATAATATAAAATTTTCAACTTATATTATTTATTCTATTGCATGTCTATAAAACCTAGCAAACGATTTTGTAAATATGGATTTTTAACTTCGATGGAACGGTATAATCAAGATTTACATAATTATGGAATGACCCTGGAAGAAAGAGCTCGAGATTTTTATACGCCTGCGGAAATAAAAGAGATGGAAACTGAAGTTTTAACCGCATCAAATGCTGAGTGTTCTATTTGTGGGGAAACCATAACCACAGCAATTGATTGTCTTATTTGTGCAGATGGTCACAAATTGCACCAAAGTTGTTTGAATCAATATTGGAAACATACACCCATGAGGTGCAACTATTGTCCGATTACAAATACGATTCCTCATTGTTGGGACAAGTGTAGTACTACGGTGGATATAAACAATTAATTTTATTTTACACCATTGAAGAATTAAAATGGGACATTTTAATTCTCTAATGGCGCGGTATCGGTAATGATTTGAAACAGAGCACCCCCCTGCGGGGTGCGGTTTTACACCATTGAAGAATTAAAATGGGACATTTTAATTCTCTAATGGCGCGGTATCGGTAATGATTTGAAACATACCACACCGCAGGTGTGCCGTTTTAAATGTTCACCGGTATAAATCTTCACCGGTATAAAATGGGTCTTATAAAAAATAAAAAAATTGTAAAATTGAACTCTTTTTTTGTATTTAATGGATAGGCGGACACATCATAAAAAGGTAGGATGTGACAGGTATGCGCGGAGGCAGGGGCGCATACTATCTAACGAATTCGCGTTAAAATGGGTTGTGACAAGGCGACCAAGAGCTCCCGACTGTGATTACACGGGGAGTGATCTGGCACTATTCACGGGTTTATGACGATTGATTACGGCGGTCCAGATAATGCTGGTGCTTACTAAAAAGAAAACGTAAAAACTACTTACCTCGGTCCGAAAGGGAGGACTATATTACCGTGTTGAGGGTGGCGTATGTCGAAAGACAAGTAATGATCCCCAGCAGAAATTATACCCGTCGGCTTGCAAGTTGGCCGTGCGACGTACGTAACTGTCGCAACTGATACATTCTGGATTAATCCTCTGTGTGTGTCGCTTAGTTATAAAGGATTAGCACTGAACAAACTACTAAACAGACTTTGGTCCCCGCGTCTATAAATGCCGACCCAATTGTTACCGTCGTAACAGACGAAGAAAAATATGATTTTGACACAATAGATAATTGTGACTGGGAAGCGGTTCCCGTATATGAATGTGATGATGATGGTGATGACATATGTCATATATGTGATGACGAACTAGAGGAAACCCCATCGCTATATAACTTCGACGCAATGGAGAGATTTGCGAAAATGTGTATAGCGAATTCGGAAGAAGAGTCTGCGTTTATTACAAATGAAATCAAGTGTTTCCAATGTGAAAAAGTATTGGACGATGGTCTTGAATATTCAAGTAACAACAATGAGTATTGCTATTCTTGCGCACATGATCTGTTTTATGAGGAACCCGTATCGATTGTACCCACCGATGCCAAATTGATAGATGAATATACGTTTTATGCTGACACATTTGACTCGTACGAACACGCAAAACACGCACTTAATTTTGCGGTAAAAACTCGTGTAACTCAAGAATTATCAGAGTCATATGTGGTTGCGTATTACAGATTCAAAAAATGTAGGTGGTGGTTTGTCCTTGAAAGAGACGGATTAAAACTCTCATTATATGCGGATAAGGATGAAATATGCATAAAATATCTGATGCGACAAATGGAAGAAATTCCGTATATTATGGAGATGTACAAAGAAGGTGATTCTGAAGACGAATCAGACGCAGAAGACCCTGACTTTTGTCAAACGTGTGCCCCCAGTTCTGCGCCGTTTTGTTGCTTTAAACATATGTCTTGTTTTGAAAAAGGCAATGGACTCAAATGGTGCGGCGACGTTGAAAAAGAACATACATGCACATCCTGTGAAAGTGTGTATTATCGTTCGCAACGCCATGAAGAAGGATATGGTAGAGTTGCTTCTCAAAACAGCGAGAAGGGTATTCGTCCAATTGACTCCGTAATCGGTATGTTTGACGAACTGGGTTTAAACGATCTCTTGTTCTACAATATGGTAGATCTTTGTGAGTATTTTGAATAAAAATTTATATATTTGATATTTTATAATTTTAATTAATTAATCAAAAGACAATTTTGTCTTTTTTATTTGAAAAAAGATTTGAATAATGTAAAATTGAACTCTTTTTTTGCAAAAATAATAAAGACATATATTTTAAATATTATTCATTTGAACCAAAAACTATTATTATTATTATTATTAAAATGTCGTCCGAGAACGATATTATTACGAGCAAGACCAGTGAGGGGGTGATAGATTACGGAATCTGTTGCGACGAGTGTGGATACGAGATTGAAGACAATGTCACTGGGTATTGGAGAGACAATGTGACTGGGGTTTGGATCGATGTTCGCTATTGCGAGATTTGCGTCTGGGACTTTGTTAAAGAACCAAAACGAGTTACCGTTGAACAAATATGGCGACGACAAGAAGAAGCCCACAAGGAACAAGAACGCCTTAGAGTACCCGAATCCGAACGCAGACGTCTGAGAGAAGAATGTGAAGAACGAGAACGCCAAAGCCAGATAGAACGAGAAGAAGAGATCGAAGAATATCGTGCATGGAGGGAACAACAAAAACCTGAACGTAATCCAGCTTTGTGGAACATACTCGCCAAGCAAGAGAGCGCCAGACTACAAGAACGCGAACGCCTAAGGGATGAAGAAAGAGAACAAGAATGCATGGACGAAGACAATTGGTATCAGGACGAAGAGGAAGATGAGGAGGAAGATATGCCATTGCGCAACATGAATGACGTTCAGATTGAAAGGTATGTTGAACTTATTGGACTATGTCCTCGCGATGAATGTGACGAATGGACGATGGTATATAATGGAGGTGATATCCTCAGATACTCATATTGCAAGTTTATTCAATGGGGTATAGAAGACCAAACCGTATCCAATATTACCATCACTCGTGCCACATTTGATGAAGTCACTTTCACGAATTATGTGTTTGATAACGTTACTTTTGATGAATGTGTTTTTAAGGATATTGTTTTAAATAACACTACTTTTAAGAATTCAAAATTCATTGACTGTCAATTTGACTCAAGCATTGTGCCCGATAAATCATGTGAAATTATTAATTACGATTTTGATGACGACAATGTTACTTTTGTGTTTTGATTTTACACATATTTATATTTTGATTTTACACATATTTATATTTTGATTACACCGACCGAAAAGAAAAATGAGACAAATATTTAAAAAAAAATAAAAAAATCACAAAATTCTTTGGTGATGTAAATGCACCCTTACGGGCATTATACTATTTGACGATTACAACTTTTTATGGTTGTAATGGTTAGTATATTTTATTGAAATTTGTATTCTCTTTTATATTTTTCGGGTCTTTCACCCTTTTCAATATAACAATTAAATACTTTTTGGATATTTTTACAACCATTCTTATCACGATTTACGCATCCCAGCCTTTTATTTTCCATTTTATATGTTAGGATTGAATGCATTTTTCGTTCGATGTTTGTCTTATCTGGTAAATATAAATTTTTACAAGGTTCTTCCGTTATATAGTTCAAACATGATGTTCTAAACTCATCAATATTGTAAATAGGAAATCTTGTTTTTAATTTTCGTTTTATTGATAAATTGGGTGTTGAAATAAAGTTTCGCATTTGTTTTCCAATGCTCCAATCACCTATAATTATTTTTACTTCTTTTCCATATTTGTTTTCTATTTTATTCAACATATTATCTTCGGTTCGTTTTTTGTTGATATATCCATACCATTTGTATTGTCTAAACTTTTCATTTTGATATGCTTTGTATAATTCTGTATTGACTTTTATTTTTTCAGAAATATATGCTTTGAATTTTTCTAAATTGCACGTTTTTGAGTTAAATTCCGACAACACATTTTCTTTTTCAGTAATACCCAAACTATCTTTAAAATTATGTATTAACGATTGGTATTTTATCCGCTTTGTTTCATTTATTCGTTGTTTATTAGTGTATGAAAAAAAAATACCATCATCATCCATCATAGTAAGCAAACTTCGTTTTCCCGGATCTATGAATATATGTTTTCCTTCTAACTCATCTTTCGAAACTTCGTCTATGTATGGAAACTCTTGCACAACTTCTTTCTTTAAAAATTTTTGTTTAGGTTGTGTTGCACGTTTTTGCTTGTTGTCTTCTTTGATTTTATTTTGTTGAGTAATCTTTTCTTTCTTCTTTGCTTCTTTTTGTTCTTCAGTTAGTCCCTTCAACGCATTTTTACCATTTTTTATTTTATCCTTTTTATTACGTTCTTCAATTACAAAATCCTTATGTAAAAATCGCAATGATACCGCATAACCATCTGTGATTATTGTGTAATCAAATACGTATTTACGCAGTTGTTGTGTTATATTAAAATATTTACTCCATAGCATTTCTTTGTTTAATTCAATATTATCAAAATATTGTTTTTTATCAGTTTCTACTAATAATTCTACAATTGACTTTGTATCAAGTTGTATATGTCTTGGAATTATCTGTGTTTGCAGTGGGAAAAACTGGAACATTTTTGCTTCTTTTTCTTCTAATTGCAAATTCATAAATATCATGTATTTCAAATATCTTTGAGGATTCACCTTAACATCGTAGTAATAACTTGTATCGTATTCTTGGGGAACAATTTTATATCTATTCGCATTTAACCAGTTGTGATATTTTGGATCACACGTTAGTGTTTCGTTAAGAATATCATTCTTTATTGTTTGAATATCCTTGTAAAGTTGTTTTTTGAATTCTTTATTTTGGATTTCATCTTTATAAATGTTCTTGAAATATGAATTTACGAATCGGTTCATATAATCAATAAAATGTATTTTAATATTATTTTCAATTGCGGTTATCATAGTTGTCGAGTAATAATCTAAAATTGCGGATAAATTCTTACCATCTTCTAAACCGAAGGTGGCGTTGTCTAATGAAAAATTATGTAATTGTTGAAACTCTTGCAATAATAATAAATTATTACCTTTTGGTTTTGGCCCTGCAGACGCTTTCATCAAGGATTTCATAGACATTTTTATTGTGTCTTCTGTAATATGTGGTATTTCTTGGTTGCTGTGGTATTTATCGAGAACCCAAAGTCTTAATAAAAAATAGGACTTGGTTGTTATAAAATTGGTTCTTGAAACAGCATCATTTATTATGGCGTGAGTTTTTGTGCTTGGTTTCAGTATCCTTTGGAATGGAAGTTTTATACACTGATATTTATCAGGCGGTTCTTCTTTTATAGTCATCCCTATATATTTACTAAATACTTTATATTTAAGTAAATATACGCAAATATTCATTTCGCCTAAATTATTTATAAAATGGAATCTATATAAAATAATAATTATACAATAAGTATTATAATGAATATATTAGAAACTCATACACATACTTTACGTTTTAGGATTGATTCAGATGCACCTACAAAATATATTGAAAGATGGAAAGAAATAAAAAGGGAATGCGAAAATAGTGATAATAAATATATTGTTGAACAAATAAAAAATAATTGCAGAATATCATCAAACAAAACCTTACCATACTTAGAAAGATGTGAAGGAGGACTTGGTGGGAATAATAACATACTCGATAAACAAATTCGTTTCAGAATGGAAAAATATGAAAATGTTATCTTGTTGCATCCATCAAACTCAGAAACACAAAAATGGACTTATGATGAATTGGATGATATAATTCGTTCATTTACAATAGTATTAAACGACAAAATGCGTTCCCCGTGCATAAATGGATGTATTGAAATGATGAATAAAAATGTGTTTAATGATGATTATTTGAATAGTGATGGTGACTTTGAATAATTTATATATTATTATTATTATTTTGGTCATCCTGTTTCATTTTCTCCTTCTTTTTCAAGTAATAAGTGCGTCTATATTCCTTTAACTTTTCCGGATTTTCTTCTTTTAATTTATTCAAATAATTTGCACCAATTTCTTTTACCTTGTCTTTATTTTTCTCATAGTATCGTTTGTGGTTGTCGCCATTTGTGTATTTTTTAAGGCGTTCTTCCAATTCCTGTATTTTCTGTTTCAACAATAAATTTTCTTGTTCTAAACCATCCATATTATTATAAATATTCATACTTTTAAATATTTATAAACATATTTATAATGAAGCATCACACAGAAGATTACAAAGAAACAGCTGTTAAGTATTATCTAGATCACAATGAAGACATGCGGGATACTTGTAAAATATTTAGATGCAAGTTTCAATCATTGGCGAGGTGGATAAATACATATAAGAAAAACAAAACATTGCATCGAAAAACACGCAAAAATCATGATATAAAAATAACACCTGAAATAGAGAAGTTTGTTAAAGAATATTTAAGAAAATACCCAACAACAACATTATGGGAATATTCAAAATTGGTAAATGAAAAATATGGAACGCATTTATCAGATAGTAGTATTCATAATATTTTAGTTAAACACAAACTAACAAGAAAACGACTAAGAAGTAAATATTATCCAGAAAAGAGGGAAGGACAGGAAAAAGAGGACTTGGAAACTTTTTATAAAAAGTTAGACAACTATGATTATAAACAAACGATTTGTTTGGATGAAACCTCTATTTATTTGAATATGACGCTTTCATATGGTCGTAGTAGAAGCGGGACAAGAGTAATCAAAAAAACAAATAAATATCCATATAAACGATTTAATTTGTTATGTGCAATTAGTGCAGACAAAGTTGTTGGTTGGAAATTATATCCAGAACGAACCGGTGGTGTAAAAACAAACGATATTTTAGCATTTTACGATGAGTTTATTAAAGATAAATACAAAAATCATTTGATTATTATGGATAATGCAGTAATCCACAAGTCAAAAATAATAAAGGAAACAATAGAATCAAGTCAAAATACATTATTATATTCTGTTCCTTACCATCCTGAAACCAACGCAATTGAAGAGTATTTTAATCAATTGAAACATTACATTAAAAAAGAAAGTCCAAACACGTATGATGATATAT
>Ga0255082_1000249_pt1 | contig 11262 bp, 8 predicted proteins | sample Colum_Colum_RepB_FD_188459 | JGI IMG/M metagenome (GOLD analysis project Ga0255082, IMG submission 188459) | Freshwater microbial communities from Columbia River, Oregon, United States - Colum_Colum_RepB_8h | ecosystem: Environmental > Aquatic > Freshwater > River | place: USA: Oregon | collected... | reverse complement strand
ACCCGGCACTTTCGTGCTAGGTTTTTGCTTGTGACCCCGGAGGGATTCTAACCCCCAACCCTCAGAGCCGAAATCTGATGCGCTATACAGTTGCGCCACGGAGCCATTATTTGGCAAGTGAGCAACTGAAATACCCAAAGGGACAGTTGCGCCACAGAGCCTTGTGTGGACAAAGATAAAACATATCTGTCACCTCACCAAGGAAGTTCTTTTATCTTGACCTTGATTTTTTTACCTTTATACGCTTATCTTTTTCAACGGACTATGAAACCTTATTTACCCTTTATTTTTTTCATCATAACTTTGCCAGCTTCTGCCCAGAACTGGCAGTTTTTTATAGACTCCATTCCAACCCTATCCTCTCCTAGAGCGTGTGACCTTAACAACGATGGGATACAAGACATCGTTTTTGGGGGTGGCACAGACGGTGCGTTTAGTCAAAATGGAATCATGGCGGTAAATGGGGCCAATGGAACCTTGCTTTGGAAGCGGACTTCAAGAAATGAAGTTTTTGGAAGCGCTATATTCCAAGACATTACCAATGACGGAATTAAGGACGTATTCATTGCGGGTCGTCAGGCGCAACTTTTAGCGATTAATGGCGCGAATGGCAATCTCTTATGGGACTATTTTCCCTACAACCTTAATCCAGGAGATAGCGGTTTATACAATTTTTACAACCCTCAATTCATTTCGGATGTGAATGGCGATGGATTGATGGATTTATTGGTCACGAATGGAGGAGATCATGCTGCACCTGTTTGGGATACGAATCGGCCTCCGGGTCATCTAATGGTGATAAATGCCTTGAATGGAAATTTGTTGGCGAAGGCCGTTGTCCCTGATAGCGCAGAAACGTATTGTTCTCCTTTAGTTGTAGATATACAAGGCAATGGAGTACAATGGGTACTATATGGCACTGGTGGAGAAAACCTAGGAGGCAGTTTTTGGGCATGTCCCTTAAGCGCTCTTTTAAACAATACCCTGAGTCCATCCATCGCCTTAGCTCAAGACCCAAACTTTGGCTTTATTGCTCCAGCATCGGTATACAAAACCAATAACAACCAATACAATATCTACATACAATCGTACAGCGGTAAATTGATAAAAATAAAAGGAAGTAATTTCACGCAGCACTGGAGTTATGATTTACCCAATACGGAATCGAGTGCTGAACCTGTAATTGGTAATTTCACTGGAAACAATAATCCAGATGTGTTTTTATCCTTGGCCAAAGGCAGTAGCTCTGGGTACACCGATTACTACCAGGTATTGTTGGATGGGGCAACTGGGCAAGTGGTATTCAAGGACAGCATTGGGCACTTGCAATTTGCCTCAGGGAATGCAGTAGACCTAAACAACGACGGTCGCGATGAAGCGGTTTTAGCCGTAAATTATATGGTGAATGGCGTTTGGAAACATCGGCTTCAATCCTTCGATTTTGTAAACCAAACCGTGCAAGAAATTGTACCTGAAAAATCAGGCGTGAACATTGGTTCCACACCGCTATTTACCAATCTAGATGGGGACAACTCATTGGATTTGGTTTATTTGGTAAAACGTGATAGCACCAATGTGATGGGATGGAAAGGTGTTTTTGCCCTGAGGGCCGAGTTAAATGTTGGATTTCCCAATGCGGGTATTGCGTGGGGAAGCTACCTTGGAACGCTGAACGATGGTGAATACCACAATACCTCTATCGACTGTGGTCCTGGAAGTTTAATTTCGTCGGTAGCCCTCGTAAACCCTCATTGTAATGGTGCAAACACGGGTTCTATTACACCCTCTGTGACCTTAGGAGCCCCACCCTACACCTACATATGGTCTAATGGTAGTACGTCAAATGCACTCAACAATATTCCAGCAGGAACCTATACCTTACAAGTTACGGACAATGCAGGATGCTATGAACTATATACCGCAACGCTGAACAATCCGTATTTAATAACGTTTGGAGGCGTTGTTCCTCCTACATGTCCTGGCGGAAGCAATGGACAGGCTGTGGTTAATAGTTCAGGATGTCCCTGTATGTTCAGTACGTGCCAATTTCTGTGGGAAAATGGAATTACAACGAAACCGAATAGTACGCTAACAGAAGGTTGGGCCACTATAACCATTACCCATCCAGATGGTTGTGTAGTAGTAGACTCGGTATTGATTCCATCGTCGCCATCTTTAGTGGACACCGCCATTGTACATTCTATTTCTTGTTATGGATATAACGATGGTTCTATCCAAGTATCCTCCAACAATGCCACACCTCCCGTATCGTATAGTTGGAATAACGGCTCCGTTAACGATTCGCTAGTGAATTTATCTCCTGGGGTTTATATCTTGAACATATCAGATGCTCGCCCCTGTTTCGACACCCTTCTTTTTACCGTTAGTGAACCCTCGGAAATTTCGGTTTCAACGCTTACCATTCCAACTCAATGCTATAATTCTCAAGACGGGGGAATGGAAATTATTCCCGCTGGAGGAAATGGAGGCTATAGCTTTTTCATAAACAACCAAGCCTATTCTCAATCTCCCGTGAACGGATTAAGTGGCGGAACCTATAATTTGTTCGTTCAAGATAGCCTAGGTTGTTTCTCGTCTACCACAAGCATCACGATCCCATCGCCAAGTCCAATAAGTATTTCTACCTCTATAACTCCGGAATCTGCACAAAATGCCTTAGACGGAACGGCCACCGTTAATGCAACGGGCGGAACACCTCCTTATTTATACACCTGGAGTGACCCTAATCACCAAACGGACAGTACCGCTATTTATCTGAGTCAAGGGTGGTATTCGGTTTCTGTATTGGATCAAAATGGCTGTTCAGCCATGGATAGTGTTTTTGTGGGTATCCTTGGAACACCACCCCTAGAACCCTCGGCCGTTTGGGCATTTCCTAACCCCTCCAAAGATGCTTTTCAATTGAATGTCGTGTTGGAAAAAGCTGAACTCTTTGATGCATCTGGAAAATTAGTTTACTCCGCTTCTCCTTGCAAAGAAATTAGTAGTGAAAAGGTTGCCCCCGGATTTTATTATTTAACGTATTTCCATCAAAATACCGTTGGGACTTTAGTGCTCATAAAAAACGAGTGATGCTATGTTGCGATTGATTAGCCTTTGCCTTTTCGCGTTATCGTCATATTTGTTTTTTCAATGCGGTTCAAATCGAGGCATCGATAAAAAACCGGTCAACGCAAACGCAACAAACACCCTACGGTTAGCCCTTCCCGAACCCGTATTGTCCCTATTTCCATTGTTTAATACCGACGTTCAATCCCACAGGGTATTAGGAAATATTTTTGAACCACTCTTTGATGTAACGGAAAAAAACGTGCTAATTTCCCGATTGGTTGATTCCTATAGTTGGAATAAGGAAGGTGATCGTGTAAAATTACACCTTAAAAAAAAGGTGTTTTTTCACCACGACGCATGCTTTGGCGGGGATAATGAGGAATTAACTTCCGAGGATGTCGCTTTCACCTTAAACCTAGCTTGCAGTCAAAATAAATTAAACCAATCAAGCGACGCCATCCTTGGTAAAATCGTAGGAGCCGTGCCTTATTATAACCAGGTGGACCGTAAAAACGGGGTAGAAGGAATAAAAATACTTGATCGCTATACCATTGAACTTCACTTAACCGAGTCCTATCCCAATTTTCTGTATGTACTCTCAAGTTCTAAATACGGTATCGTTTCGAAAAGAGCTTATGCGTATTATCAAGATAATATCGTTAAGCATCCTATTGGAACTGGACCCTTTCAACTTTATTTATGGTCGGCCACTAAAATTATTTTATCGGCCAATCCACAATATTGGAAAAAGGACGCCCAAGGAAACCCTCTTCCTTATTTAAAAGCCATAGAATTTTCGATTTTCCGGAACAAAAAGGAGGAGTTATCGGCATTTAGAAATCAACAATTAGACTTTATTTTTGATGTTCCATCCCAACATGTTGATGACTTATTAGGGGATTTTAACCTTAAAGAGAATCCTAAAACATTCCCGCACAAAGTTTTGGTTATTCCTGGGGCAAAAACCTCATTGCTTTGCATGAACCCATCCTTCAAGCCTTTCAAAGATCCCCTCGTAAGAAAGGCCATTGATCTATTGATCGACCGGAATTATATCGCCGAAGAACTAATTGCAGGAGATGGCATACCTGCCCTTAAAGGTTTTGCTCCAAACTCACCCTATTATAACAACCAAAGCATGGCAGACAAAACGTTCAGTGAAACCCAAGCCCTTTCCTTATTGAAGGAAGCAGGATATAGCAATGCCAACCCTTTTCCAAAAATAGATTTATTTGTTCCTAATACAGACCCCACATCCATTTCCTATGGAAAGCATATTGTTGAGCGTATGAACACGGTTCTTAAAATTCCGTGTGTTCTACATGTTGTGAGCCCTGAAGAACGGATTCAAGCGATTCAACAAAATAAAGCCCAAATATGGAAAATTGGATGGTCACCCGATTATCCAGATGCCGAGGCCTATTTTAGCTTGTTTTATAGTAAAAATCCAAATACGGCGGATCAAAACCCATTGTTTCCGAAATTTCATTCAGAATCGTACGATCTCAACTATCAAATGGCTACTAAGGAAAAAGAATCCGTAACACGAAATAACTTTTTCACCAATTGTGATGGTATTCTTCAGGCAGAGAGCTGGATTCTACCGATAATGTACGAGGACTTTGTATACATTTTTCATGTGAAATGCCGCGGGATAAGCGTTTCATCCGTTGGTGTTTTCGACTTCACGAACACCTTTATTAAGCCCCTTTAAGAATGGTTTTAATTTCCTCTTCTACCCACCCTTTTCCCCAATTTTCTTTTTCGTCCTCGGTCCACAAGGCGGGATAGAAAATTCTTTTTTGAAATTTTGGGGGCAAATATTTTTGCCAATTGGTGCCTCCAGTAGCGGCTACATCTTGTTCCTTCTTGGCTAAATACCGAACAGCTGATTTGTAATGAGCAAGGGGCCAATAAACATTAACGTTCAAATCGTTTGCCTTAAGGGCTGCGATTACCGTTTGATCCTTTCGGTCTTCATCGGAAAGCCGAAGGTATACCTGCCATAAATTTCGGGTGCGACAATGTTCGCCTAATGCGACCAATCCCGCGCCGTATTTTTCCTCAAATTGTGTTAGGGTAAGCGTTTTATTTCCCGTTTCTAAATCGGTGGCCCCAGATTTCCAATACACATAACGGTACATTTCAATGATGTCGTCCGAGGTGGTAATTTTATCTCGGTCCCCATGAGAAACTAAGTTGATAAAATCCGTACTATAAATTTCAATTTCTCGGTACTGCGCGGATTGAAAGCCACTCGCTGGAAGCAGGGACATTCGGAACTTTAAAAAAGCCTCTCGATCCATGCCATCCACCATAATCGAAAAACTTTTAATCAAGGCTTCAAAATATCGATTTATGCGAGAGACCCTAATTAAAAAAGATTCTTTGGTCGGCATCAACTCCTCGCCCAAGGATTTATACTCTTGTAACGCTAACTTAAAATATAATTCGGTGATTTGATGGTAAACGATAAAAATCACCTCATCCTGAATTTTGGTTTTTGGTTTTTGTAAACTCAACAAGGTGTCTACTTGAATATAATCCCAATAGGTGGTGACATCAGAATACAATAATCCATCCAAGTAGGAAATTAAATCTTGACCAATTGCTTGATATTTCGCATTCAATAACTCAAGTCTTTCTTGTAATTCTTTTGTGATTTCCATTAGAATAAAATGAGCTTACGAAGTTAATTGAATATGTTTTGCTTTTACTACTTGTCCGAAGATTTTACTGGCATGTTCGTTAAAGTAAGAGGCACTTTCTGTTGTAAAAAATCGTGTCTGTGGCTGCTTAGAAAGCCTTTTTGTCAACTCGGGGTGTCGAAAAAGATAGTCTTCCAATTTATGGGCAACCAAGGGACCTTGATTCAAAACCTGAACCCCCGTCGGGACCAATTCTTCAATAATCGGTTGTATGATAGGGTAATGTGTGCAGGCTAAAACGATGGTGTCAATTTGGCTGTTTTTATTAAAAAGCGCTTCAATATCCTTCGCGATAATTAATCGACCGGCTTCCGTATGATATGCTTCTTCCTCAATCAAAGGGACCCATAACGAACAGGCATGTTGAATCACTTGGATTTGAGGGCTCGTTTTATTTAGCTCTAAAACATAGGATGCTGACTTTATGGTGCCTTCCGTTCCAAGAATACCAACAAAGCCACTTTTTGAATAATTCCCAATTTCTTCTGCACTTGGTCGAATAACCCCTAATACGCGTTTTTCTGGAGCCAATAATGGTAAATCCTTTTGCTGAATGGTTCGTAAGGCCTTGGCGGAGGCCGTATTGCAGGCTAAAATCACCAATTCGCATCCCTGGTTGAATAGAAATTCTATTCCTTCCAATGTGTATTCGTGAATAAGGTCGAAAGACTTGTTGCCATAAGGGGCTCGGGCATTATCGCCCAAATAGACAAAATCAAACCTAGGTAGCACGGACACTACCGATTTCAGGACCGTTAAACCCCCAAATCCCGAATCAAAAAAACCGATGCTACCGTTTGCTTCCAAACCTTATTGACAGAAAAAAAGGGCCTAGGCCCTTAATACATTACTATTACTTTTTCATCGCTTCAGCATCGAGTTTGCTGAGCTCTATTTTGACTTCTCCCGTTATATCTACTCCCGTTTTGGAATAAAGCAAGTTTGTGACATCCAATACGTAGTCTATTTTTCTACGCACCGCTACCGTTTCGATAGCCGCTTGAAGCCTATTTAAGATGGGTTGCATGTAATCCCCCTGCAACGCCTGAAGCTGTTGCTTTAACATATTCTGGGTCTGTTGATAGCGCTGATCCAAGGCCATCACTTTCTCCTGTTCGATTTTAAGCATGGTTGGGGTTAAATCCCCTTTGACCGCGTCTAATTTGGCGTATGCTTCGTTTAATTGCTTCTCCAAAGCCGCTAGGTCGTTTAAACCATCCTCTTGAAATTTCTGCAATTCCTTTTCTGCCTTATTGTATGATGGTAGAGAATCTAGTAATCGCTGAGAGTCTACATGGGCAATTTTTGATTGAGCATTTAACGTGAACGAACAAACTACGCTTAGAATTAAAATTATTTTTTTCATTGGTTATGTTTTTAAAATTAGTCTTGGTCAATACCCATTTCCTCCAAGACCAGGTTACTAATATCGGCTTCTTTGTCTGCGTATATAAGGTTGCTTTGATTGGCTTTGTCAAAAACAAAGGTATATCCATCGGACTTAGCTACTTTTTTCATCGCCGTATAAATTCGGTCTTGAATAGGCTTAATTAATTCTTGTCGTTTGATAAAATAATCCCCATTTAAACCGAAACGCTGTGTTTGAAGTTCAATGGTTTCTTTTTCCAACTTTTCAATTTCTTCCTTTCGTTTGGTTTTCTCTTCCTGAGGCAAGAGAATTTCTTCTTTATTATAGTTGTCTTTTTGAGTCTTAATAACAGCAAATCGCTCTTCTAATTCCTTGGTCCAAGCGTCAGCCATTTTATCTAATTTCTCCTTTGCCTCCTTATATTCTGGAACATTCTCCATGATATAGTCGGAATCGATAAAGGCATAGGTTTGACCTTTAACTAGGCTATTGGCGAGGAATAAAAATGCGATAATTAAGAAGTTAATTTTCATTTACGTGTCTATCAGAAAACGAAGTTACAATTTTAATTAGGAAAAATCTACAACTCACCAAGGTTCATGCCAATAGTGAAACTCAATTTAGGATAAAATCCTTTTTTCAAAATTGATGCATCCGAAGGCCCCCCATATCCACTGGCCCAAGGGTCCAATCGGTCAAAACCAAAACCGTAATCTAGTCCCAACATTCCGAACATGGGTAAAAACACTCGGATACCAACACCTGCCGCCCGTTTTACATTAAATGGATTGAACCGATTAAAATCTGGATAGGTGTTCCCCGCCTCCAAAAATCCGGTGACATAAAATGTAGCTTGTGGATTAAGCGAAATGGGGTATCTTAATTCAAGCGTGTACTTTGCAATGATGGGGTCAGAACCCGCCGAAGATAAGGCCTGATCCTCATAACCCCTAAGTGCAATGATTTCTCTTCCTCCTAATTGATTTACTCCCGTTAAACCGCTTCCTCCCATAGTGAATCGGTCGAAAGGCGTTATGCCCTTCGCCTTGGTGTAAGCCCCAATATAACCAAAACCAAAACGAGGCATTAATACTAATTTTCGATTAGACGACAATGGAATATACCACTCCCCCGTAAATTTGAATTTAAAATACTCTAGGTACAAAAACCGTTCGCTTAAGCTCATGCTGGCATAATCTACATCCTTTTCAAAAAAGGAATAAGGAAATGTCGATTTTGCTGTTAAGGTGAAATTTGAGCCGCTTTGAGGGTAAATAGGTGCGCTTACCGAGGAACGTTGCAACACATATTTCAACGCGATATCATTGGAATACCCTTTGGGGAAAATAGGAAAACGAAAATCGTTGTTTACATCATAATACTGATAGCTCAATTCATAGTATGCAGTGAAGTAATCATCTGGCCACTTCTTTCTGCGTTGCAATCCGACACCAACCGAACTTATTGATATCCCGGTGTAGGCCGGATTCGTTTTCAATAAACCGTTTGAAGACAACGCGGTATGATTGGTCCAAACCGAAAGAGAATTAGGCTTTTTACCTCCTAACCAAGGCTCGGTAAACGAAAAATTATACCCTTGATAAAACCGTCCGTTGGATTGTGCCCTCAGGGAGATTCGCTGCCCATCTCCTCCGGGCAAGGGAGTCCAAGCCTCTTTTTTGAAAAAATTCTTGGTAGAAAAATTATTAAACGTTAATCCGAGGGTTCCAATAACTCTTCCTCCACCTGTCGGTCCAGCCCCGCCATATCCTCCCGAAAGTTCAATTTGATCCGACGATTTTTCTTCTACGATATATTCTATATCAACCGTGCCGTTTTCGGGGTTTGGAAGAGGGTTTACTTTAAGGGTTTGTTCGTTGAAAAACCCGAGTTGCGCTAACTCCCTCTGAGTCCTTATTATGTCTTCTTTATTAAATAAATCACCAGGTTTGGTGCGGATTTCTCGGTATATAACCTGATCGTTCGTTTTGTTGTTTCCATTCACATAAATACGGCCGTAACGGGCTTCTTTACCTTCAAGCAATCGCAATTGATGGTTGATGTGGTTGTCTTTAACGCCTTGTTCCACGGGAATAATCTGAAAAAATAGATGGCCTTTGTTCATATACAAAGATGCTATATCCCTTCCATCTTCGCCTCCATTCAATCGTTTATCCAATAACACTTTATTATAAACATCCCCATATTTGATTCCTAAAACGGAATCAAGTAAGGAGGACCGATACTTGGTGTTGCCTATCCATTCGAAGGAACCAAAATAATATTTTCTCCCTTCGTCTATTTTTATATCAATAATTAAATTCTTTCTGTCTAAAAAATAAACCGTATCACTTATAATTCTTGCGTCACGCAAACCCTCATTATAAAACTTTTCAATCAGTGCTTTTTTATCCTTTTCATAGGTCGATTGGGTGAATTTTGAACGTTTGAAAACCGACAAAATAGTTTTCTTTCTCGTGTCTTTCATCGCGAAAAAGAGCTTCCACGATGGAAGGCTTTCAACCCCAATGAAGTTTACCTCTTTTATGCTTACTCGTTCACCCCGATTTATATCAATTACAAAAATCTCGGAGTTATTCATTATGGTATCTTTTACCCTTTTGATGGTGACATCCACCGTATAAAAACCTTTTTCACGAAAGTAGCCCCTAATTTTCGCCTCGGTTTGAAACAAAAGGTTTTCTGTGATCGTTTTTCCGGAGAACAAGGTGATTTCATCCCTTAATTTATCTGCCTCGCGTTTAGGAACACCTTTAAACTTAAAATGAGACAACTTAGGTCTGGGGGTCAAATGGATCGTTAAATATACTATTCCGTCTATTTCTTTATCAAGGTTAATCGCAACGTTCGAGAACAACTCTTCCTTCCATAAGTTTTTTATGGCCTCACTAATTTTGTCCCCTGGAATTGTTATTTTTTGTCCTTGCCGCAATCCCGCCACAGCCTTTATCGCTTGTGGGTCAAAGTTATCTGCACCAACAATGCGAATTGGCCCAATTTCATAGGATGTCGGGGTGCCCGTTAAGAAGGCGGTACTGTCCAATGTTGGATCAGCAATTTGACCCCATACGATGGGTAATGAAAAAACCAGGTAAAGAAGGAAAATGCGTTTTATCATACCACTATTTGTTCGGAAGTTTTACCAAACCTTCTTTGTCGGTGTTGAAAGTCTTCAATCGCCGCAACAAGGTGTTTTTTTCTAAATTCCGGCCAAAAAACCGGCGTAAAATGTAGTTCAGCATAGGCCGCCTGCCAGAGCATAAAATTACTCAATCGATGTTCTCCACTTGTTCGGATAATTAACTCGGGGTCTGGAATACCATCGGTATACAGGTAGCGGGAAAAAAGTTCTTTCGTGAGGTCCTTTTCTTGCAACACCCCTTGATTTATTTCTGAGATAATTTGTTGAGCGGCATGAAGTATTTCTTCTTGCGAAGAATAATTAAGGGCTAAAATTAAGGTGATCGCCTCATTCTTTGAAGTAAAATCAACGGCCTCTTGAAGGCTGTCAACACAAGATGGTGGTAGTTTTGTGATGTCTCCAATGGTCTTAAACCGAACCCCGCTCTCATGCAAGGCTTTCATTTCTTCAGAAATAGCAGACACCAAAAGCTCCATTAATCCATCCACTTCTTCTTTTGGTCTCGACCAATTTTCGGTCGAAAAGGCATAAAGTGTTAGGTATTTAATCCCAATATCAACGGAGGATTTTACCGTTTCTCGGACGGACTCTACGCCATGGGTGTGGCCATAAAGGCGATCCTTCCCCTGGTTTTTCGCCCATCTACCATTGCCATCCATTATGATGGCGACGTGCTGAGGGACCTTGTTCAGCCCATTAAATTCACGAAAATCATCCATTTGTAATGAAGCTAAGGTACGTAAACTAATGCGGCTTTTAAAATGTTATGGAAATCGACAGGATTATTCCGCAAGAAGAACCACTTTGTTTTCATCCATTTCGATTACACCGCCGCGAATAGACAAGGAGTAGTTGTCATTTCCTCCCTCTTCTTGGATGCTTGCATCCATATGAGAAGGTTTCTCAGTAACCTTAAAACGTACCGAACCTTCTTTCAAAGCAGAAGTAAT
>Ga0255082_1000245_pt1 | contig 11331 bp, 8 predicted proteins | sample Colum_Colum_RepB_FD_188459 | JGI IMG/M metagenome (GOLD analysis project Ga0255082, IMG submission 188459) | Freshwater microbial communities from Columbia River, Oregon, United States - Colum_Colum_RepB_8h | ecosystem: Environmental > Aquatic > Freshwater > River | place: USA: Oregon | collected... | reverse complement strand
GGGTTCATTTTGGATTAACCTCCCAAGACATAAATAATACCGCAATCCCACTTGCATGGAAACATGCAATGGAATATGAATACCTGCCTAATCTGCTTAATTTAAAAACCGAGCTGTCCTTACTGGCAAAAAAATGGAGCGAAATTCCCATGTTAGCCAGGACACATGGACAACCAGCCTCTCCAACAAAACTTGGCAAAGAAATTGCTGTTTTTGTAGAGCGATTACAATATCAAATCGAGCAATTGATTGGCATTCCCTTTACAGGGAAATTCGGGGGCGCCACCGGCAACTTCAATGCACATCATGTTGCCTTCCCCGCTATTAATTGGATAAAGTTTGGCAATGAATTTTTACAGGGCCTTGGACTTGTTCGTCAACAACATACTACGCAGATTGAACAATATGATCTGCTGGCAGCCCAACTTGATGCGCTAAAAAGGATTAACACTATACTAATTGATTTCTCTCGAGATATGTGGACGTATATCTCAATGGAATATTTTCTACAAAAAACAAAAAAGGGAGAAGTAGGATCTTCTGCCATGCCACACAAGGTCAATCCCATTGACTTTGAAAATGCCGAGGGCAACCTGGGTCTAGCTAATGCTTTGCTTTCTCATTTAGCAGACAAACTTCCCATTTCTAGACTACAGCGTGACTTAACCGATTCAACGGTATTGCGCAACTTAGGTGTACCTGTAGCGCATACCCTTATTGCGTTTCGCTCCATAGAAAAAGGATTAGGTAAATTACTCCTGAATGACGCAAAGATCTACAATGACCTGGACGCCAACTGGGCGGTAGTGGCAGAGGCGATACAAACTATTCTTAGAAGGGAAAAATATCCAAATCCCTACGAAGCATTAAAAGACTTAACTAGAGGGAAGCAGAAAATTGATCAAAAAACAATGCACCAATTCATTGATGCGCTAAAAGTATCTGCTGCTGTGAAAAAGGAATTAAAAAAAATCACTCCTCATAATTATACAGGAATACAAGCACCTATCCCCTCTTGATCAGGAACGATGAATTTCGCTTGTAAAATGAAATTGAATATCTAGGTTATTGGATATTTCTGTATTTAAGAACCATTCACTTTGTGCCAAATAAACAGGATTGCCGTCCTTATCTACTCCTGCATTAGCCTGTTTAAAACGTAGAAAATCTTCTAATTTTTTTGTGTCGGTGGTTGTTAACCAACAAGCTTTATAAAAGGGAAGCGCATTGAACACAACAGAAGCCCCGTATTCATGTAACAAACGATACTGAATCACTTCAAACTGCAGTTCTCCTACGCATCCGATAATTTTCTTTGTTCCGCCAAACTGTGTGAACAATTGGGCCACCCCTTCATCAGTTAACTGCAACAGACCCTTTTCCAATTGTTTTGTTTTCATAGGATCCTTATTTACCACTTCCTTAAATATTTCAGGCGAGAAAGAAGGAATTCCGGTAAAGTAAAAATCTTCCCCTTCAGTCAATGTATCCCCAATTTTAAAATTCCCAGTATCAAATAACCCCACTACATCACCCGCGTAGGCATCTTCGATTATGCTTTTATCTCTAGCCATAAAAGAATACGGATTACTAAAACGTAGTTCCTTGTCCAGCCGAACATGATGAAAATATTTATTACGTTCAAACTTACCTGAGCATATCCGCATAAATGCAATCCTGTCCCGATGCTTGGGATCTAAATTGGCATGAATTTTAAAAACGAAGCCCGTCATCTTGTCCTCATTGGGATCCACCTGACGAGTAGAGGTAGCACGCGCAAGTGGACGAGGTGCAATTCTGATAAAAGTATCCAGCATCTCTCGCACGCCAAAATTATTGATAGCACTTCCAAAAAAAACAGGGGCCACTTTCCCGGCTAAATATCGATCAACAGATAAGGGACCATGCACCCCATCGATTAGCTCAACATCCTCTCTGAGTATCGCCGCATCCTTTTCTCCCAAGCGAACATCCAGCATGGAATCAGATAGATTCCCTACAGCTAGGCTGTCCTCCGTTCCTTTTGTACCGGCTTGAAACAATAGCAAACTTTTTTCAGCAATATTATAGACCCCTTTGAACTCTTTTCCACTATTAATGGGCCAAGTCATGGGATGTAACTCAATCGACAACTCCTTTTCAATCTCCTCTAGTAAATCAAATCGATTTTTCCCGTCACGATCCATTTTATTGATAAAAAGGATTACAGGAGTATCCCGCATTCTACACACTTCCATCAACCGACGAGTTTGTTCTTCCACCCCATTCACACTATCCACCACTAAAATCACACTATCAACTGCGGTCAACGTGCGGTAAGTATCCTCCGCAAAGTCCTTATGACCCGGTGTATCTAATAAATTAATCAGGATGTCATTATATTCAAAACTCATTACCGAAGTAGCTACTGAAATTCCACGCTGGCGCTCAATTTCCATAAAGTCGCTGGTTGCGTGTTTTTTTATCTTATTACTCTTGACAGCTCCTGCTACTTGAATGGCACCCCCAAACAGCAAAAACTTTTCTGTGAGGGTTGTCTTTCCCGCATCAGGGTGAGAAATGATGGCGAACGTACGCCGACGAGATATGGCTTCCTGGTATTTCATGGTGCGGCGCAAAGGTAAGTCAGCCTTTCTATTCGCCGTTTGTCAATTTATTGGGAATACCAGCCGATTTGACTCTACATTTGCAATATGTTTCGCCGAACACTTGAAATAATTACCAGCAGCTTTAAAATGGCTGTGCAGGAGCTATGGAAAAATAAACTCAGAACATTCCTTTCTCTATTCGGAATCACGATTGGAATATTTTGCATCATAGGCGTATTAGCTACGGTAAATAGTCTGGAGCAAAACATACAGAATGAGATAAAATCGCTAGGTAACAATACGATCTATATCGATAAGTGGGAGTACAGCGGAGGCGGCCCCGATTACCCCTGGTGGAAATTTGTAAAAAGGCCCTCCCCTCGTTTTGTAGAGGCAGAGGAAATCAGAGAAAGGACACCTGCAGCTCAATATGTAGCGTTTCATATTCAAATAAATGATCCTATAGAATTTGCAGGAAACCAACTGAGCGGCGTTTCTATCCATGGGATAAATCAGGATTTCGAAAAAATCCAAGTTATTGAAATTGCCCATGGTCGTTCATTTTTAGAAAGAGAGTTTGATAATGCGGCCAATGTTGGACTAATTGGATATGAAGCGGCTGAGAAACTTTTTGGGAAACCCGAGCTAGCAGAGGACAAGTTTGTAGAAGTAAGAGGAAAAAAAGTTTTAGTAATCGGTGTAATTAGAAAACAGGGCAAGAGTATGCTGGGCGATGGAGGTTGGCAATTTGACAATAGCCTTTTTGTACCCTATCGCTTTGGACGGACCATCATGAATGAATTGAGAGCGGATCCACTTATCATGGTGCAGGGAAAGCCAACCTTGAGCAGCAAGGCAGTAAAAGATGAATTAGCAGGAACCATGCGTGCAATTAGAAAACTATCCCCTACACAAGAGGATAATTTTGCATTGAATGACATTAACGACTTCAGTAAGGTAATTGGAGACATATTTGTAAATGTCAACATTGGAGGATGGGCCATTGCTACGCTATCACTTATTGTAGGCATGTTCGGAGTTGCTAATATTATGTTTGTAACGGTACGGGAGAGAACGAGCCAGATTGGACTAAAAAAAGCCATTGGTGCAAAAAGCCATATTATACTTACAGAGTTCCTACTAGAGTCTTCTTTTCTTTGTATCATCGGAGGTCTGATTGGCTTAACACTGGTTTTTCTGCTTACGCAAGTATTGACAAAAGCTTTAAATTTTCCAGTTTTCATTTCTACTGCTAACATGTTTCTGGCTATTGGTATCTGCATATTAGTTGGAGTAATTGCTGGATTTGTGCCAGCAAGACAAGCAGCCCGTATGGACCCAGTGGTTGCCATTCGAAGTAAATAATCCAGGCAGCAGGACTTCCCTAATTTTGCAGTCATGTCTGTGCGAATCCTAGCCATTGAATCCTCTTGTGACGAAACTGCTGCTGCAGTTTGCGTGGACGGCCAGATTGTATCTAATATTATTGCTGGCCAAAAAGTACATGAACAATATGGCGGAGTTGTACCTGAACTGGCATCTCGAGCACACATGCAACAAATTGTACCTGTTGTTGATTCCGCTTTAAAAAAAGCTGGAGTGACAATAGCAGCGATTAATGCAGTGGGATATACGCAAAGCCCTGGATTAATTGGATCGCTACTAGTGGGAGGACAATTTGCCAAATCGCTGGCACTGACACAACAAATTCCTTTAATTGGTGTACATCATATGCAGGCACATGTACTTGCCAACCTAATTGGGGATAATAAAATATCCTTCCCCTTTCTATGTCTGACTGTAAGTGGAGGGCATACGCAAATTGTACGCTGTGATTCACCACTAGCCATGCAAATAATTGGTGAAACAATTGATGATGCAGCGGGTGAAGCTTTTGATAAATCTGCAAAACTTTTGGGACTACCCTATCCGGGAGGTCCACTAATTGATCAACACGCACAATTAGGCAATGGGAATCGCTTTAAATTTCCAAAACCATCTATTCCTGGGCTTGATTTTAGTTTTAGCGGACTTAAAACATCTATACTTTACTTTCTTCAGCAGGCAGGCCAATCTGTATCTTACAAACAAGAACACCAGGTTTCCCCTACTGAAAAAGAGAAATTCATTTCAGAAAACCTACCTGATATTTGCGCGTCGATTCAGCAACGCATTATTTCCATTTTACTAGATAAACTAGAACAAGCAGTTATACAAACAGGAATTCAAACCGTTTGTCTTGCAGGTGGCGTTTCTGCCAATAAGGGCTTGCGAAAGGAATTTTTATCAATAGCATCTCAAAAAGGTTGGCAAGCACATATCCCTGCTTTCGAATATTGTACAGATAATGCCGGTATGATTGCCATCACAGCATATTATAAATATATCGCTAATCAAAGGAGCAATATTTCAGACCCATCGACCGCTCGAGCTAATTGGTAAAATGGGAAATACCACATTCACCTTTAAGCAGTTTACCATAAAACAGGATCGATGTGCTATGAAAGTAAGTACAGATGCCTGCGTATTTGGCGCTTGGGCTGTTCAGCGTATACTCGATATTGGAACAGGAACTGGACTTCTTTCATTAATGGTCGCCCAACAATTGAAAAGTGGATTGATCACCGCAATTGAGATTGAAGAAGCAGCTGCAAAGCAGGCAAGAGAGAATTTTAATAACTCCCTGTGGGGGGAAAGAATTAGTTTAATTCAAGGGGATATTAAACAACAGGAAGACAAAGAGAGTTACGATGTGGTCATCAGTAATCCCCCTTTTTTTGAAGGCGATTTACCAGCTAATTCAACAGCTAAAAATCAAGCATTCCATGATAAAAGTTTAACCTTGGCTGAATTGCTGAATGCCTGTTTTAAGAAACTTAAAGCAACAGGTTATCTCTATTTGATTTTACCAGCTCATCGTAAAAATGATTTAGAATCTACCTGCGATTTTATAGGCTTTACTATAACGGCTTGCTGTAGTGTAAAGTCTAGCGATAATAAAAGCATTTCAAGAATTTTCATTGAGTGCAAAAAAAAGAACGAACTAAATAAAACTATAATTGAGAATACTTCGCTTGTTATTCAGGGAGATTCCATGGGATACAGCTCAGAAGTCCACCTATTACTGAAAGATTATTACTTATACCTGTGACAAAGAATTATGCAATGCCTGCATAATCACGCATATACTCAAAGGGGGCCGTGAGCTTACCATGTTTGAGAAGAGTAGCACGATCAAGCATTGGAGAGTTTCCTTTCAGAAGTAAATCCTCCAGTATAAACTTGATTAGTTGCTCTCCAAAATAACGGCTGGCATCCCTAGGCAGTTCATTGGGCAAATTCCCTACTGCTATCACATCCACAGAGTTCGCTAAATAAGGTGCCGTTTTTTGTAAACTAAATTTATCAACCCCATAGACAGGATCCTCTATAGTCTGATCGCCTAGATTGATTGGAACAGAACCAAAAGCATCATCTGTAATATCAGCAATAGTTACTAGTTTAAAATCAGGCTGCCTCAAGCTCTCTTCATCAAAAAGTCGATCCATCCCCTCTTCCCAATAGATACCATTTAATAGAATATCGGTTGTTGTTAAATAGGCACGAAACAAGCATTCGTATTCTTGGTGATTTGCGTGAAAATCCTCTCGATTATAGCCACCTGATTTTCGACTTCGGAATAAGTCCCCGCCCTTGAGCTGCACGTAAACAGGGTAAGAAAATGCCCTCTGGAGGTATTCATCTGGCTCAACTTCCCTGACACCCATTAAATTCAAAACCTCCATAATTCCGTGTGCTACCCGACCCGAACCAGTAACTGCGATTTTAATTGGCGGCAATTTTAATTCGAAGTAATTATGAATTAACTCTCTGAAATTCTTGTGTTTATAGACTCGTTCTAAATTAAATAATCCGGTTCTTTTTCCGAAGGCAAGCACGCCATTATGGGCACCTACAACACCAGCAAAAAAACCAAATCCAATAATACGCTGCCCATCATCGTGCTCCAAACATTCATAATCAATCAAAGTGATTCTAGCTTGAATCATGGCTTGAAATAAGGATTGGTTGTAGGGCTGGAGCTTTTTTGTGTGTGAGAAAAAAAGATAGGTCTTATCATTTAATAAAGACTGTTGAGGGACCTCTTTAATACCAAAGAGATAATCAGCTTGGGAAAGATCCTCACTTACGATAGCACCCGCCCTTTCATACTCTTTATCGGCAAAACACCGCGTAGAAGATGGCTGTACGAAAATTTTGATTGAGGGAAAGCTTTTGATAAGCCACTTACATTGGGACGGGGTTAACGCTACCCGGTTGTCGGCAGGGATTTTACCTTCACGTATAATTCCAATAGTAGCCATAGGCTTGTACCTTTGCAATCGATTCAGCAAATTTAACCCACTCGAGGGCTTAGTTATGAACTATTTTGAACTATTTGAAATACCACCCCAATTTGAGGTAGACACAAAAAAACTCAAACCTAAATTTTTGGAGTTGAGCCGTAAATTTCATCCCGATTTTAATACCAATGAGGATGAGACCGGTTTGCAGCGGGTTATGGAAATAAGTTCAGCAGTCAATAAAGGCTGGCAAGTGTTTCAGGATCCAATGGCAACCTTGCAATATGTCCTGGAAATGACCGGAAGCATAAGCGAGCAGGAAAATGCAACATTGTCGGGAGATTTTTTAATGGAAATGATGGAATTGAATGAACAAATAACAGATGGTGATCAAAATCAGTTACTCGATATAAAAGAAAAAATATACCAATACGGACAAACCTTATACAGCGGGGTTAAAAAATTGCTCACAAGCCCACCGCTTTCTACGTCTGATTCCGACTTAAAAAAAATCAAAGAATATTACTACCAAAGAAAATACCTAGACCGAATTCAAGAGAGAATAGGTTTGAACTTGAGTTAAATCTTAATTTCCCCTACTTTTGCAATCCCTCTGCCCGGGTGGCGGAATTGGTAGACGCAGCAGACTCAAAATCTGCCGTTCGCAAGAATGTATCGGTTCGACTCCGATCTCGGGCACAAACGCCTCTCCATAGAAATTGGAGAGGCGTTTTTCTTTAGTAAGCCCTAAAATTTTGAGCAAGATTACTGCAATCAAATCACCACAAATTTTAATCATTGTCTACTTGATTTCAAGCAGGTAGTTTGCGCATAAAAGCATGAAAAAATATAGCTTACTGCTGCATTTAGTCTGTTTAGTAATGATGGCTCAGGCGCAAACAGAGGACAGACCAAAAGGGATTGCCGTTCGTCCAGTAACCCTTGAATTTGGCCTCTTGGCCAACCAATCTGGTTCACAAATTGTAAGAATAACGAATGCCTTGACAGAGCCAAAACAATTTGTCGTATACCTATCCGACTGGATCAGGACACAACCGGAGCACACGTTTATACAACTCCTGGCGAAATAGACAGATCCTGCGCCGGATGGATTCAATTAAATAAAAACTTTTTTGAATTGGGGCCTGGCGAAACTGAAGAACTACTGGTTACCATGACACATCCATCAGACAGCATTCGTAATCAACAAATGAATTGGTGTATGTTATTCGTAGAGACCACACAAGAAAAGCAAATAAAAGATACATCAGGGCTAACCACTACAATTGCAAATAAGTTTCGAGTAGGAATACATATTTACCAAACCCCACCTCAGGTTACAAAAAAAGAAGTAAAACTTTTAGACTTTAAAATACTTGAAAAAGAAAAAAGAAAATTTAGAGTAACCTGCCAAAATCAAGGCGAAGTTCAGTTACAATGTTCAAGCCAAATAGAAATAAGTGCCCCAAATGGAACAAACCCAATTCGGCTTTCTCCAAAGGAATTCCCATTATTTCCTTCCCAAATCCGCTATGTCGACTACGAGCTCCCCCCTAGCCTGCCACCTGGAAAGTATACGCTTACAGCCGTTTTGGATGCAGGAGCAGATGTGCCACTAGAAGCGTCCCAGTTAGAGATAGAAATTAATTAGTGATCCCGATAACGAATAGGCCTTCGCCTTTCTCTTAACTCAAATACTACAGACTCGTACGAGTTATTTTGAAGATTAACCTGGAAAGAGCTCACCACCGGACGAATCGACCCTGTAAAAGAGGTTTCGTTCAATGATACGGTGTAAATACCGGCTGGTACACTGAGTAAGAATTTCCCAGCGGTATCAGTAAGCGTAGTATATTTTTTACCTAATTGATCAACCAAATTAATCATAATGTTTTCCGGTGTGATTTGATTTTTTGAATAAGGATCTAAATCAAACTTTACAAAACCGCCAATCGCATGCCCTTTTCGAAATGAAAAATAAACAACCTGTGAACCCTTCAAATCAATAGTAACATTGGGTAGCACCGGTGTGAGACCCCTTTGAGAGTAACCTGCCTCAGCAATTAGATTATACTTACCGGATGCCGTATTTAAAATCATGAAACTTCCAGCAGCGTCAGTCAAAAAACGTAAACTATTGACTGCAAAGCGAACTCCTTCAAGGCATGGCTCCCCCATATCATAAAGTCCATTAGCATTTACATCCTCATATACTACTACGCGCAAGTTAAAATAGCGTCTCTTGAAAAAAGTAGGAACATTAATTGTTTTTTGAATAGATAAAGTAACATAGGGAAAACTTGCCAAAACCGTTTGATTAGGAGTGGTAGCCGTCAGTGGAACTGTTCCATTACATTGAATCTGCCAATTATTGTCTGTAGCCTTATATTGTAAAGTAAATCCAAATCCTTGTGTAATAAATTTATCATAAATCGACTTTGAAAATGTATAACGAAGAGAAATAGGCAATCGCTTGATTAACTTAAAACTGTAATAGGGCGACAATAAAACAGTTTCAATAGTACGAATAAGTACTTTGACAGCACTATCTCTGAAAATAGGCTGTCTGACATAAAATCCCTTAACTCCCATCCGCTTCCATTTTACATCCACTGAGGAATTACTAAACCAAACAGGTTCCGAGACAATTCGTCTGCCAGCAAAACCACTTAATGTAGAAAACTGTAAGCGAGTTTTTTTATTAAGCTGCCAACTAATACTATTGTCTATGAAAATATACCGATCCAGTTGACCTGCTGTCAATCCAACTTGGCGAAATCGGCCGCTGCTAAATGAAAAATTGCAAGCACCGCTGGAAAAACTAGTCCGGAAACCCAATCGTTCCATATTAAACTTAAAAGCATCCATGATGTATACTGAATCATACAAAATAGGAACTGAAACATAATTGTAACGATAAAATAACCCAACTGAACTATTTTTAAAGATTCTCCTGATATCGATTTGATAGTTGCGAAGCCCTTTATTTAAACCAGGAAAGCTTTTTTGATAATACAATAAGTCACTCGCTAGCTCCCATTTGGGAAGATTGAAAAATGAAGCTAGCCCTATCCCAATCCCCAAATCACCACTATGAAAAACTCGTAGTCGTTTAAAATCTTCAACTCCAGCAGCTAAAATTGACTTAATCTTAAATCGCTCGGACTTATGTAGGGATACCTCATGATTCATCAGATAACTATTCGAGCCACGAATACGATCAAGATCAACAACTAGTTGATGTAAAAAATGAATAGCCCCTTGCTGATGACGGCTATATATCTGAATATTATTATTAGTATAAATAGTCTGATCATTTCGTAGAACAAGCTTTCCGCCCCATTCCTGCTTGGCTACAGGGTTAAATTGAATACTTACACCCCTACCAAAGGAAAAAAAATGAGTATTATCAGAGAGCTGACCCATTAAGACCCGCAGACGTTTACCCACATAATCAGCCGTAAAAACATTCCGCTCCACAGAGAGTTGCTGACCAAATGTTTTTGTACGAAATGAAATTTTCAAATCCCCTTTTTTAAGATTAAACGTAGTTCGTGTATCATGAAAATGGTAAATACGCTTCTCTAAAAGAAAAAAACCTGTCTCCAATGTTAACTTTTGAAAACCAAAAGGCGTAGGATTGGCTTTAACGGTAGAAAAGCGTCGGACAATCGAAAATGGGAATGTACGGGTTTGCGAAAAACTATCGACCACATGAACTTGTAGCCGAGTTTGGCTCTCCTCCCGCCCCGACGGGACTAAAATTGGAATATAAACTAATGTATCAGTGCCTGGAAGCACTGAAACAATACGAAATGTGGAAATAACTTCTGCACTTTTCTTTACATGCACCTCATAAGATCCTTCTACTGATCCCTTATTAATGATACGAAGTTTCATCACTGCAAACCGACTGGTATCGGAAATTTCTACAATTGAATCAGAAGAGAATAACTGAAAATCTAATCGCCAGGGAGCTTTTATAAGGAAAAATGTATCTAAGCACATTTGGTTTAACGAATCAAATAGCTGGACTTTGACAGGAGACCACTTTGCCTGTGCGAACCGAGATCTCAAAAAAGTGATACGGAAAATTGAATCTGAATTTCCCATGATTGTCAACTTATTACTTCCTAATAAGCGCCATCCTTCAGGAGACCGTAGTTGAATCGAATAGCTTGAAAATATCGGATTCGAAAAATTAACTCGCAATGCGGTTTGAACCAAGAATGTTGAATCACTCCCCTGTAAAGAATCGGTAAACTGAAGCGAAGGCGAGAAATAATTTTGTCCTTTGACACTAGTAAATATCGAAAATAAGAGGCAACACAAAATAATAATCCCTTTCATTTCCTGAAATGAATGATAGGTAAAAAATACAGGTTGCTCACTACGCTTCG
>Ga0255082_1000228_pt1 | contig 11797 bp, 6 predicted proteins | sample Colum_Colum_RepB_FD_188459 | JGI IMG/M metagenome (GOLD analysis project Ga0255082, IMG submission 188459) | Freshwater microbial communities from Columbia River, Oregon, United States - Colum_Colum_RepB_8h | ecosystem: Environmental > Aquatic > Freshwater > River | place: USA: Oregon | collected... | reverse complement strand
GTATGGAAAGAGATAGATGGTTTCAAAAAACCATTTATCCAGATTAAAGGTACCGAAGTCCCCATTTTCAATTTGCATATTCATTGCAAAGACCTTTCTAGTTACTGCTGAACCTTTGATTTACTTAATGTTTGCAAGGCCTCTTCTTTTCCATAAACGTTGCCAATTTTACACCTTTTAACATTTCAAACGCCGATTTAATTATATAATTTTTTATATTTTTGGCGAGATTTTTGTATTCTTTCTTCTGCCTTTTGCCCCATAATACTAGTACTATTATTTACTCTTTCTGGTTTTTTTACTTCCGTCAAACTTAATTGAATTGCTTGATTTAGCATAATATCATCATCCTCACCATTATTTTTTTTTAAATATCCCATATACAATTCTTCAATATCTTTAACATCGTCTAACTCTTCTTTCCAAGACGCACTCCAATAAGAGTTATAACGAGACCTGGCACTATACTTCTCACCAAATTCAGTAATTTTAATGCCTGGAAATAACCTTTTTATTTCATTAATAATATACGTTTTGTTACTAGGGGTTGCTATTTTTGGATTTAATTCATGGTTTTTTATTAATTGGTCAATGTTGAAAGCATAAGTAAATTCACATTCTGCCGCTTTTTCAATAATTTTTTCATATATGTGTGCAATAATCTCATATAGTGGAATTAATCTCAATTGATTTGAAGGAATAATATCTAGCACTGTATCTTTATTATCTTTATCGTCGTCGCTATCCATTTTGATTTTATATAATTATTATAAATATATATTTAATTCAATTTTATTAATAAATAATCGGCGTTTGAAATGTTAAAAGGTGTAATAAATTTGTCGGTCTCTCCATCTTTGTAATGTCTCAAAAAATACTTGATGCAGTTCATATCGTGTTCATTTACATCTGAAATATCATTGAAAAAACGGGATTTGGGATCAGCTTTCTCTACAAGAACCGCAATAATTTTATCGTCACCACCATTCTCATCTTCAGTATAAATACCACCAATCACTTTGCAAGACACCATTGTTCCAGGATGTATCGCATAATCGCATAAAATGATAATATCTAGGGGGTCGCCATCATCTGACAATGTGTTTGGGACATAACCATAATTATAAGGGAATACGTTTGAATTGTGCAGAATGCGGTCCAATACTAAACACTGGTTCTCTTTATCAAACTGGTAGTTTGGATATAGAAAAAGAACTGGAAAATGTTCCATTTCCCTTTGCAAAAGGAAAACATACAAAAAAGAGACGGGCTGTAAAGAAAGGTACTCGCGTTAAGAAAGGTACTCGCGCTAAAAAAAGGAGTCGGCGTTAAACCCCTTTTGGCGCAAAATAGTTGGACGCCAATATGGAAACCGTTCCCAACACTTTCTTCCAATTCAAGGTTTCATTATCAAACGTTATGCCATAGACATAGGACATAACCACTCCAAAGTAGGAGAGAGGTGCATATATTTCTGGTTCTAACCTGTACGATGCAAAAAATCTCAAAAAATAACCAACGGTTCCGATGATACCATTGATTATTACCGCGAGTCCAACGCGACCTTTGTCAGCGGACTCTAGTCCAGAACTTGTATCCTTAAAATTATAAATAGAGTATGCAGTCATTAGCACGGCCCCTAGGAAATAAGATATGAAAACATGGTTCCAATTGTTTGTGGTTTTGATTCTGCGGACCAAGAAATAAATAAGGGCTTCCGTTAAAGCAGCAAACAAAATCATTACAAGTCCATAGTTGAAAGATTCTTTCTTTTCTTTCACTTCTTCTTCCGAATCAGTCTTTTCTTTTGCCTTCTCTGTATAATTGCCGTAAATGAAAAATGCCAATCCAAGTATAACGAGCAAATACGAATTGTGCCACATTGTACCGGCTAATAGCAGAATCATCAATGGATAACTATTGAAGATGGCGAACGAAACACCGGAATCCAAATGGCGGAATCCCTCATACGAAAAAAATACGTGAGATAAATTCACTAGACCAAGTGTTAAAGAATCGATAGTAAAGAGAGAAGACTTTATGAATGACCAATTTACGAAGAATATGGAAATGGAAATATAGGTGATCAGGCGCGTCCATAATTGCAGAGAACTTGAAATTCCAATTTTTTTCACAAAGATTGGATAAAGACTTAGCAATGATTCGGATGTTAATTTTGATACTATTTCCAAAAACATTTATAAATATACTGGAGAGAATTAAGAGTTAAAGAGAACCTTGGTTCCTTTTTTATAATGCAAACTATTATTATTGTTGTTATTGTTGTATCTGTAATAATTGGAATCTTTGGACTAATATATTATTCGTGGTGTAAAAATAACATACCGTTACAAGCAACTGAGTTTTCATTTGATGATGTATACCAATATCAAGAGGCCAGAGTATAATAAAAGGAACCCTCGTAATTAAGGGAACCAGGTTCCCTTAAATGGATTTAAAGCGAACCTTGGTTTTCTTTATAAAATGGCAAAAACTATTGTGAGTTTCGACATCGGCATCAAAAATTTGGCGTATTGTATTTTCACAGTTTCAAAAGAATCTTTGATTATTCGTGACTGGAATGTTATTAATTTATTAGATGTATCTGGATCCACGTCGTCAGTCCCTGTGTGCAATTGTCAAAAAGCCAAGTCCGGCATTTGTGGTAAAAAAGCGTCCTACTTATTTGGCGAAAACTATTTCTGCAATGTCCATTCCAAGAATTCTGGAAAATTGTTGCCAACCAAGGAGTGTTCAATGCCTGCTATCAAAAAGCTCAAAGTGGATGAATTGACTCAGTTTTGTGCCAACCATTTTATCTCGATTTCAGAAAAAGACAAAAAAAACGCAGTCTTAGAGAAAGTCCAGGCCCATTTTGAAAAAAATACGCTGAAACCGATTCCAAAGATTAAAAAGACAAATGCGAATCAACTCCATTTGGTAGATATCGGCAAACGAATCAAAACAAATTTCGACGCAAAATTTGCTCCATTTATCAAGGAACTCACTCATGTCATTTTGGAGAACCAAATCTCGCCCATTGCAGGGAGAATGAATACAATTCAGGGGATGGTGGCGCAGTATTTCATTATGACAACAGATGCATCACAATTAATAATTGATTTCATATCGTCGGCGGGCAAGCTCAAAGGTTTAGCAATAAATGAAACCACCGATTATAAAACGCATAAGAAGGATGGCATTCGTTTTTGCACACAATTTCTGGAGTCAAACACTGATTTATATATTTTCAAAAGTGTTTTGGATGCATCTGGAAAAAAAGACGATTTGGCGGATTGTTTTTTGCAAGGAATTTACTATTTTAAGAAGCAAAATATAATAAACTATTCGGAGGATTTAAAAATAAAGATTGTTTAATAATAATATTAGGATGGAATCATTTGACTTGAATATTGACAACCTTGAACCAATCTCTTTGGATTTTGATAGTGGCAAAAGTATGAATTTTGGAAGTGGTGCCGAACTTTTAATGAACATGAAGAAATCCACACCGCAAAGTTCAACCATTGATTTAGGCGATTTGGACACACTTGAAAATGAACTGAATGATTTATCGGCCTCATCTTCGTCATCATCATCGTCTTATTCAAAACCCGCAGGAGATACGAAAATGTTCAGTGGGTTATCTAACCTTTTTGGATTTGGTTCAAAAGAGGAAGAACCTGTAAAAGTTGGTCTGGGTCAGGCAACCAAGGAATCCGGATCTGCGAATACTAAAACCTGGGATGGATATGGAAAATTCACTGATATTCCATCCGGTCCAGATAAGCCAATTCATTCAAAGATGTCTGAACGTGACAAGTTGCGAAAGAAGAAAATGATGATGAAAAGGTTGGAGGAGTGGCGTGCAAAAGGACTTGTTTCCGGTGCGCATTTCAACAATGATTCATCCTATGAAGAAGGGTGAGAGCAAGAAGTTGTATAGTTGGTGGTTCATGACGTTTGTCAATACGGTGGAATATGCCAACGCGGCATTCAATCCATTTGATATCAATTTGGATGGCTGGGGCGAACAAGTGAATGATGACATTGATAGTTATGACGAGATCTTCGGCGAACTGTACGAGAAATACAAGGGTGGTAAATTGAGCCCTGAGATTGCGCTTCTCTTACGTCTTGGTTTTTCTGCTGCGGTTGTGAATTTCACGAATCGTGCATTGTCATCGGCCACACCTGGATTCAATGATGTGATTCGTCAAAGTCCTGAGCTGATGAAGATGTTCACCAATGCAACTGTGAATTCCATGGCGCAACAAAGTCCTGGGTTTGCATTTGCCAATAATTTGGTAAATCCAGAGCCGACAGGCATGTCGGGTCCTCCTCCCAAATCCATTGACCCAAGAACGGCGGCTGCGCCACAAAGACCGGGAATGGTATTTACAGACCAACCATCAAGCCGACCCGATATTAATGCAGGGCGCGGAGTCATGTTCAGTGAAGCGGGTATTGATTTGAACAATAAGTTTGAGAACCCGAATTCTTATGGGAGACCACCAACTTCAAGACCTGAACAAAGGAATGAGTTTTCACAAAGACAAGAAATGTCCGGACCTAAAAACATCGACTCCATTTTGAGTGGATTGAAACCAAAGTCGGTGAATATCCAGGAGAACAAGGATAGCGATTCAATGATTAGCGCCTCGTCTTTAAAAGATTTGAATGGAGATGTTCCCAGGTCACGTAGGAAGAAGGGTTCTGACAGAAACATCGTTTCGCTCGACATATAAAATTATTTAAAATATTTGTGATATTTTATATATTTAGAACTAATATATACAAATGGCAAGCAATTTATGGTTAGCAGTCGGTTCTGGAGGAACGGGCAAAAGCATTGTGACGTCATCCGATGGAAACACTTGGACCAGTACTGGTTCAACCGTTATAGCTCCAAATGCGGTAGCTTATAAAAACAACTTGTGGGTTGCTGTTGGTGGCGGTGGAAACACCATTGCGACCTCTACGGACGGGGTTTTATGGACAGGTCGTGGCTCAACTATATTTAGTGGTGGTAGTGGTGTATGTGTTGCGTCTGGCAAAGACGGGTCGGGCAACAATTTATGGGTGGCTGGTGGTTATTCTTCCATTGCTAGCAGTCCGGATGGAATAACGTGGACAAATCGTAGTTCTGTATTTGCTTATGCAAATTGTGTAGCATACGGCAAAGATGGGTCAGGAAATGGTTTATGGGTTGCTGGTGGTATTTATCCTAGTAATCCAAACAGCATTGCAACATCAACCAATGGATTTACTTGGACACTTCGTAGTGGTGGTTTTGATTATGGTGTTACAAGTGCTGTTGCGTATGGTAAAGATGGCTCGGGCAACAGATTATGGGTTGCAGTTGGTGCCTCAAGCAGTCAGGTTTATTCAATTATGTCTTCAACGGATGGAATCAATTGGTTGTATTGCACACCATGTTTTTATGAAGGATATGGTGTAGCATATGGCCAAGATGGGTCAGGTAACAAATTATGGGTTGCTGTTGGTCGTGGTGCAAACACGATTGCAACAAGTACTAATGGTACTAATTGGACGGGTCGTGGTAATACTGTTTTTTCAATTAAAGGAAGAAGCGTAACTTATGCAAATGGTTTATGGGTTGCTACAGGTGAGGTTGGTACAGGTGATAGTGGAAACACCATTGCAACAAGTACCAATGGAATTAATTGGACTGTTAAAAACAATCCTTTGACAAATGGTGCATACGGTGTTGTTGGTCCAACAAAAGCAACACTTCTGACCAATTATTATTTTCCCACAAAAACCATTACCGACGCGTCTTTCAACATAATTCCTCCTACATCCAATAATTATGGTGCTATCACTTATACAAGTTCGAATACATCAGTTGCAACAATTGTTGGGAGTAAGATAAACGTTGTTGGTGTTGGAACTTCAACCATTACCGCAGTTCAAGAAGAAACATTCAGTTACCTATCTGGAACAAATACTGCAACTTTCCAAGTAATTCAATCAACGGTAGGCACAGAAACAGTTCTATCCGATTTCTCTGTTCCCACAAAAATAATTGGAGACGCGTCTTTTGACATTGTAGCTCCAACAACTAACAGTGATGGTTCAATCATTTATACAAGTTCGAACATTGCGGTTGCAACAATTGTTGGGAACACGGTAAGCATTGTTGGTGTTGGAACTTCAACCATTACGGCAATTCAATTAATGACATCAACTTACGCATCTGCAACAATTACTGCACCCCTTGTGGTAAATCAGATAACAACCGTTTTATCCAATTTCTCTGTCCCCACAAAAACATTCGGAGACGTCTCTTTCGGAATTGTAGCTCCTACAACCAACGGAAATGGTACCTTCAGTTATGCAAGCTCTGAGACAACCGTGGTTACCATTTCTGGAAATAGAATCACTGTTGTTGGAGGTGGTATTTCAACCATTACCGCAACTCAAGCAAGCACGACCAATTACACATCCGCAACAATTACAGCACCTATTACTGTGAATCAAGCAACAACCGTTCTAGCCAATTTTAGTATCGGCCCAAAAACCATTGCAGACGCGTCTTTCACAATTCCTAGCATAACAACCAACAGCACGGGTCTATTCACTTATACAAGTTCCGACCCCACCGTAGCTACGATTGCCGGAAATGTGGCAACCATTGTTGGAATTGGTAGTGCAACCATTACTGCAGACCAAGCAAGCAATGCAAATTATTTGGCTCAAACAATTAGTACAACTCTCAATGTATCCAGAAATTTGTGGGTTGCTGTTGGTCAAGGTGGTAACACGGTTGCATCCAGTTATGATGGAATTTTTTGGAAAGGTCTTGGTAACGCTATAAATGCACAAAGTATTGCATATTCAAACAATTTATGGGTTGCAGTCGGAGGCGGTCCGAATACTGTTGCATATTCAACCACAAATGGAAACACATGGACTGGATTTGGATACACTGTATTTTCAAGCACAGGATATCGGATTTTATACGATCCAAGTGCGGCTTTATGGATTGCAACTGGACAAGGAGGAAATTCAATTGCAACATCAACCAACCCAAAAACATCTTGGATTGGCCAAGGACCCATTTTTCCATCTGCCACTTGTCTGTATGGTCCAGCAATTTATTCTGGCGTACAAAACTTTTCTGCGTATTTACTTGGTGGTTATTCAACAGGGTCTCTTCTTGCATATTCATTAAACGGAACCACATGGCAAATGGGAACCACGAGCGGCTTGGCTTGTCAAGGGTTCAATACAATTGCATACGGAAATGGTATCTATGTAGCAGGATGCACCCCAATTGGAAGTGGAAATAGTTTTGCAACATCCACCGACCAAATTTCATGGACTGGAAGAGGCGGCAACACCAACATGACGAATGTGAATCAAATTATATACGGTAATGGAATGTTTATTGCAGTTGGAACCAAAGGAACTGCGGGTTCAACCATTATGAAATCAACGGACGGCGTTACTTGGACAAATTTGACCAATGTTTATGGATCCTATTCGGGTCGTTGTCTTGCATATTATCAAGGCAGATGGATTGTTGGTGGTGGTGCATACTATGGAATTAATTATTCGGACAACAATGGAACAACATGGAACTATACATCATCATCATACAGTATATATTCAACACAAACCAACGCAATTGCATATGGCAATGATATTGTTGTATCCGTTGGACAAGGAACTGGAAATACACTTGCGATTTCCACCGATTTGGGTGTATATTGGACTGGAAAAGGATTATTGTTGTCTGGATCGGGAAATGATGTTAAATATAATAATGGTGTGTGGCTTGCGGTGGGTGGAGACAACGTAAGCACCGGAAATATTATTATAAAATCAACCGACAATGGAACCACATGGACACAAGTCGCCACACACAACACCTCATATTTCACATCAGTGAATAATATTCAAAATGTAAATGAAACATGGTATATTACAGGTAGAGGTGCATCTTATATTGCATACTCAAATACAAATAATCCGTCATCAATGAGTGACTTTGTAATGGTTAGCACATCATCCGTGTCATTTTCAACAAGTGGAGTGTGTTTATCAACGTTCAATTACCAAAAACCCAAATACATTGTTGGTGGTAAAGGAATGAAAGGTTCAGTGACCGGGTTATCTTGGTTCGATATTTTGAATCAACCATTTACAAAAGTAAATGACGTTTATTGGAATGGAACAATTTGTGTAGGTGTCGGTTCCGGAATTAATACCCTTGGTTATTCTTACGACGGCATCAACTGGGTCGGCATTGGTGCAACTATTTTTACAACTTCAGGCAATAACGTTTATTATAGCACAACAAATAGTTTATGGATAGCTACTGGTACTGGAACAAACACCATTGCAACGTCAGTAGATGGAATTACTTGGACAGGGAGAGGCACCACTGTTTTTACTACTGCTGGAGGTAAAATAAGGTATGACAACAATTTATTGGTTGCGGTTGGTGAAGGATTAAACAGAATTGCAACTTCAACTAATGGTATTTCTTGGGATGTAAGTACTAAGTTAGCTTGGGGATATTACGTTACATATATTAATAATGCATGGTTTATAATTGGTTACGGACAAAATTACAACGGACAAATAATTGCAACAAGCACCAATGGATTTTATTGGAAAGATATTACTATAACTAATAGTAATACTAATAATAGTCGTCTTCTTTCAAGTGGTTATGGTATAGCGTATGGCAATGGCAAATGGGTTGCTTGCGGAAGAAACGATTATAGTAATGGTGCTATTATGTATAGCACAGACGGAACTAATTGGACTGGCATACCAGTTATAATAACAGATGATGTAAGAAAAGTAGAATATGGCAAAGATGGTTCAGGCATCGGGTTATGGGTTGCAGTTGGAACCGGAACAAACAGCATTGCTACAAGTACAGATGGGGTTGTATGGACAGGTCGTGGTAAAACTGTTACTACAGATGGATATAGCGTAGCATATGCAAATAGTTTATGGGTTGCTGGAGGCTACGGTGGAAACAGCATTGCAACTTCAACCAATGGTATTAGTTGGACAGGTCGTGGTTCCGCAGTTTTGACGTATGGTTATGCTGTTGTGTATGGTAAGGATGGTTCTGGCAACGGGTTATGGGTTGCAGTTGGATCCGGTGCCAGTTATAACATTGCAACAAGTTCAGATGGAATTACTTGGACTGGAAGAGTAAATACAGGTGGTAGTATGAATTATCTAGCATACGGTAATGGTTTATGGATTGCGGTTTCGAGCAGCAGTAGTGCAACCTTGGCAATAAGTTCTGATGGCATTAATTGGACTTTACGTAGCAATATTTTGCCGAATGCTACTTATATTCTATCTAGCATTGCGTATGCAAATGGTTTATGGGTTATCTGTGGCTACAATAACACTGGCGTTGCCATGATTGCAAATTCAACCGATGGGTTTATTTGGACGAAAATAAATGACGTTTTTAATGGTAAAGGATATGATGTGGTTGGACCAACAAGCCAAGTAACAAAAATAACAACTGTTCTCAACAATTTCTCTGTCCCCGAAAAAACCGTGGGAGACGTCTCTTTCTCATTGGTTGCTCCCACAAGCAACAGTGATGGTGTAATCACATATACCAGTTCGAACATAGCAGTTGCAACAATTGTTGATAATGTTGTCACTATTGTTGGTGGTGGAACAACAACCATTCGTGCAACTCAAGCAAGCACCACAGACTACACAACTGCAACAATTAGTGCAACACTTACTGTAACCCAAATAACAACAGTTCTCACCAATTTCTCTGTCCCTGCCAAAACATTTGGAGACGCGTCTTTCGGCATCATAGCTCCTACAACCAGCCGTGATGGTTATTTTGCTTATTCAAGTTCTAATATTATGGTTGCTACCGTTGTAACTTCAAACATGATAACAATTGTTGGAGCAGGCAGTGCAACCATTACTGCGGTTGAATTGGCTACACCGGACTACGCCGCTGCAACAATTACTGCACCCTTCGTAGTAAATCAGGCACCAACTGTTCTTACCAATTTCTCTGTCCCTGTAAAAACATTTGGAGATGCGTCTTTCAACATCATAGCTCCTACAACCAATAGCAATGGTGTTTTCACATATACAAGCTCTGACACGTCCGTGGCTACGATTGTTGGAAGTATGATAACCATTGTTGGAGGCGGCAGTGCAACCATTACTGCGAATCAAGCCAGTAACACGAACTTTTTATCGAGTTCAATTACTGCAACTCTTCAAGTAAATCCGGCAACACCTATCATACCCAAATTTGATATCCCTGTAAAAACAATTGGAACCGCACCTTTCAGCATAGCTCCTCCTACAACCAACAGTAATGGCACTTTCACTTATACAAGTTCGAATGATGCAGTTGCTAGCATTGATGGAAATATGGTCACTATTAATGGATTAGGTACTACAACCATTACTGCAGTTCAAGCAAGCACCGCAAATTATTTAACTGCAACAACAAGTGGAATACTTGCCGTAATGGATAAAGTGCCTTTATCAATCGCGGTTGGTTCAGGCGGAAACAGCATTGCGACAAGCAAAGACCTTGGTCTTACATGGACGGGACGTGGTACTCAATTTTCTACATCTGGATATGGAGTGGCCGGACCGGCCACGTATGATGTCTCCACGGTAACGCTTGGTTTATATGTTGCGGTTGGTTTTACCGACACTACAGTTGCAACAAGCATAGATGGGATTACATGGACTGGTCGCGGTAAAAGTGCATTTAGTCAATCATATGGTGTAGCATATGGAAATGGTTTATGGGTTGCTGTTGGTAATGGTGCAAACACCATTGCAACTTCAACAAATGGAATTACTTGGACAGGTCGCGGTTCCACCGTTTTTACCAGTAATGGATATGGTATTGCTTATGCAAACAATTTATGGGTTGCAGTTGGTGCAGGTGGAAACACCATTGCAACAAGTACAGATGGAACCACTTGGACAGGTCGTGGTGCAACTGCTTTTACTTCTCGAGGAGGCAGTGTTGCTTATGCAAACAATTTATGGGTTGCTGTTGGTAACGGTGGAAACACCATTGCAACAAGTACAGATGGAACCACTTGGACAGGTCGTGGAGCAACAGTTATTGGTTATGGACAAGGTGTAGCATATGGAAATGGGTTATGGGTTGCAGTTGGCCAAAGTGCTAACACTATTGCAACAAGTACTGATGGAATTACATGGACAGGTCGTGCTAACTATACTATTTTTAGTAATTATGGTAATAATCAGGGTGGTCTAGGTGTAGCATATGCAAATAATTTATGGGTTATTGCTGGTAATGGCGGTAGTACTGGAAACAGTATTTTAACAAGTACAAATGGAATTTCTTGGACTGGTCGTGGTTCTACTTTCCTTACCAACAGTGCATATGGTGTTATATATTCAAACAATTTATGGATTGCATGTGGAGATGATAATTTGAGTAATACATTTGCAACAAGTACAGACGGAATTACATGGACTGGTCGTGGTGGAAAAAATATTTTTTCTGCATCGCTTGGTTTAGCATATGGTAGCACAAATACTTTTACAAAACCAACTTTTGTTGCAGTTGGACAAGGTAGTAATACAGTTATTGGATCTACTGATGGGACAACATGGAGTTCCTCTCCATACGTTCAACCATTCACAACTGCCGGCTACGGCGTGGCCTGGAACGGCTCTCAGTGGGTCGCTGTCGGCTCCGGTGGAAACACAATCGCTTATTCCGCGGATGGATTGCAATGGACAGGTAATTCAACTCTTTCTACAC
>Ga0255082_1000190_pt1 | contig 12633 bp, 6 predicted proteins | sample Colum_Colum_RepB_FD_188459 | JGI IMG/M metagenome (GOLD analysis project Ga0255082, IMG submission 188459) | Freshwater microbial communities from Columbia River, Oregon, United States - Colum_Colum_RepB_8h | ecosystem: Environmental > Aquatic > Freshwater > River | place: USA: Oregon | collected... | reverse complement strand
GCTCACGGCCGCGACCGCCTTCTCCTATCTGTTCCTCTACACGCCGCTCAAGACGCTGACCTCCTGGTGCACGCTCGTCGGTTCACTGCCGGGCGCGATCCCGCCGATCATCGGCACCGCGGCCAAGCTCGGCCATATCGACCACATGGGCTGGCTGCTCTTCGCGCTGCTGTTCTGCTGGCAGATTCCCCACTTCATGGCCCTCGCGGTGATGTGTCGGGAAGACTACGTCCGCGGCGGCTTCAAGGTCGCCACGGTCGACGATCCTTCCGGCCGTTCGGCCTCGATCTGGGCGCTGGCCTTCATCCTCCCGATGATCGTCGTGGCCGGCTCGATCGCCACGCACTTCTTCCCGGAGTGGACCAGCCCCTACGTCTGGGTCTCCTTCCTGGCCGGCGCCTGGTTCTTCAAACTCACCCTGGAGTTCGCCCTGCCCCAACGTCGGGCCGCGGTCGCGAAACCGCTCTTCATCGCCTCGATCCTCTACCTGCCGGTCGTCCTGTTGACTCTGACGCTCAACCGGCTTTTCTAAGCCCATGGACGCCCGCGCCGCCAAGCAGACACTGCGCGCGGAACTGAAGGCCCGCCGCACCGCGCTGACGTCACGGGAACTGCAGGTCGCAGGCGACGCGACGGCCCGATTGATCACGCAGCTCCCCGAATGGAAGCAGGCGAAGACGGTCTGTCTCTACGCGTCCTTCGGCGGCGAGCTGCCGACCGACGCCCTCCTCGCGCTGGCCCTGCTCGAAGGCAAACGCCTCCTGCTGCCACGCGTGAGCCACCGTACCCAGCTCACGCTGCATGAGGTCTCCGACCTCGGCGCGCTTCAGCCTTCCCGCCTCGGCATCCGCGAACCGAAGGCCTCCGCGCCGGTGGCGACGCTGGCCGACGCCGGCCTGATCCTCGTCCCGGGCCTGGGCTTCGACGGGGCCGGCCGCCGGCTCGGCTTCGGCGGCGGCTTCTACGACCGGTTGCTGGCCAAGCCGCCCCGCAAGACCTTCCTGCTCGGCCACGCGCATGCCTTCCAGGTGGTCCCGCGGCTGCCCGACGAGCCGCATGATATTAAAGTTAAGGCGGTGGCCACCCCGCAGGGCGTGATTCGCTGCCGAGTGCGCTAGCAGGTTTGCCAAGCGGGACGATTCGTGTCCGATGGAGGGTCCGATGTCCGCCCCCCGCCCAGACGCGATCCGCCTTCGCGGCGTCCGCCAGAACAACCTGAAGGGCTTCGACGTCGACATCCCGGTCGGTAAGCTGGTCGTGGTCACGGGCCTCAGCGGCGCGGGCAAATCCTCCCTGGTCTTCGACACGCTGCACGCCGAAGGGCAACGCCGCTACGTCGAGACGTTCAGCCCTTACGTCCGCCAGTTCCTGGAACTCCTCCCTTCGCCGGCCCTCGATTCCGCGGAGAACGTCCGTCCGTCCGTCGCGATCAAGCAAGGCAACGCGGTCCGCACGTCACGCTCGACGGTCGGCACGATGACGGAGCTCTGCGACTGGTTCAAAGTCTGGTTCGCCCATCGCGCCGACCTCGTCGATCCCGCCAGCGGCCAGGTCATCGTCCCGCGCGGCCCCGACGCCGCGTGGACGGATTCGCTCGCGCGTTTCCCGGGACAGTCGCTCTCGCTCGCGTTCGCGGTCGCCAAGCCGGAATCACTGGGCTGGCCGACCATCGCCGAAGAATTCGCCAAGGCGGGCTTCAACCGCGCCTTCGCCGCCGGCCGACGTATCCGGCTGACGGAGGACGAGATCCCTGCCGACGCAGCCGAACTGCTCGTGATCCAGGATCGCGTGACGATCGCCGCCGACCAGGCGTCGCGCTTCCATGAGGCGGCCCTCGCGGCCTTCCGCCTCGGCGGCGCCCGCCTCCGCCTGCTCGACGACCAGGGCAACGAGCTTTCGCGTTACAGCGAGGTGCTCGAATCGCCGGTCGACGGACGGAAGTTCCGCCCGGCCTCGCCCGCGCTCTTCTCCTTCAATTCTCCCGTCGGCGCGTGTCCGGAGTGCCGCGGCTTCGGCCGCGTCATCGGGCTGGACTGGCAGAAGATCATCCCGAACCCGGCGCTGACGCTCGCGGAAGGCGCGATCGCCCCGTTCCAAGGGACGGTCTACGGCGAATCGCAGAAGGACCTGACGCGCGCCTGCCGCAAGGCGGGCATCCCGATGGACGTGCCGTGGAAGAAACTCTCCGCAGCGCATCGTAAATTCGTCGAGCACGGCGAGCCGGGCTACGTCCAGGGTTCCTATGATTCGATGTGGTATGGCGTGCGCGGTTTCTTCCGCTGGCTGGAGGGCACGACCTACAAGATGCACGTGCGGGTCTTCCTCTCCCGCTGGCGTGCCTACGAGTCCTGTCCGAAATGCCATGGAAAGCGCTTCCGCGAAGAATCCCTCTTCTGGCGCTGGCAGGGTAAGTCGCTCCCGGAACTCTATGCTTCGCCGGTGTCGGACCTGCGCGCGATGCTGGCGCCGCTCGCGCCGAAGGACTCCCGCCATCCGGCCGACCACGCGCTCGAGGCCATCCTCGCGCGCCTCGGCTACCTCGAAGCGGTCGGCCTCGGCTACCTCGCGCTCGATCGCTTGTCCCGCACGCTCTCCGGCGGCGAAGTCCAGCGCGTCAACCTGACCTCCTGCCTCGGCGCCTGCTTGGCGGATACGGTCTTCGTCCTCGACGAACCGAGCGTCGGCATGCACGCCCGCGACCTGTCGCGGATGGTGGGCATCCTCCGCAGCCTCGTCGAACAGGGCAACACGGTGGTGGTGGTCGAACACGACGAGTCCGTGATGCGCGCCGCCGACTGGCTCATCGAGATCGGCCCGCGGCCCGGCGCCGAAGGCGGCCATCTCCTCTACCAAGGCGTCCCGAAAGGCATCCTGAAGGTCAAGGATTCGGCCACGGGCAACTGGCTCTCCGGCCGCCGCACGCCCGAGACGCGTACGCCGCGTCCGATCGGCGACACGACTCCTCGGCTCCGCGTGAGCGGCGCGACGGTCAACAATCTCCGCGACTTCAGCTGCTCGATCCCGCTCGGCCGCATGGTCGGACTCTGCGGAGTCTCGGGCTCAGGCAAGTCCACGCTGCTCCACCAGGTCATCGGCCGACGCGACCCGGAATCGGGCGACGAAGCGACGGAACTGAAATGGGTGAAGTTCGACAAGGAGCCGGCGGAGGTCGCGCTCGTCGACCAGTCCCCGGCGACCCGCACGCCGCGCTCCAACCCGGCGCTCTACGTCGGAGCCTGGGACGCGATCCGCACGCTGCTCGGCAACTCTCCGGAAGCGAAGGCCGCCGGGCTCACGCCCTCGCACTTCTCCTTCAACGCCGGCGAAGGCCGCTGCGAACGTTGCGGCGGCGCAGGCTGGGAGACCGTCGAGATGCAGTTCGTCTCGGACGTCGCGCTACCCTGCCCGTCCTGCAACGGCAAACGCTTCCGCGACGAGGTGCTCGGCTTCCATTATGACGGCAAGTCCGTCGGCGACCTGCTCGCGATGTCCGTCACCGAGGCGCGCAAGTTCCTCGGCGAACGCACGCCCGCCTCCGCCCAGCTCGCCTGCCTCGAAGAAGTCGGCCTCGGCTACCTCTCGATGGGCCAGCCGCTCACGACGCTCTCCGGCGGCGAAGCGCAGCGCCTCAAGCTGGTCCGCTACCTTTCCAAGATCGACGCCCGCAAGAGCGGCGCGCTGCTGCTTCTCGACGAACCCACGACCGGCCTGCACCGCGAGGACGTGTCCCGCTTGGTTGGCTTGCTGCATCGCCTGACTGAAGCCGGCCACTCGCTCATCGTGGTGGAACACCACCTCGACGTGCTGAAGTCCTGCGACTGGCTGCTTGAGATGGGCCCGGAAGCCGGCCCGGCCGGCGGACGCCTCGTCGCCGAAGGCACGCCCGCGGAAGTCGCCCAGGCCGGCACGGTGACGGGCCGCTTCCTCGCCCAAGGGGACGACGCCTTCGCCTCCGCCTCGACGACGCCGAGCAAACCCCGCCCGACCTCGATCAGCCTCCGTGGTGCCCGCGAACACAACCTGAAGGACGTCTCGCTCGAAATCCCGCACGGCTCGCTGACGGTCATGACCGGCGTCTCCGGCTCCGGCAAATCCTCCCTGGCCTTCGACATCCTCTTCGCCGAAGGCCAGCGCCGCTTCCTCGAGTGCGTCTCGGCCTACGCGCGCCAGTTCGTCGAACAGCTTCCCAAGCCCGACATCGACTCGCTCACGGGCCTGCCGCCCACGGTCGCCATCGAACAGCGCGTGACGCGCGGCTCCGCGAAGTCCACCGTCGCGACGGTCACCGAAGTCGCCCAATACCTCCGCGTGCTCTTCGCGCGCGCCGGCGTCCTGCACAGCCCGACGACGGGAGAACCGCTGGAAGAGATGACCGAAGACGCGGTCGTCCGCCTGGTCGCCAAGCAGGCGAAGTCATTGAAGAAGGGCTCGCTGCTCATCGCCGCCCCGCTCGTCCGCGCTCGCAAGGGCCACCACCGTCCGCTCGCCGAGTGGGCCGAGACGAAAGGCCTGCGCCATCTCCGCTGCGACGGCAAGCTGCTCAAGGTCGACGGCTTCGAAGGCCTCGACCGCTATTCCGAACACGACGTCGACGCGGTCTTCGGCGAACTCCGCGCCGACGGGCTCATCCGCCTGCCGGACGAGACCGAAGAGTCCGGCGAGAAGGCGCTCCGCACGCTCGTGCGCCAGGTGCTTTCGGCCGGCAAGAACGCTTGCGTGCTCCTCGCCGCTGATGGCCGGCAGGTCGCCTATCTGTCGACTTCGCGCAGCGACCCCGCCACCGGCGAATCTTTTCCCGAAGTCGATCCGAAGCATCTCTCCTGGAACTCGCCGCGCGGCTGGTGTCCGGACTGCCGCGGCCACGGCCTCGAGGTCACGACGTTCTCCTCCGACGAAGAAGAGTCGATCAATGAGAATGCGATCGCTGACCGCGTCGGCGAAGCAGTCTGCCCGACCTGCCACGGCGAACGCCTCGGCCCGATCGGCCGCTCGGTCAAGCTCGCCGGTCCGAAGGGACGCTCGTTGTCCCTGCCGGGCCTGCTGCGCCTGCAGCCCGACGAATCGCTCGCGTTCCTTTCCGGCCTCAAGCTCGAGGCCCGCGAGAAAGCCATCGTCGGCGCCCTCCTGCCCGAGATCGCCGCGCGCCTGCGCTTCCTCGACTCGGTCGGCCTCGGCTACCTCGCGCTCGACCGCGGTGCCGACACGCTCTCCGGCGGCGAAGCCCAGCGCATCCGTCTCGCGGCGCAGCTCGGCTCGACGCTTTCCGGCGCGCTCTACGTGCTGGATGAGCCGAGCATCGGCCTGCATCCGCGCGACAACGACCGCCTCATCGGTTCGCTCAAGGGCCTGCGTGACCGCGGCAACACGGTCTTGGTCGTCGAACACGACGAAGACACCATGCGTGCGGCCGACCTGGTCGTCGACATGGGCCCGGGCGCCGGCGTCCACGGCGGCGAGATCGTCGCCCAGGGCACCGCGGCCGCGCTCGAGAAGCGCGCCGACTCCGTCACGGGCCGCTTCCTGAAGGAAGCCATCCCGCACCCGCTCCGCGGTTCGCGCCGACCGATCGCCGGCAAAGGGGCGCCCGCCGAGTGGGTCCGCCTCAAGAACGCTTCGCTACGCAACCTCAAGGGCTTCGACGTGCAGATCCCCGTCGGCCGCCTGACGGTCGTGTGCGGCGTCTCCGGCGCCGGCAAGTCCACGCTGGTCACCGACCTCCTCGCCCCGGCGATCCGCGCGGCGATCTCGAAGAAGAAGGATGGCGTCACGGGCAAGGAGGCGCTCACCGCCGTCTCCCACGAAGGTAAGCCGGCCTTCACGACGCTGTCCGGACTCAAGGGCTTCCGCCAGCTGGTGGTCGTCGACCAGGAGCCGATCGGCAAGACGCCGCGCTCGACGCCGGCGACTTATATCGGCGCCTGGGACCTGATCCGCGAACGGCTCGCTTCGCTCCCGGAAGCCGCCATCCGCGGTCATGGCGCTGGCTTCTTCTCGTTCAACACTTCCGGCGGACGTTGTGAAGCGTGCTCCGGCGCGGGCCGCATCAAGCTCGAGATGAGCTTCCTGCCCGACACCTACGTGCCGTGCGAAGAATGCGCCGGCACCCGTTACGGCTCGGCCGCGAAAGCGATCCGCTGGAACGGCAAGTCCGCCGCGGATCTGCTGGCGATGACGTTCGAGGAAGCCGCAGCGTTCCTGTCGTTCGATGCCAAACTGGGCGACCTTTGCGGACTGATGGTGAAGACCGGCCTGGGCTACCTCACGCTCGGCCAGAGCAGCCCGACGCTCTCCGGCGGCGAAGCCCAGCGTCTGAAGCTCGTCAGCGAACTCGCCCAAGGCCTGCCAACCTTCCGCGAGCGTTCGCGTGGCGAGATCCGCCCCAACCTCTACATCCTCGAAGAGCCGACCATCGGGCTGCACCAATCGGACTGCCGTCGCCTGATCGAACTCCTCCACGCGCTCGTCGACCAAGGACATACGGTCGTGGTGATCGAGCATCACCCTGACGTGATCGCCGAAGCGGACTGGGTCCTCGAGATCGGTCCGGAAGGCGGCAACGCCGGCGGGGAACTCGTGCACGCCGGCGACCCGGAATCCCTCGCCAAGCTGAAGCGTTCGCCGACGGCGCCCTCCTTGCGCCTGACGCTCGAACGGGGCAAAGCCCCCCGAATTGGCTGAAGCGGCGATAATCCGTCGCGGAAGGTGATGTTCTTTTGACCAATCCGGGCGGGGCGGCATCCTCTGCTCGTTCCCACGATGGCCAGCCAACCCACCCCTCCTAAGAAGCCCGCGCCCATCCTCGCCCATCGGCGGAGCCAGTCGAACTGGCCGATGCTGCTCATCGGGGGCGCCGTCCTCGCGGCGGTCGGCTGGTTCGTATGGCAGAACACACGGCGCCCGCCCGAGGTCGTCGTGGTGAAGGAAGTGCCGAAAGCCGTCGAAGCCCCGAAGGTCGTCGAGCCGGAGACGAAGCCGGTCGCCGTCGTCGAGCCCAAGACCGTCACGCCCGTCGCGCCGCCCAAGATGGCCGAAGTCCCGAAGGCGGAGCCGGTCGTCGCGCCGGTGGTCGTCGAAAGCAAACCCTACGTCTTCGCTGGCGCCGCCTTGAACGATCCGAAGCTGCCGCTCCTCCTCGTCGCGGACGCGCGGGAGCGTCTCAAGGATGGCAAGTGGGAGGATCATCTGGTGCGGCTGCAGAAGGGCCTGCTGCCCGCGCTCGTGGCGACATCTTCGACGGACGGCGTCGAACGGCATAACCGCCTCTGGGAAAGCCGGGCCTTCGCGCTCGGCATGACCCAGGCCCTCTTCATCCGCCGCGTCGGCGCGGAGAACCTGCGCACGGCGGCCCAAGGCGGCGAGCAGCTGCCCGCCCTGCTCGCGGAACTGCTCGGCCGACCCGACCTGCTCGAGAAATTCGCGCTCACGCTCAAGGCCGAGGATGATGCGACCGAAGCCCTGCGCGTCTGGGCGCGGCTCGCGGCCGACGACACCCCGGCCCAGCTGGGTCGCTACGACAATCTCCAGATCGCCTGCGCGCTCGTCTTCGACCAGCCGCTCCGCTGGTCCCGCTTCGACGGCGGCGAAGCCTGCTCGGCCGACGCGCTGACCCGCTACCGCTACTTCAAGACCGCCACCGAGGCGGGACGGCTCGTCGGCGACGTCCGCAAAGCGCCGCCGGGCGACCTCGTCTGGGTCGTCGGCGCCACGGCCACCGAGGAGGAGATGAACTGGGCGCTGGCGAATCCGAAGCTGCGCTCGCTCTCGGAATGGTCGCCGAGCTACGGCCTGATCCGCTACCGCATGGATTACGTGACCCAGGAGAAGACCAAGCTGGCGAAACCGACCGAAGGCACGCTGAAGGAGATCTTCGAGCTCGGCGGCATCTGCATGCATCAGGCGCACTTCGCCGCCAACACCGCCCGGGCCTACGGCATCCCCGCCGCGTACGTGACCGGCGACGGCAACCGCGGCGGACACGCGTGGTTCGCCTACCAGCGGAAGGACAAGGAATGGAACATGAACACCGGCCGCTACAACGACGGCTACGCCTGCGGCGAGACGACCGACCCGCAGACCGGCCGCCGCATCGGCGAGTTCGAGGTGCAGATCCTCGGCGACCCGCAGCGCCGCGCCGAACGTTTCGTGAAATCCCAGCGCTTGCAGCTCGCGGCCCAGATCTTCGGCGACGGCGGCGACCTCGAAGCCCAGCACGAGTGCCTGCGGCTCGCCGTCCTGGCGGCCAACCGCTGCCTCGAGGCCTGGCGCGCCTACGCCGCCTGCCTGGAGGCGCTCGGCCCCAAGGTGAAGACCGACGAGTGGAAGCTCTTCGTCCTGGAGATGCGCCGCGCGTTCGACGAATGGCCCGACATGCGCGAACTCGCCGACGACATGGAAGCCAAGCACCTCTTCCCGACGATGACCCAGGATGAGATCTTCCTGAGCTGCAAGCGGGCCTACGACCGGCTGATCTCCGAGAAGAAGCGGCGCGGCGATTACGACCGGACGCGCTACGACCTCATCCAGAAGGCCGTCGAACGGGAATCATCCGTCCTCATGGCCGACCGGGCCAAGAACGCGGAGAAGCTCGCGAACATGCATCGGCGCGCCCTGGAGGACAACGCCGACCATCTGCCGACGTTCCGCGCCCTGCTCGAAGGTTATTATCAGGCCGTGAAAGGCGACAGCCGGATGGAAGCCGCCTTCCTCTCCGAGATGGAGCGCGTCTATCGGCGCAAGCTCGGCGGTACCGCCGGCGCGGACGTCTTCCGGCTGAAGGCCCTCGCAGGACTGCTTGACCTTATCCAAGGGTACTTCGAAAAATGCGATGACGTCGAACGGGCCCGCCGGCTGAGGCTCGAATCCGAGAAGATCCAGAAGGCCCTCGACAAGATGAAGAAATGACCACCTCCCGCTCCCTCCTCCTTGGCGTCAACATCGACCACGCCGCGACGCTCCGTCAGGCGCGTTACCGCGGGGCCCATTTGTCGCCGCACGCGGAGCCCGACGTCGTAGCCTTCACGCGCGAAGCCCTCGCGGGCGGCGCCGACGGCATCACCCTCCACCTGCGCGAGGATCGCCGCCACATCCAGGACGCCGACGTCCACGCGATCGCCGCCATCCCCGGCGTCCGCCTCAACCTCGAGATGGCCTGCACGCCCGCGATGACCGCCTTCGCCCTGCAGCTGAAGCCGGCGGCGGTCTGCCTCGTCCCGGAATCCCGCGAAGAGGTCACGACCGAGGGCGGCCTCGACGTCGCCGGGCAGCTCGCCCGCGTCCGCGAGACGACCCACGCCCTGAAGGCCGCCGGCATCGAGGTCTCGCTGTTCATCGGACCGGATGCTCCCCAGATCGAAGCCGCCGTCGCCGTCGGCGCCCCGGTCATCGAACTCCACACGGGCGCTTTCGCCAACGCGTGGAAATCTCCGGCCGCCGCGGCCGAACTTGAACGCCTCCGCGCCGGCTGCGAGCTCGCCCATCGCCACGGGCTGATCGTGAACGCCGGCCACGGCATCAATTACGACAACATCCGCGCGATCCTCACGCTGCCGCACTTGCACGAGCTGAACATCGGTCACTCGATCGTCGCGCGCGCGCTCTTCACGGGCATCCGCGGCGCGGTCGCGGAGATGAAAGCCCACCTGGCCAAGCAGGCATGAATCTCGAAGGCGGCAACGTGCTCGGCGTCGGCGTGGACCTCACGGAGGTCGATCGCATCCGTTCGGCGCACCTGAAGCATGGCACCACCTTCCTCGACAAGGTCTTCACGCCCGCGGAGCAGAAGCTCTGCCTCGCGAAAGCGGACCCGTATCCTTCGCTGGCCGCCCGCTTCGCCGCCAAGGAAGCCGCCAGCAAGGCCTTCGGCACGGGCATCGGCGCGGAACTCTCCCTGACGAGCATCGGTGTCCTCAACGGACCGGAAGGCGAACCGGTCATCGAACTCGACGACAAGGCCCGCGCCCTCCTCGCCGCCCGCGGAGCGTCTCGGCTGCTGATCTCGCTCACGCATACCGACACGCTCGCGCAGGCCTTCGCGGTGTTGGTTCGCTGACGTATGACCACCGCCACTCGCCTGCCGGTCCTCTCCTGCGCGGAAGCCGCGGCCGCCGAAGCGGCGTTCCTCGCGGGCGATGCGAAACTTTCCTGGCAGCTGATGAACGTCGCCGCCCGCGGCATCGGCGAGGAGGCGCTCTCGCTCCTCGGCCGTAAGCCGGATCGCATCCTGGTGCTGGCGGGCAAAGGCAACAACGGCGCGGACGCCTTCCTCGCCGCGCTGCACTGCGCCCGAGCCGGGACGGAGATCGTCGCGGTCTTCGCCGAAGGCGGTCCGGCCCGCGCCCAAGCGCAGCGCGCATGGTCCGTCCGTAAGCAAGGCGTACGTATCGGCATCGTCGCCGCGGCCAACCTGGGCCAACTCGCCGCTCACGAGTTCTGCCTGATCTTCGACGGTATCCTCGGCCAAGGCTTCCGGGCTCCGCTGTCCGCCGAGTTGCGTCGGTTCCTCCGCGACACGGATAAGCTCCAGGGGCTACGTATCGCGGTCGACCTGCCAAGCGGGTTCGGCGACGACGCGTCCGGCCCGGCCTTCCGCGCTGACCTCACCGTCTCGATCGGTTGCCTGAAGCGTCCGCTGCTCTCGCCGCCGGCCGCTCGCTTCGTCGGCCGCCTCCGCGTCCTCGATATCGGCCTGCCCCTCGGCGAGACCGAAGAAGCCTGCGTGACTTCCGCCGCCCTCGCGCCGCTCACGCGTCCGCGTCGCGCCCGCAGCGACAAACGTCACCAAGGTCGCCTGCTCATCGTCGGCGGTTCCGAGCGCATGCCCGGCGCGGTCATCATGAACACCGCCGCGGCCCTGCGTTCCGGTGCGGCCCTCGTCACGACCTGCCTGCCGGAATCCGTGCGGGCGAAAGCCGCCGTCGCCTATCCCGAAGCGATGTGGCGCGCCCTGCGCACCGGAAAGGACGGCTCGCTCGCTCCGACGAACCTTAAGGAACTACGTCCGCTCCTTGTCGATAAAGACGTGCTCCTCATTGGCTCAGGCATGGGCGAGAAAGCGGTGAAGCTCATCACAGCGCTCGCCGCCGCGACCAAGTCGGCCCTCGTCCTCGACGCCGACGCGCTCCGTCCGGCGGTCATCAAGGCCGCGCGAAGCGCGGAAGTCCGCGTGCTCCTCCCGCACGCCGGCGAATTCACGCGTCTCAGCGGTCGCGTCGCGTCCGTGGACGCGGCCCGCGCTTACGCGCGTCGGACGAAGACCATCGTCGTGCTCAAAGGCCCGCTGACGTGCGTCACCGACGGACTGCGTGTGCTCCACATTCCCTTCGGCGGCCCCGTGCTCGCCCGTGGCGGCTCCGGCGACTTGCTCGCCGGCATCGTCACGTCGGTCTGGCACGGCGCGCAGAACTCGGCCTGTCGGCCTTCGATGCGGTGGTGCTCGCAGCGACCTGGCATGCGCGGGCCGCCGACTGGCTGAGGGATAACCAGGGGGAGGAAGCGGTGAGAACCACCGAGCTCCTCGCTGGGCTTTCCCCGGTCTTGCGCGGCTGAACCGGACTGGCTGGCTGGCGGGATGCAGCCGATCCCGACCGACCCGCTCGCGCAACGCGTCCTGCTCAACGGCCTCAAGGGCGTCGGTCCGGTCACGGTCCGGCGTCTGCGCGAGGCCTTCGGTGGCGAACTCTCCGTCGCGCTGGGCGCTCCGGCCGAGCAACTCGCCAAGGTCGAGGGCATCAGCCGTCCCGTGGCGGCCGCCATCGCCGCGCGCGCGTTCGATTGGGCCGCGGAGATGGGACGAGTCCGCGACCTCGGTTTCAGGCTGCTCAGCGAAACCGACGACGTCTGGCCGGTGCCGCTGGCGCGGCTCTGGGATCCGCCGCTCGTGCTCTATGCGGAAGGACAGAACTTCCCGACAGAGCGCGCGGTCGGCATCATCGGCTCGCGCCATTGTACGACCTACGGGGCCTCGCTGGCGCGCAGCTTCGCGCGTGACCTCGCAAAACAGGGCTGGTGGGTCGTCAGCGGCCTGGCCCGAGGTATCGATACTGCGGCGCATGAAGGCGCGCTCGATGCGGCGGGACGCACCGCGGCGGTCGTCGGCCACGGACTCGACCTCACCTTCCCGCCGGAAGCGATCCGCCTCCGCGCGCGGATGAAGGCCGACGGTTGCGTGCTCTCCGAGTTCCCGCTCGGCCGGCCGGCGGACCGACAGACCTTCCCGCAACGCAACCGCATCGTCGCGGGCCTCGTCCGCGTGATGGTCGTGGTCGAGACCGACGTCGACGGCGGCAGCATGATCACGGCGCGCTTCGCGGGTGACCTCGGACGGACGCTCTGCGCCGTGCCTGGCCGCGCGGATAGTCCCGCGAGCCGCGGCTGCCATGCGCTCATCCGCGACGGCGCGACGCTCGTGTCATCCGTGGACGACATCCTGACCGAGCTGGGCGAAAGCCGCGATCAGCCGGCCTTGGCGTTGGTGAACGACCCACCGGAGTTCGCCCGCTGGCTACCGCACTTCGCCGGCGGCGCCGCGCAGGACGCCGAGAGCCTCGCCGCGCTCGCGGACTGCGCCATCGCCGAGGCGGCGGTCAGCCTGACGCTGATGGAGATCCGCGGCGTGCTGACGCGCCGCCTCGGCGA
>Ga0255082_1000186_pt1 | contig 12846 bp, 14 predicted proteins | sample Colum_Colum_RepB_FD_188459 | JGI IMG/M metagenome (GOLD analysis project Ga0255082, IMG submission 188459) | Freshwater microbial communities from Columbia River, Oregon, United States - Colum_Colum_RepB_8h | ecosystem: Environmental > Aquatic > Freshwater > River | place: USA: Oregon... | reverse complement strand
GGAGTATATGTATTCAAATAATCGGCGACGACTTTTTGGTGAGTCATGAGGTCGAATGATTTAGAAGTGCGGTTTTCGCAGCTGACGTCTTCGTCGACGACTTCGGCCAATTCATCGGCGTGTGGTTTGAAAAGAGCGCCGAGTTTCTGGATGAAGATGCGGCGGTTGCTCATGTAATACGGGCTAATTTTGCGCACATAGCTCTTCTTCTTGGGAACGTAGTTGTCAATGTTTTTGCTGGTAATCACGAGTTGAGAACTAGGAATATCGGCGGCGACCACATTTTTGGGTTGAAGTTTAGAGATGCGTTTCTTGGGTCCGGCTTCCTTAGGTCCGGCTTCCTTGGGTCCGGCTTCCTTAGGTCCGGCTTCCTTGGGTCCGGCTTCCTTAGGTCCGGCTTCCTTAGACACAGGAACTTCTTTAGGAACCTGTTTATAAACCTGCGGTCCGACCTGTGCTTCTGTATCAACTAAATCAGGCGGTTTAGGCAAACCCTCCGGTTCAGCATCTTTAACATTTATTTCTAAATGTTCAACATCCTCTCCTTTCATTATTTTTTGGATTCGTTCAAATGCCAATGCTCTATCAAAGAAGTTCATCCGTTTGTCCACAAAATATTTGTCGGGTTCTTGTGCGGGTTCTGGTAAAGCGGATTCGTCGCTAAAAACTGGATGTGCCCCTTCCACATCTTGGGCGTCTTTTTTCCCAATACGAATTACACGTTTTAGTTTCTTATTTGGTTCATTGACAATTTCAAGTTGTTTTAGAACATCTTTTTTGTCCATTGTCTTATATTATATTTATATATTAGTGTTTATACCTTTGCTTGTGAGAAAAGGTGTAAAATGGTTATCGGTAACGAACCTAGAAGACAAATGGTACTTTATGTAATTCTCCAATGGTGTAAACTATTGTGGAATCATGTTCATTATTTGTTATGATTGTTACAATTTGATAATTAATAAATCTTTGTGATTTATATCAGTAAAATAATATATAATGCCATACGGTGATAAAAAATCATTTGGAAATCCCAAATCAGAAACAGATACTGGTAGGCGCAATTATAAACGCCCCAGACCGGATGATTCATCAGCATCAGCATCAGCATCAAGTTCACTACTATATCCACCACCACCAGGCTATAGAACTTTTGCTTATGTAACAGATGAAGAATATATTAATAAGTTTGAACACTTAGATAAGAAACACAAATATACTGAAGAAGAATTAAACAAAAATAAAGAATCTCTACGTCAATCACAATTAGAACAAGCTAACCTAAATAAAGATCTAGAAGAATTAAATGGAAAAAAACGTAATCAAGGGTGGGTAGGATGGTTTTCAGGCAGTCAAAAAGATATTGATAATCAAATAAAGTGTTGTACTGATAATATCAACAAAAATAAGGAATATTGTTCTAAATTGGAGGGTGAAATAAGTGAACTATGTAAAACTGAATCTTCCATTATCAGTAGCAAAAAAGACATCCGAGAAAAATACGACAATTCAGAAACAGATAATATTAGTGGTTCAACAGTATCTATTCGTACTTATAATGATTTGTATATCAATTCATTTTTAGAGCAATATATAAGAAGTAAATTTGGAATAGAATTATATATTTATAATAAAGCATTTGGATCTTTGATAGAAAAACTAAAAAATAAAATAATAGAAATGTATGGGTTAAATATTGACCAACATAAAATTAGTAAAGACATGTTGATAGATGCTTCAGAACAGATTGATGATTTTAAAAGTCAAGACGATTTTAAAATTTTTTTAGACAAATATAGAAAAAAAGAACCTGTAAATAATAGAAGTGTTGGACCTTTGTTTTCACTTACGCGTCCAGTAGAAGAAGCACCTAGTTTTAGCCATGACTCCGACAAGAAACCGGCAAAGTCAAAGAAACGTGGTAGCGGTCGCCGCCATCGCCGCACTCGCAAGTCTAAGAAGTAATATTCTTCAACGCCATTTGGCACGCATGCTGTTCCGCCTTCTTCTTAATCTTGTGGTACCCTTCACCCAAGAATATGAACCCCTTCGAATTGCTCGACATATATTCATGGATTTCCGCAAATCGCTGCCCCCCCGTAAACTGCATAATCGGCATCGAATCTCGGTGTTGTAGGCCAAACACCGGCTGCCCCAAACACAAATAGACCCCCATATGATATCCTCGCTCGGGATGTTGCTCCGACACCTCAATGTATTCCGGCGTAACCTTGAACTCTTTTTGTATCCTAACTTGTAGGATGTTTTTGTAATTGTCGTCGTTCATAATCAGCTCCATCCAATTCACATGTTTATTGAACACGTTTTCCATGAATATTTGCGCCATTTGGAACCCGGGGCCAGACAGAAATACATTCTCGTAAAGCTTCGCATCGTCTGCCACGACCATTTGATTGTAGTCTAGCGCGATTGCGCCCACGAAGGCCTCAAATACACACCCCAGCTTCTTCATATTGGTGCGTATGTCTTTTGCCTCCGCGTGTTTAGACAATATCACCCATTTATGTAGGCCCATTTCGTACGCGATTCTGCCGATTGCCTCATTCTTGACGAGGGCGATTTTCTTCTCGGTCATAAACCCTTCGGTTCCTTTAGGAAAACGATTGTACAAAATGAACTTTGTACAGCATTCCAAATACCCATCCCCGATGAACTCCAGGCGTTCATTGGATTTTGTGTGAAGAGGCAGGCAATTGTCGGGTTTAGGCATAATTACAACATTGTTTTGCGCGTTTTCTAGCTCAGGTCGGCGACAATATGATTGATTTATGAATGCGCGGCGATACAAGGTCATATTTCGGATAGGGAGATTGATGCCATAAGTCGACAATATTTGGCGGACATCGGCTTCGCCGATTTCTCTATTTAGAGGATTGTATGGGTCGAACACGTAGACATCTTCGCCGTTTTTGTTTTTTTCAATGCGAATATCATCATCCGAATTGAAAAGGTGTTTTAGGGACATTTTGGTTATATTTAGTGACATTTATGTTTATATTATTTTCAATTTTATAATAGTGTTATCACAGAATAATATCTTGCGACCATATATATAAATATGCCTATAAACGTTGGACGAGCAAAACGTATTTCATCATTGATAAATAGTAATTCTGGCGGAGGAAATAAAAAGGCGGGTTTGTGGTCAACCACCGGTGTTGATTCATGGACCAACATTGCCCACGGAAGTAAGCCTGGCAAGTGTATGACACTTGCGTGCATGAACACCAACCGTGGCCGTGTTGCTTGTGCTGCTAGACCTGTTGGTTCAAGCGGAAATGGTTCTACTTACTGGAAGTGTTAAGTAGCACATATAATACTATGTTGGCATAGTATTATAGAAAAATTATCGTCGCCGCGTGTTGCGCTTATGGGAAAACTGTTTTTTATGGGTACGCCTTTTATGGGTACTTCGTTTACGTGTACCGCCGGTCGTCTCTTTTACCCAATTCACCAGATTTTGCGTCATTCTGGGTCCATTGTAGTACTCGACAACGCCATCAACCACCTTGAAGATTGTAGGATACCCTTCTTTCATTTGGACCTTCTTTTCATCTTCAACAAGCCCCAAATATTTATTCAATCGTTCTAAATCACGCGCTTCTTTTGATTGTTCAATAGAAACGAATCGGTATTTATCCTTTGTTTTAGAGAGTATTTTTCTCATCCTTGCCCATTCGGGGGCAAGACTTTTACAATGAATACACCAATTTGCGTGGAGTTTACCAACAAAGATTTGTTTTGAACTGCCCATAGTATATACTAGTAAGAGAGACAAAATATAGTCTGATAATATAATAGAACACACACTATGCCAATTGACCGCAAAGCAACACTTTTAGGATTCTCGGTTGTGTCTTTTTTAGCAGGACTCTATTTTTGTTTGACATTCGATAAGAAAGAACCATTTACAAAAGCAAACGCAAACGCAAACACATCTGATACAGGATGTCCCGATTTGCTTGTTCGACGCGGTGCCTCTCTTCTTCTCTACAATACCAAGACACCCGACGCGGACCCAATTCCCTTCTACAATTTGGACGAATACATCAACTATCTAGATATTCAGCGTAAAAAAGGGGTAATCTGTCCCATACTGTTCCTACAATACGAGACGACCACACAAGGCACCGAAGTCTACCGTATGCGCCCGAGTCCGTTTGATTTACAGGCGGGTATACCGGAGACTGCTGCGTCGGCGATTACTCAACTTGGCGGAAAACCGGTAAAAATACTTGATGCCAGTCGTGATAATGGACCTTATAACCAGGGCCAATTTGCCGGATTTGACCCATATGGCTTACATATTGGAGAATACACGGATGTGGATGCCATCCATGATAGCACGGCACTCGGTAAATCAGCGAGTGAGAACCCGATGGACTATAATTGGGGCGGAGTTCAGACGACGGAAAACGCGGTCCGTGTTGGCAATTATGTGGATAGGTATGTGAGCAAACCCCTGTATTTCAGTCCCAAGACGTCGTATTTGCCTGATGTTTATGGAGCGGGTCAATTGCCGCCGAATGAGGCGCCAGATGCGCTCAAACCGCAATATGAATAGATATCATAAAACATGTTTGAATGTACTAGGTATACTAGCATAAAGACAATATCCTCCTCTCTTTACAAAATGAAAATCATTGTTGACGAACGCGAAACCGCGCTTTACGGATTACTAATCCAACAACCCCGCGATGATAAAAAACCCCAAATCGAAAAACGCGTCATCCCTCTCGGCGATATCCTTTTCACCAGCGATGATGAATCCATTACTTACCAGATTATTGAACGAAAGTCTATCGCCGACCTGCTTGCCAGTGTGAAAGACGGGCGATACGCGGAGCAATCATATCGCCTCGGCAATTGTTTCCCCAATCGACATAATATTGTATATCTGATAGAGGGACAAGTGCGAGACCATGATAAGAAACTAGTGTTTGCGTGTATGGCCTCTCTGAACTATTTCAAGGGATTCTCGATAACCAGGACGGTTTCGTTGGCAGAGACGGCGCAATACATAGAAATCACGGCGGATAAGATAGCGCGCGAACTTGGCAAGGGTTCAAGCCAGGCTTCAAGCCAGGCTTTAAGCCTTGCGACACCAAGCCTTGCGACACCAAACCCTTCAACAACAACAATTCCAACAGAGGTCACCGGACCCACAAATGCTGAAACCCAAGACTATTGTTCCGTTGTCAAAGTAGCAAAAAAGGCCAATATAACTCGCGAAAACATTGGTCAGCTAATGTTGATGCAAATCCCGGGAATCAGTTCCACAATATCAGGTGAAATCATGCGACCTTTCGCAACATTTGCGGCATTCATTGACCACTTGCGTTCAGAACCCGCATATTTAGAGACGATTGTGCTGGAATCTAGTGGAAAAAAACGCAAATTGGGTTCCAATGTGATTGCGGCAATTAAGGCTTATCTTCTATAAGCCTACACTGTCGCACTACGTGCTTGGTGATTACTTATTGTAATCATTCGTAATAGCACACAGTGCTATACGTTTGATTGTTGTAAGCACACACCAATTAAGGCTTATCTTCTATAAGCCTACACTGTCGCACTACGTGCTTGGTGATTACTTATTGTAAAGAACACGTATCTCTCTGTTTCGACAACCACTCTATAAAGGCACTCGACTTTGACAGACTAAACAAAGACCCCAGCGTGGTTTTGGCAACATTTAGCGCAATCCGGTCAATTTCATCCAATGATTCTATAAATTGACTTTCAATACTCGCATCAACACCCAGCCGCCTCTCTTCATTAATCGTTTTACTAGACATTTTGCTTTGTTGTTTATAAATTGTAAACCACAAATATAATCAATTTTCCGAATAATATAAAACTATGTCGCCCCACTAATATTATGGACGACACGCCCAACTTCATAACATGTTTTCTCATGGGCGGTCTCGGCAATCAATTGTTCCAAATATTCATAGTGTTGGCAAAAGCAAAAAAACACGAACGACCCTACATATTCAAGCACTCCGATATATTGACAACAGGCGTACATCGCCCCACATACTGGCAAACACTATTTAGCGAATTGAAAACCGACCATATTGTGGGACCAACATCAACTGTTCCAATGACCAATCGTACAGCCGTTTACCAAACTATTCGCGAACCTGGATTCCGGCACGACACGACCATGGATTCAAAATTATATTATCATCGTAATTCCAGCATTTGTTTGTACGGGTATTTCCAGTCCTATTTGTATTTCGCCGAATATTTTGATGAAATTGCGCGCACAATTGGTTTACGCGAGAAACAATCACTATACAAAATCCCCTCAAACTTTCTTCTGCCAGTATCACTACATTTTCGCATTGGCGATTATGCGCAAAAACAGGACTGCCATCCGGTAATGCCCGTAACATACTACATTAAATCAATCGAATATATTATTCAGCGCCTCTCTACGAATGTCTTCCATATCTTGTATTTTTTTGAACAAGATGACCAAGACGCCGTGAATATTTCCATCCGCGTCCTGGCAAAAAAATACCCGACGATTACATTTGTACCGTGTTCTACCAAAACGCAAGATTGGGAGCAAATGCTAACGATGAGCAATTGTAGTCATAATATTATTGCGAACAGCACATTCAGTTGGTGGAGCGCGTATTTTAATCCCAATCCCCGAAAAATTGTCTGTTATCCAGAGTTGTGGTTTGGAACCAAAATGGGCGACATATATTTGAACGATTTATTCCCACCCAGTTGGAAAAAGATTTCATTGTAATGACACTCTTCACAAAATAATACAAACAATAGAGGCTTGTTTGTATTATTCGCAGATGTTTGCTTTTTATACGTGTTTTTTCGGCGATGATGCCAATGAACGCAATTTTATTCCGCCAGTTCCAACCACCAAATATGATTGCTATTATTTTACAAATAATCAAAGAACACATGAGAGGCTGAGAGATACAACGTGGATAGCCGTGTTTTACTCGAATGAATTGTCGTCGAATGAATTGTCGTCGATAATGATGGCAAAATGGGTAAAATCGTGTCCACATATGTTGAAAGAATTGCGAAATTATGATGCGACGTGTTATTTTGATAGTGCGCTCAGCTTAGATGGACCAGCCGCAACCCAATTAATTGAGAGCATCGTGAAGTATAGCTCGTATAGCATATGTATGGCGAGGCATCCATTTATTAGCAAGACGTGGGTGCCATCGGCACAAAGTGAATTAATAGAGGCGGTACAACAACCGCGATATGCGGTTCAACGAGACAAGTATGAAGAATACATAAAAGAACAGACAAATAGTGGATTAAAATTGGTGGATGATATTCATTTTGCGACGGGGTTTATTATACGGCGCAACAATATGATTAGTCGGGCGATGGGAGAGGTCTGGTGGGCACATATCAATAAGACGGGGATATTGTGTCAATTGTCGTTTTTTTTCGTCCAGCAAATGTTTAGAGAGCATATTCATGATATACAGTTTGGGGCGTGTTTTAGTAAATGGGGGTACTAGAGGAACCCATGGTTCCTCTATGACTCCTCCTTTAAGGGGGGTTATATTTCAGCTTTGCTTATGCCCATTTGACTCCCTTCTTATAATAGTTTTAAAAACATAATAAAAGCAAATAGCGAATATTTGTATCCAAATGCAGTCTTATGATTTATATGCCGAACTCAAAAACACAAACAATATTTTGATGGAATTGCCTTGTTTTCGGCAATTATCCGATAACAATGAATTATTACACGAACGAATCCAATCATTGAAGGCAACCATTGAATATTTAGAATCCAAGAATCGCCGACTTTCTAGTAAAATTGTTAAATACAAGACCTTTTATAAGAAAAGTAAAAAGGTATCAAAAAAAAAGCAATCATTTGGTAATATTATTGATTTAGTATCCGATGATGATAGTGATGACAACGTACCAGTTGTTGTTGACATCAAACAAGAAAAGGTTATTGTTAAAGAAGCCAAAGGCGACCAAGACCAAGAGGAGGTTGTCCAAGACCAAGAAGAAGTTGTCCAAGACCAGGAGGAAGTTGTCCAAGACCAGGAGGAAGTTGTCCAAGACCAGGAGGAAGTTGTCCAAGACCAGGAGGAAGTTGTCCAAGAAGAGGTTGTCCAAGAAGAGGTTGTCCAAGAAGAAGTTATCGAGTATGAAATTGTAGAAGAAGCCGAAGGTGACCAAGAAGAAACAGAAGAGGAAGAAGAAGAAGAAGAGGAAGAAGCCAAAGGCGACCAAGAGGTAGTTGAAGGCGAGGAAGCCGAAGAAGAAGAGGAAGAGGAAGTTGAAGGCGAGGAAGCCGAAGAAGAAGAGGAAGAGGAAGTTGAAGAAGAGGAAGAGGAAGGCGAAGGCGAAGAAGAGGTAGTTGAAGGCGAGGATGCCGAAGAGGAAGAGGTAGTTGAAGGCGAGGAAGCCGAAGAAGAAGAAGATGCCGAGGTTTACGATATTGAAATCAATGGCAAGACCTACTACGTCCAAAACGAGAAGGACAGTCCCATCTATGAAGCCGATGAAAACGGTGATATTTCAATGGAAGTCGGCGTTTATAAAAAGGGCGTACCCACATTCTTTTAAGATATTATCGACCCAAGATATTGACTATCGCCCCTAAATGAACTTCATCAACATCTTGGGATTCCCATTTTTCCTCTTAAAGCTCACAATCGGGCGATTCCCATTTTTCAAATTATACACAAACTGTTCCTTCTTCACTTCTTCGTATCCAGTGCGAAATAACGACACATTGACAAAATCAATATCAATACTGGTTGAGTTCCCTGCTTCCGATACCAATTGGTAATTCAACTCTTTAATAGTATACAGATTTTCGCCAATTCCATTAGTCGAGAATTTTTCAAAATCGTCGTTGTTCATTATTCGCAAAGGACCATGATTCAACTGGATTATATTGTTCGTGTCCGATGTATTGAAAAAAATGCTCCTATCAATTTTTATCCGGGCTTTTTCAACACGTTTTTGAAATTCATTGTCTTCGTATCCCCATCCCCAATAATTGGGGAATCCGCCAATTCGCTCATAATCATATCCTGTAATGGAGACGATTCCGCCCAATGTATAGTCAAACCCAAAATAGTGTTTTACTATGCCATGTGTTGTTCTATAATCCCACATATTTTTGCGCATCGGCATACTATCTACATCATTGAATACAAATGTCATATTGCGATAATCATTTGGATATAGTCGACTTGCCGTTATAAACCCGATGTTTTTCATAGCACCGCGATTGAATGATTTAGTATCACATTGATGAACAATCAAAAACCGATATGTGCCAGGGTCAATGTCTTCCATAACCATTTTCATATGACGCCGAAACTGTTCTAAATGTTCTTTGCGGTCTCTGTATGGAATGACAAAAATGATACTGGGGGTCAGAGGTTTTTCATCGGGTGCGATTTCTTCAATTGTAATACCAATCATAGTTTCTTCTGCGCCATCATTCATACTGAATATATAATAATGCCAAATATTATATATTTAATTTTTTACACCTTTGAACATTTTAAATGCCGACTAAACGTCGGCATCTTTGAATGTGCTTAGGCAACTGTTACTTTGAAACTGATTAATTACCTTTTATATCCGAGAAATTGCTTTCCGAAGGGAAGCAATTTCAGGCTATATAATTGGTATTTTAAAAGTTCAAAGTTTCAACAAACACGCCGGTATCAAGTCCTTTTTCCGGTCTTCAAGTTTCTTATAACACTTGCTAATTGTCACTTCGCTAACCCCACACACGATTTTGATATCCGACTTCGATTGGCTCAAGCCATAAAATTGGCACACAAAATAGATGATTCCCGCGGCAATGGATGGCGGCGTATTGTCCGGTATCAGGTTCATCCGCTCTACATTCGCTGAAACAAACTTGGCCAACATCATATGTTCCTTCACAATGTTGAGTTTCGAGCAATATCTCTCGATAAATGCGCTTGGCAGCGTGACGCCTAAATTGGTCTGTTCTACACCTGAATTACGTTCTACTGTATTCAGGATTTCGAGTGCCAGACTACATCCATGTGTCGCCGACGCATTGTCTAGATGGAATATTTCGGCGATTTCGTGGGATGTGCGTGTACACCCATTGTGTCTACATGCGATGTAGATAGACGCCGCCTTGATGCCGTCGCGATTACACCCGCGAAACATTTTCTGCTCCGAAATATCTTTATGGATTGCGAGGGCGTCATCCACGATGATTTTGGGAATACCGGCATTTTGCGCCATTGTGCTAATATAGGTGAATTCGGAATACAATGACTTTTCACGATGCGGAATCGATTGCCATTCGGTCCATTTGCCGATTTTGCGCATTTCATACGACGAATTGCCCGAATAAAGCACTTTACATCCCAGTGATGACTCTTGTAGCAACGGGTTCACTGGATTGCCGCACCGGGTAGGGTCTGCCGAGCTTTTATCATCGGCACCATAGAATCGCCATTCGGGACTGAAGTCAACAACATCGCGACAAATTAAACCGCAAGCACTATTGACGCACGTGGGAAATCCATCATCATTGGAAATCAAATCCGCGCTACATAATTTACAAATGGTTGTGTCTGTGTTGTATTCGATGGTTAGCTTTCTTGGTTCAACCTCCGTATCCAATATTTCCCATAATTTTGCCTTTTCCGTTTTTGACATATGGATTCGCGACTTCTTTGTGCGCGATTTAGGAACACGCTTTTCTTCTAGTTCGAAGGCTTGTTGTTGTTGTTGTTGTTGAGATTCCATTATTATTTAAATTATTTGGGGTTGACTAATTAAACGCGATGGGTTTATATATATTTCAAAACTATTTAGCACGAATGATTCAATTTTTCACACTATTTTGCATCTTCTATGCGAAATATGCAACACCTTCACTAACCCTTAGGGAGTGGGCGTTTTACCCTTGCGGGAGAAAAGGTGTAATATACGAACATATTTTGTGAATATATTATAAATGAACTTGGTAGTCGATCAGTTAAAAGGTGTATTATCCGATTCAATAGCAAAATTCTTAAAAGCAAATATCAAATTGGAAGATACCGATATTAAAACTATTTTTGGTGATGGCATGGATAAAGTCCTCTACCATGACGAAGGGTTTTTGAAAGATTTATCGGGCAAAATGAGCGATGTTGTTATGCCGGCATACATGAAGGAATTGCGATATTTAAAAAAAGTAGTTAGTGGCGTGGACAATGTTACCAAGATGATGAAAGAACTACAAGATAAACTGGCGGATGAACTGAAAGCCGTTGTACCCAATCCGCAAAATGCTGCTGACACTACTTCTCAGATAAACAAAATCGTAGAAGGTTTTGTGAAAAAAGCGACGGAAATAGTAGAAACCAAAATTGGGTTGCGTGAGCTTTTGCCGGAAGAATTGGTGAAACAGACGGAGATATTAGATACCATAGAGGATGAACCATTTGCCAAGGAACCAACAAAGGAACTGGAGGTTTCGACAAAGGACATGGGTACCACACCTACGCTTACTCAAGCCATAGTATCAAATCCTACGACACCTCTCGTACTAAAAACACCCGACGATATTACCAACGCATTGCTAAATAATATATCACAAACAATACAAAAAAATGTAAAGAAAGGTGGCGCTGTTGATAAACCAATTCGTCGTACTCCTGACATAACTCCTCAAACCGATGTTTTCATTACTGAACAAAAACCTCTCCGAATACCCAAGCGCAATTATATTGAGTACGACGGCAATGTATCTCAGTTAATAAATCAAATTATGCGCGAAAAAGTCACGGAGAAACTGGCACAGCAAATAGAACTTGGTCAGGAAATTATGAACAGCAAATCGTACAAAGATGTCGTAGAATCGCTAAATAAACTGTTTATAATGAAACCCGATATACAAACAGAGGCCATCAACAATTTGATTGAAATCATCAAAGAATCAAATTTGCCAAATAGCGCACTGAAAAAAATACTGGACCAAACAACCACGCAAATTAAAAACTCGCACAAAAATCGCGGTGGAACACGGAAGAAACGCTATGTCTAACCCCTATTCCAACTTTTTTTCGAGTGTTTCAAATAATGACGGGTCATATACAAACTTGCCAGTTGGTTTGTAATTGGCAATTGGCGTGTATATTTTCTTTTCCGTAGCAGGTGCCGTTGCTGCCTGCATATTCATCATGCGTTCATTCAAATTGACATCCTCTCTTCCCTCTACTTTATCCACTACGTTGCCATATTCATCCATGATAATTCCCATCTTCTTTTTGATTTCGGTTCGCACATAGCTGGGTACAATATGCGCCCATGAAACAAAAAGCGTATTTGGATGCATATACCGAATATGAAACTTGTTTTCCTCTAATTTATCGACTAAATAAGCAATACAATCGGCCTGTTGATAAACGGATTCGCCAAATATATATTCTGGCACCGTGAACCAAATATATTTGTCACCATTGCGATTTCGCGATGTGATGCGGATTTTATTGTGAATGCGATTCAGTATTTTGTTGAATATGCTGATTTGTTTCAAATCCTTCTTCTGCTGTTTTTCATAGAGGTCGTCGATGTTTATTTTTCCTTTGGTTTCTTCTTCGTCAAATAAAAAAATAGACATAGTAGGATGATGTATAGTATATTTCATACTATGGAATTATTTTGCGGACCTATAACGAGAGAGGCCCCAATGACACCACCAATAAAAATATATAAAAATATATTTGTATTTCAACCAACGACAATGGAACCCACTATAAAGCATTTAGTAATAACGGGTGGCGGCACAATTATATTGAATGCGTATGGCGC
>Ga0255082_1000173_pt1 | contig 13357 bp, 9 predicted proteins | sample Colum_Colum_RepB_FD_188459 | JGI IMG/M metagenome (GOLD analysis project Ga0255082, IMG submission 188459) | Freshwater microbial communities from Columbia River, Oregon, United States - Colum_Colum_RepB_8h | ecosystem: Environmental > Aquatic > Freshwater > River | place: USA: Oregon | collected... | reverse complement strand
CGCCGCGAGGTCGGTCGTTTCGCCCTGATCCTTGGCGAGGTCGTAGAGCAGCGGCTTCGAGCCGTCATATTCGCAAAGCAGTTTCCAGTCACCGTCACGGACGGCGAGATCGGGCTGCGGCACGGCGAGGGCGGGGAGCCAGACTTTCCGTTCCGGGGGGCGACGCCAGAAGATGGGGCCAGGGTGGGAGGCCGGCGCGCGTCCGAGCAGCGTGCCCGTCAGGTCGGCGCCATCGAGTCCCTCGGGCGCCTTCGCGCCCGCGAGGCGGGCTAGCGTGGGGGAGAGGTCCATCGCGGCGAAGACCGAGGTCGCATCGAGCGTACCGAGCTTGGATTTCTCCATCAGGCCGGGAGCCCAGACGACGAGCGAGGAACGGAGACCTCCTTCGAAGAGCTGGGACTTCTTGCCGCGGAATGGTCCGGCGCTGCCGGCGCCGGGTTCGGGTCCGTTGTCGGAGCAGATGACGATGACCGTGTTAGCGCGCAGGGTGGCGTCGCCGCGGATGCGTTCGCAGAGGCGTCCCAGCTGGCGATCCATCTCCTCCAGCACGGCCAGGTAAATCTGGTGTTTTTCCGGCGACCATTTCTCAAGCGGAGGGAAGTAGGGGCTGTGGACGTCATCGGGCCAGAGGTCGACGTAGAAGGGCCGCTGTTTGGCCGCGGCAGCGTCGATGAATTTCAGGGCGGCATCGGCGTAGCCGGTCGTGATCTCGGTGCGGTTCATCCAGGTCACCGGGCCGCCGAGGCGTTCGGCGTCGGCCCAGATCTTCTTCGGCTCCTTGTCGCCGGGCTTGAGCGTGAGCGGGAGGAGTTTCGGCCCCATCCCTTCGAAGTTGGTCAGCGACGCATCGTAACCATAGGCCGTGATCGCGGGGGCGTCGTCGACGTCACGTTGGCCGCCGAGGTGCCATTTGCCAAAATGTCCGGTCGCGTAGCCAACGTTCTTTAGGGTGCGGGCGAGCGTCGGAGCCTGCAGGTCGAGCCACTGCGCGTTACCGTTACGGTTGTTATCGGCGCGGTTACCAAGGAAGGAGTTGATCCGCCAGCGCTGCGGGTATTGGCCCGTCACGAAAGCGCAGCGGGAAGGGGAGCAGATCGGCGAGTTGACGTAGAACTGGGAGAAGCGGAGTCCTTCCGCGGCCAGCCGGTCGATGTTGGGGGTCTTCGCCTCCGTGTTGCCGAAGCACGAGAAGTCGCCCCAGCCCATGTCGTCGATGAGCACGAAGACGATGTTGGGCTTAGTCGGTTCCGTCGCGCCCATGAGCAGGGCGGAGGCGAGCAGGCAGAGGAGGCGCATGGCTTAACGTACGCCGGAGGGCACGGAGTCCTTGAGCAGTTCGGCGAGCCGGGCGCGCATGGCTTTGACACGTTCGGGCTGAGCGTCGGCAAGGTTCTTGGCTTCGGAGGGATCGGCGGAGAGGTCATACAACGCCACGGCCTCGTATTTGCCGGCGGCCTTCTTGCCTTTTTTCTTTCCGGGCGGCGCGATGTCGGCGGCGCCGCCGTCGACGATCAGTTTCCAGTCGCCCATCCGGACCGCGGCGCGGGAGGGGCCTTGGGTCGATACCGAGAGAATGGCGTCGTGGGGCGAAGCGGCCTGCTTCGTCAGCATCGGCCAGACGTCGAGTCCGTCGACGGGCAGTTTCTGTTCGAGGGAGCCGCCGGCCTGCTTGATCAGGGTCGGATACCAGTCGACCATGTGCATCGGTTGGCGGATACGCTGTCCGGCCGGAATGCGGCCCGGCCACGTGGCGAAGGCCGCGGCGCGGGTGCCGCCTTCGAAGATCGAGCCTTTGAAGTCGCGGAGCGGGGTGTTGTCGCCCGGCGACGGTCCGCCGTTGTCGCTCGAGAAGACGATGAGCGTATTCTCCAGGCGGCCGGCCTGCTTGAGCGCCGCTTCGATCTGGCCGATAGCCTCGTCGACCGCGGCGAGCATGCCGGCGAGCTTCTGGCGATTGCCTTTCAGGTGAGCATAGGGCTTGAGATAGCTGTCCGGGACTTGGAACGGGCTGTGGACGCCATTGAAGGGCACATAAAGGAAGAGGGGCTTGGATTGATCTCCGGCCGCGATGACCTTGCAGGCCTCCTTGGCGATCAGGTGCGTCGTGTAGCCTTCTTCCTTGAGCGGCTCGCCGTTGCGATACCAGTCGAGCTTGTTCATCCGTTCATGGGTGAAGTAATCGAGCATCCCGAAGAAGTGGCCATACTGGTGATCGAACCCGCGGGCGTTGGGCTGGTAGGCTTTCTCGAATTCACCGAGGTGCCACTTCCCCGTGAGCGCGGTGCGATAGCCGGCCGAGCGCAGGGCATCGGCCAGCGTACGTTCGGCGAGCGGCAGACCCCAGCCGGCCCCCGGCGAGACGATCGTGTAGACGCCGGTATGCGTCGGGTAACGCCCGGTCAGCAGCGTGGAGCGAGTCGGCGAGCAGACCGGCTGGACGTAGTGGTTCTCGATGATCGCGCCGCTCTGGGCGAGACGGTCGATATTCGGCGTCTTGATCTCCTTGCCGCCGTTGAAGCCACAATCGGCGTAGCCCAGGTCATCGATCAGGAAGAAGACGATGTCGGGCTGCTTGGCTGCCTGGGCGCATAGGTTGAAGCAAAGCCAAGAAAAGAGCAGGGCGTAACGCATGGGGTGGCGTAAGGCTTACCCCCGGCGCTCCGAGTTGTCAAAAGGCTTAACGCCAGAGCGGTTCGGCCTGCGTCTTGCTCCACGCTTCCCATCGCTGAATCAAGGTCTTGGTCAGCTCCGGGTGACTCGCGGAGACTTCCCTCTTTTCGGAAGGGTCGGTTTCCAGGTCATAGAGCTCCCAGCGGGGTCCGCCCTTGAAGAGCTTCCACTTCCCGGATCGCAAGGCACCGCTCTTGCCGACTCGCCAGTAAAGCGTCTCGTGGAGCGGTCCGGCCTCGGGATTCGCCAGCAAGTTCCGCAGGTCCTTGCCGTCGGCGTTGGTCGGAGCCGCGACGCCGGCAGCGGCGAGGGCCATGGCGGTGAGATCGGTGGCGATGACGGGCGTCTTGATGACCGTTCCTGGCTTCGTCACGCCGGGCCAAGTCACCGCATAAGGAACGCGGATGCCGCCTTCAAGCAGCTGGCCTTTTTCGCCGCGGTGAGGATGGTTGCTGGACGTAAGCTCACGCGTGGGGCCGCCATTATCGCTGAGGAAGACGATGACCGTATTCTCGGCCTGCCCATTGGCGTCGAGCTTGGCCAGGAGCTTGCCCACGGATTCATCGAGGTGCGTGAGCATCGCGGCGAAGATCCGCCGCTGCACGTCGGGGATATCCTTGAAGCGGGCCATGTGGGCGTCGGTTCCCTGCATCGGGCTATGGACGGCGTTATAGGCGAGATAGAGGAAGAAAGGTTTCTCCTTCGTGCGGTCGAAGAAGTCCATCGCCTCGCGCGTGAACGCATCGGTGAGGTTGCGCGGTTCCTCGATGGCCTTATCGCCGCGCATCATCGGGTTGTCTTTATTGTATTCCGGTTCGTCGGACTTCAGGTGGTCGCTCTGGATCAGGCGGCCATCCGGTGAGGTCCATCGCCCCATGGCGCCATCGGGTAGGTTCTTCCGGCGCAGCCAGGTCGTATTGCCCTTGCCGATTGCGGGCTCGAAGTAGCGGCCTTCTTGGAGGAAGCCGAAGAAGTCAGCGAAGCCTCGCTGTTGCGGGTGGAAGGGGGCGGTGGCCCCCAGGTGCCATTTTCCGACAAGACCCGTGTGATACCCGGCGTCGCGCAGTCTATCGGCGACGGTCGGGATGCCGATGGGCAGTCCGATGCCAGGCTCCAGGTTCTTGCTGCCGATCGGGTTGAACTCGAAACCAAAGCTCGTCTGGTAACGGCCAGTCAGCAACGCGGCGCGGGAGGCGGCGCAGAAAGGAGCCGTGACGTAGCCATCCGTGAAGCGTGCGCCCTTGGCGATCAGCCGATCGATGTTCGGCGTCGGGATGCCGTTTCCGCCATAGCAACCCAGTTCGCCGTAGCCGAGGTCATCGGCGACGATCAACAGGATATTAGGCTTCTTCGTTTCCGCCGCCAGAAGCGGAAGCAACGAAGTGAGCAGAAGGCTGAGGAAGGTGAGCGGCTTCATCGGGATACGAGCCGATATTATCGACGTAGGCCCTCGCTTGGCTACGCGCAATTCAGGCGCGTAGGTTACGATTTTCGGCAATTGGCAGGGTGCCGATTCTCAGCGCTTGGCCGGCAGCCACTGCACGGCGTCCACGATCACGTGGCCGTCGGTGCCGGCGTTGCCGATCTCGACCCAGCCGACCTGACCGGAGCTGAATTCGAAGGTGCCGACGACATGGAAGAGGCCGTCGACGGCCGGCTTGAGCTTCTGGTTCACGAGGACCTTGGCTTCGCCGTTGGCATGACGGATCGTCACCGGGACGTTCGTGGCGCGGTTGCCGTTCATGCTGTAGGAAATAGCGACGCGGTAGGCGCCGGCGGCGGGCAGGGCGGGGACGTAGCGGGCCGTCATCGCGCCTTTCTCGCTGTTGCCGTCATGGCGATAACCGTCTCCGACATAGCGGGGGCTGGTGTGACCGGTGGAATCGAAGCCCTTGAGCGCGGCGGCGGTGTCATCCACGACGACACCCGGAAGCTTTGCCTTGTCCACGCCATGGGCGCCGCCCGTCGCGGCGGCGGGGATGAAGTCTAGGACCTGGCCTGCGGCGAGGAGGCGCTCCTTGAGCGTACCGTAGTCGACGGCCTGGACGGTGGTGCCGCGCTCGATGGCGAGGCCGGCGGCGGTGGCGGCGGACTGGCCCATGACCATGAAGACCGGCTCCATGCGGATCGAGCCGTAGGCGATATGGCTCGCGCTCAGGCAGACCGGCACGAGCAGGTTGGTGCACTCGGAAGCGCGCGGGCGGATGCTCCGGTAGCTGACTGGGTAGGGCTTGCTGCCGACCTGGACGTCGCCTTCGTTGCGCACGAAGCCTTCCTTGGTCACGAAGCGCTGGATGTGGTGCGAATCCATCTGGTAGGCTCCCATGCCGACGGAATCCTCGATGGTCTCGACCCGGCGGCAGTTCTTCTCGGACATCACGTAATCGGAGACCATGCGGCGGGCTTCGCGGACGTAGAGCTGGCGGGGCCAGTTGCCGTTGTCCTTGAACTCATCCTTCGCGAGGCCGAGCTTCTGGAAGGCCAGGCGCATCTTCTCCGGCACGCGCGGGTGATGGGCGTAGGTCCACATCAGGCCCTTCTGCCAGTCTTCGTGGGCCTGCCAGATCTTGGCGCGGGTGGCGTAGTCGGCCTCGGCGTAATCCCAGTTCTGGCCGATGAAGTCGGTGCTGATAGCGAAGTTGTTGTTCGTGTCCGTCTTCCGGTTGGGCATCGGGGTCGGGGCCCAGGAGTTACGGTCTTCGCCGGCCTCGACGTTGCGGAGCGCCAGCTCATACCAGCGCTCGTCGTAGTTCGTCGGCTTCTCCCAGTCGCGGCGGTTCTCCGGGACGTCCGTCGTGCACATGCGGAAATTGTACGCCTGCACCTTGCGGTCGCCGGACCCGTCGGGGCCGGGGATTTCCTTTTCGATGCCGGGGAGTAGGCCGCTGGTGGGATCGCCCTTCTTCACGTAAGGGTCGACCTCGACTTTGAACTGGTGGGACTTCGCATGTCCGACCTGCACGCCGTTGAGCGTCTCGCCGTAGGTGGCGTTGGCTTCGCGGCCGACGTGATAGCTGACGCCCGCCTTGGCCATCAGGTCGCCTTCGTAGGTCGCGTCGATGAACATCTTACCCGTGAATTCGCGTCCGCTCTCCATGACGATCTTCACAATGCGCGTGCCGTCCTTGACCACGCCCTTCTTCAGGTCGAGGCGTTCGCCGAAGACGACGGTCACCTTGTCGCCGGCGGCCTTGAGCATCCGGTCGTAGATGGCGGAGGCCACGTGGGGCTCGAAGGTCCACATCGTGCCCTCGTCGGCGGCGTTACCGTGAGGGCGCTTGGAGAAGTAGGCCTCACGGGTCTGATGGACCCACTTCTTCTCGTCCGCGTAATGCGTACCGATGGCCGTGTAGAATTCACGGGAGATCCCGCCGATCGCCTTCTTGTTGCCGATGTCCGTCGCGCCGAGGCCGCCGGTGGTCAGGCCGCCGAGGAACTGCGTCGGCTCGATGAGTACGGCTGTGCGGCCTTCGCGGGCCGCCTGGATGGCCGCGGTGATGCCGCCGGAGGTCCCGCCGTAGATGACGATGTCCTGGGCGGGGAGGGCGGCGGTCAGGCCGAGGAGGGACAGCAGCAGGGTGCGCATGGGGATGGGCTGATGTCAGCCGAATCCCATGTGTCTGCAATCCCGTTCCTCAGGAGCGCAAGCCGCGCAGGGTGCCCGTGCCCGTCGCGAACCGGTCGGTCTCGACGCCGAGGTCCTGGAGCATGCTGCCGAAGAGGTTGGCGAGCGGCGTGTTGTTCGTCCGGTCGAAAGCCAGGTGTCCGCCGTGACGGAAGCCGCCGCCGGCCAGGATGATCGGCAGGTTCTGGTTGCTGTGCGAATTGGCGTTCCCGAGGCAGCTGCCGTAGAGGACCTGCGTGCGGTCGAGCAGGCTGCCGCCGGTCTCGCGGGTCTCGCCGAGGGCGGCGAGCAGTTCGCCGAAGACCTTGAGCTGCGCTTCCTCGATGCGACGGAGCTCGGCGATCTTGTCGGGTTCGTTGCCGTGGTGGGTCAGTCCGTGGGTCTCATTCTTCACGCCCGGGACGTGCGGGACCACGGAGAAGGTGCTGAGGGTGAGGGTGACGACGCGGGTGCTGTCCGTCTGGAGCGCCAGGCGGACGAGATCGAACATCAGCCGCGAGCGCGCGACGACTTCGTTGGCGTCGGCGATGTCCTTCGGCATCGGGTAATCCACCTTCGGCTTGGCCCGGTGCTCCCAGGCGATGCTGCGCTGCAGGCGGCCTTCGAGTTCGCGGACGCTCTGGAAGTATTGGTCCAGCCGGGCCCGATCCTGGGTATCGGAGCTCTTTTCCAGCCGCTTGGCCTTATCAAGGATGAGGTCGAGCACGCTGCCGCCGGCCTGGATGCGGCGCATGGTGGCGGCCTTTTCCTCGGGCGTGCCGGCGACGAACAGTTTCCGGTAGAGCCGTTCGGCGCTAGTCTCCGCGGGTAGGATCACGCCGGAGCGGGAGACGGCGATGGAGTCGGCGTAATGTTCGCCCTTACGGACCGAGACGGCGAGCGAACCGAAGCGGGTGTCTTCGCCGATCTTCTCCGCGACGAACTGATCGAGCGACTGGGTGTTGCGGAAGGTGGGCTGGCCCGGGTGCGGCGCGGCCGTGAGGAAGCACTGTCCGGCATGGTGGTTACCGTCCACGCCAGGGTGCGAGAGGCCGGTAAATGTCGTGAAGCGCGAGCGGTGCGCAGCCAGCAGATCGAGGTAGGGGCTGGAGGTGGCGCCGTCCGCGGGGAAGAAGTACTGCGGCATCATCCCGAGCGGGACATGGATGGCGATCATCCGCTTGGGCGGGGTCTTTTCAGCGGCCTTGGCCAACGCCGGCAACGCCAAGCAGGCGCCGGCGGCGAGGAGGAAGTCACGTCGGTTCATGGGTCAGCGTTTAGGGGGAAGGAAGAGGCGGCTGCGCGCAAGCCCGTGGATGAGGGCGCGTAGGCGATAGCCTTCGCCGCGGGTTTCTTCGACGATGCGCCGGATCTCCGCGCGGTCGGCGTAGGAGACTTCCGCGCCGGTGGCGTAGCGGGTCAGGTGCGCGACGAAGGCGCGGGCGAGGCGGGCGTCGTCGGCGGCGAGGCGGGCGGCGAGCTCACCAGGTCCGTTGAAGGACCGTCCGTCGCGGAGTTCGCCGGAGGCGTCGACCTGCGGGCCAAGCTTATATTCGACGCGCCAAGGGACTTGCCCTTTCTCCGCGGGGATGTCGCCCTGGCCATTCGAGCGATAACGGGAGCGGAGGCCGCCGATCGGGTCGAACGCTTCGAGTGCGAAGCCGGGCGGATCGATCTTGGCGTGGCAGGCCGCGCAGTTGGGGTCGGAGCGATGCTTAGCGAGCTGCTCGCGGACCGTGGTGGTGCCGCGGGTGTCCGGGTCGACCGCGGAGATGCCAGGCGGAGGCGGCGGCGCCGGATCGTCGAGGAGGCGGTCGGAGACCCAGACGCCGCGTTTGACGGGCGAGGTGGTCGTACCGTTGGCGGTGAGCTTATGGATGGCCGCCTGGCCGAGGAGTCCGCCACGCAGATGTCCCGGGGACAGCGCGACCTTGCGTCGTTCGACGCCCGTGACGCCGCTGATGCCGTAATGTTCGGCAAGACGTTGCGTGAGCATCGCGAAGTCCGGCTGCAGGAGCGACCGCGCCGGGAGATTTTCCTTAAGTAATTCGGTCAACAAGGCCGCGGGCTCACCGGCGACGCCTTCGCCGAGCAGGAAGCGATATTCCGGATAGAGCAGCGGATCAGGGTTGGTCTCGTCGAGTCGGCTCAGGTCGAGCCACTGGCGCGTGAAGTCGCTGACGAAGCGCTCAGCACGGGGGTCGGCCAGTAGGCGGTCGATCTGGGCGCGGAGGATTTCCGGTCGGCGCAGGGAGCCGTCGCGGGCGGCGGCGATCAGGGGGGCGTCCGGCGGGCCGTTCCAGAGCCAGTAGGAGAGCCGCGAGGCCAAGGTGAACTCGGCGGGGTTCGGGGTGGCATCGCCGGCGAGGAAGAGGAATTCCGGCGAGGTCAGTGCGGCCACGTAGACGCGTCGCATGGCGTCTTCGAAACAGTCCTTCGCTGCCAGGCGTCGGCGGAGGAGTTCTAGGTAAGGCTCGATCTCCGCTGCGGCTACGTCGCGACGGAAGGCGCGGGGCAGGAAGTCCGCGAGCAGGCGACGGGCGTCCTCGGTCGGGTCGGCCGACTGCACCGTCTCGAGCTTCGGTGCGCGTTCCGCCGGTGTGAGGTCAAGAAACATGCTCGGCAGATAGCCGCCTTGGCTCCGGACCTTCTCGCGACGCGGGGGCAGGGCTTCGCCTCCGGCCCAAGGCTTGATCGGCAGCGACCCGAAGAGCCGGCTGTGGCTGACGGGCGGCCAGACCGGGTGGAGCGGGCCTTCGATCTCGAACCAGTCGAGCGCCACCCCGGGGCCGACATGCTTGGCGGCGCGGCCGGCGACCTGGCCGATTCGTAGTCCGTTCCAAGGCACCGACACCGGGTCGAAGACGATGGTCTCTTGGGCATCGAGCCAGGTCGTGATCTCGCCGACCTTGGATTCCATCGACGGCGCGGTGAAGGCGGCGAGCAGGCGGCCGCCTTCCTGCTGCTTTCCCTCCTCGTGGGCGCGGAGTACCGCGGCCTGCGGGGCGTCGCAGGGATTCGGCCGGCCGTTGGCCCAGTGGAAGCCCCAGACGGAAAGTCGTAGGCGATACATGCCGGCGTAGATCGGGGCGACGTTCATCGCCGCCTCATAGCCCGCGAGGTTCGGGTTGAGCAGGCCGACCGCGCTCTGGCTCTTGGCCACGGCGGGGCTCTTCACCAAGGCTCCTCGTTCTTTGAGGTCGGGGCCTTCAAAGCCGACGTGGCCTTGCTTATCCTCATGGCCACCGCGGACGGGCAGGGCAGGGTCAGGTTGCTTGTCCTTCAGCAGGACGAACTGGCCGTGGGCGAGGTTGCCGCCGAACTTGAAGAGACCCGCCGGATAGACGCGCTTCTGATAGACCCGCGGCGTGGTGCTCTGGGTGGCGATGGCGAGGTCGAGCGCCTTCTCGACCGCTTCGGCGTAAGCGGCGAGATGGCCGGGGGAGAGGTCGAGGCCGCCGGCGATCTTGTCGTAGCCCGCCACGCGTCCGTCGGACGGCAGCAGGCCATGGATGTCGAGGCGCGGCAAGCCTAGGAGGTCTTGCAAGGTGTTCTCGAATTCCACCCGGGTCAGACGGCGTAGCTGGATGCGGGTCGGGCGGGCTTCGGCGGAGAGCTTCGTCAGCGTGGCATCGAGCTCCTTCAGGAAGATTGAGGCCTCGTCGGCCGTGGGCCGCTCCTTGCGCTTCGCGGGAGGCATCTCGCCGGCCGCCACCGCATCATGGATCTGCGTCCACTTCGCCGGGTTCGACTTCTCAGCACCTAGCGTGGTCAGGTCCAGTCCTGATCGTGGCATTCGAAGCAATGCTTCTCCAGGAACGCCCGTGGCTCCGCCGCCGTCGCCAGGGCGACCGCAAACAGGGTGACGATGGAAAGGTGCCGCTTCATTTCGAGGTTCGGTCGCGCATCGCTCTCAGGGCATGCTCCTGATTGGCTTCGTTGATCCGATGGATGATGCCTGCCTTGGCTTCCTGCAGGACGACGTATTCCACGCGGGCGTCGAATGGTCCGAGGGGAATCAAGCCGATGCGGCTGACTTCGACATCCACGGTCAAAGCATCGGCCGGAATATCGTCTCCGTTCGGCCAAGCCCCCGCCTTTTTCCCGTTTCGCGTGAACGCGACGGGCACTTTGGCTTCGATCTTGCCGAATTGATAGAACGGCAGCCATGCGGTGAGCGGAAGCTTGTACTCGATGGCGCCTAGTTCCGCGACGAGGTGCCTTGCCTTTGCCGCCGCTGGGTCCGGCTTGACGGGCATCGGGCAGGCAGGCCCGTCGCAGAGGAGCAACGAGCCACTCAGATGAATGATAAGCCGGTCTCCTTGGCTGATCTTATAGGTGGCGATCGGCGCCTCCGCGTGGAAGGAACTTGTAGGGAACATGATACCCGTCTGCTTCGGATGCGGCCCGAAGCTGAGGGTCGCGAGCAGGGCGGTGCCGAGGAGGATGGTGGGGAGGTGCTTCATTCCTCAGCGTTTGGACGTAGCTTCCAGCAGGGGCTTCAGGCGTGCCGCGTAGGCCGCATAGCCCTCGGGGGAGAGGTGGATGTTATCGGGCGTGTAGAGAGCATTCTTGATCGTGCCGTCCGGATTCAGGAAATCCGCCGTCAGGTCGAGCACGCGGATCTTCGGGTCAGCCCCGAGGTTCAGTTTGTCGATCTCGGCGTTGGTCAGCAGGATGTCTTCGTAGAAGCGGCTCTTGGGTGCGTGGCAGGGCAGGATCTTCGCGACGATGAGTTCGGCGTCCGGGAATTTCTCACGCAGATTGCGGGCGCACGCTTCGACGCCTTTCGCCGCAGCGGCGACGCCGGTTTCGGGCGTGAAGAACATGTTATTGTTGCCGATCATCAGCACGATGGTCTTCGGCTGGAGTCCGGCGACGCCGCCATGGTCGAGGCGCCAGAGCACGTTCTGGGTCTTGTCGCCGCCGATCCCGATGTTCACCGCCTTGCGGTCGGGGAACTGCTTCGCCCAGGAAGCGCCCCACTGGATCGTGATGCTGTCGCCGACCAGCAGCACATCGACCGGGCCTGGATTGGCTTGGACGGTCTTCACGAGGCCCTCATGGATCTTCAGCCAAGAGTCCCCGCCGAAGAACCCAGCAGTCGGGACGACCGGCCAGAGCTGGGGGAGGTGTTGGTTGCTTTCACGGCCGGGGCGGCGGTCGAACTCGGCTTTTCCGGTGACGTAGGCGCGCTCTTCGGCGGTCAACGGCCAACCGCTTGGCTGGGGGTCCGCCGGCTTACGCGCGTATTCGAGGGCGGGCAGGGTTGTGCTGAGCAGCAGGGCGGCGAGGATGGGGTATGGGGTCATGGGCTTCAGGTCAGATGTTGAATGAAAAGTAAGGTTATGCCTCCGATCATCAGGCAGGCGGCGATGTTCAGACGTGGCCGGCGATATTGCCCCCGCTGTCGCTGTAACTCACTGATGAAGAGGCATTGTCCTAAAGAGAAGGGCAGTGATCCAAGCAGGGTAGGTTCCTGTTCGAGCAGCCAGATCTGAGAAATATTCGCGGTGATCGCAAAAGAAAGGGCGAGCAGCGAGTAGTGCCAGATGGTCCGCTTGAGGAACGGAGCGATCGGATTTTCGGCGATCGGAAGGGTCATTTCTTCAAGGGAGGCGGTGGGCCCATTTCCGCGAGCAGGAGGCCGCGGAGGCGTTTCACAGTGGCGGCGTGTTCGGGGAGGGCGGCGAGGCTGTGGTATTCGAGAGGATCGCTAGCGTGGTCGTACAGTTCCACCGATCCGTCGGTCCGTTCGGTCAGGCGATAGCGTAAGGTGCGGACGGTGCGGCCGTTGGCGCCGCGGCAGAAGGCGGCGGCTTTGCCCGGGGTCTTCGCGTCACGTACCAAGGGCAGGAAGCTTCTGCCGTCGAGGCCAGGGGAGGCGGGGAGTCCGGTGAAGTCGGTGAATGAGGGGAAGAGATCGATGAGTTCGACGATGCCCTGTGCGCGGGCCGGGGTGCCGCCGGGCATCTTCACGATCAGCGGTACGCGGGTGACCTGTTCGTCGAGGCTATGCTTGCACCACTGTCCGCGCCAGCCGAGGTGGTAGCCATGGTCGCTCGTGAAGACGATCAAGGTGTTGTCGAGATGGCCGTCGGCCTTCAGCCGGGTCAGGAGGTCGCCGATGATGCCGTCGAGCGTCGTGACCGCTGCGTAGTAAGCATGCATGCCTTCACGCTGGCGGGCTTCGCTGAGCTCCATGCCCGGATCATGAAGCAGGGACCCCTTGGGCAGCGGGGTCGCATCGGCCGGCGTCGGTTCGAGGACGAACTTCCGGGGGTCATGCGCCGCGCGGGCGGCGCGGGTGGCCTCCCAGGGCACGTGCGGGGCGTGGAAGCCGATGCAGGCGAGGAAGGGCTTCTTCGGGTCGCGTTCTTCTTTGAAGAACTTCAACAGCCGTTCGGCGCGGGTCGCGTCGGCGATGGCGTCGACGGATTCGTTTGTGCCATAGAAACCGATGCGTGCCCGCTTCTGGCCGAGGTCCTCGTCGAACGACTTGAGCTGGGCGGGCTTCGTCTTGGGCGGCATGTCCTCGCGCTTCACCCGGACATCCCAGGCCTTGGGGTCGACGAAGCTGTCCTTGGGGTCGTCGTGGTCGAGTTTGCCGATGGCGCAGGTCTGGTAGCCATGCTCGCGGAACCAGCGGCCCATCGTCATCGAGGCCGGATTCTTGATGAAATGGTTCGGGTTGGCGTGCCGGTTGTTCAAGCCGAGCATGAAGCAGGTGCGGCTGGGGGTGCAGACCACGCCTTGGGCGTAGGCGCGATCGAAGACGACGCCTTCCTGGGCAAGCCGGTCAAGGTTCGGCGTGATCGCCGCCTTGTCGCCATAGCAGCCAAGTCGCGTGGCCAGATCGTCCGCGACGATGAAGAGAATGTTGGGTCGGTTGGCCGTCGGTTCGGCGGCCTGGGCCGAGGGAGCGAACAAACAGGCTATGACTATGAGGCTGGCGGCGGCGTGCCCGCTGCCCGAAGAGGCGGGGTCGGATGGGGACCACTTCTGACGGAGCCAGCCGAAACTAAACCCGGTCGCCAGCATGCCCATGACATGCGGCAAGGTACCGAGGAAGGCTTCGAGCGT
>Ga0255082_1000172_pt1 | contig 13442 bp, 18 predicted proteins | sample Colum_Colum_RepB_FD_188459 | JGI IMG/M metagenome (GOLD analysis project Ga0255082, IMG submission 188459) | Freshwater microbial communities from Columbia River, Oregon, United States - Colum_Colum_RepB_8h | ecosystem: Environmental > Aquatic > Freshwater > River | place: USA: Oregon... | reverse complement strand
AAATCCAACAACAAATATGTTCCAATTATTTAAATCTTGGTCAGGAGATAAATTTGTGGGTTCAACATTATTAGTTGATAAATAAGAAATATTGGCATACACCACAAAAGTATTTGCCGAATAAAACGTATCACCAGTCCACTGACCTGCCCAAGTATATCCCGTCATGTTATATCGGTTCGATAAATTCTATTATTTGTGACCAATTTACAGTATCAATATCAGGTGGAGTATCTGTTGCAGATACAAAATTCAACGATATGTAGTTTTTGTTATCATAAAAAACAACTGCGTTGGGAATATATGGTAAATTAGGTAACCAAACACCTTTCCAATTGAATTGAGCCATTTTTTATTTTAACTATAAATACCACAAAAAATAAAACCCCCACTTTTGTGAGGGTTTTTTATTAGTTTGATAATATTTTTTTATTAACAACCATTAGGGTCAGTGCCAGTAATTAAACCTGCGCCACCCGTAATTTGCCACCAAGCGACTCCATCAGAGTAGAATCCATTACTTGCTGGTGTTGAAAGAGTACTATTACTGTATAAATATTCACCGATATTTGGTTGAGGTCTGTCAACATACGCACTATAATACACTTGTGGTGTTGTCGAATCTATACATGCATCTACTGAGGTTGATGCATCATAACCTAAACTATATGCGACAAAAAATGTTTGTGATGGTGTTGGTGTAACAGTTTGAGTTACAGTTGGTGTAACAGTTTTTGTTGGTGTGATAGTTGGTGTTATTGTAGGTGTTATTGTAGGTGTTTGAGTTATAGATGGACTTGGTGTTATAGATGGACTTGGTGTTATAGATGGTGTAACAGTCGAAGTAACAGTTGGTGTTACTGTTTTTGTTGGTGTTATTGTAGGTGTTTGAGTTACTGTTGATGTTGGTGTATTTGTTGGTAATACGGAACATAAACTAAATCCTCCTGTCTCAACACCTGAAGAATCTAATTCAACAACCTGTCCACCATAAGTATAGAACCCTGACATATCGCCAGAAACTGTACTGTTTGAATTATTATAGAATTGAGTATTAGTATCGAAATCCGAATTTTCTGCGTAAATCACTCCAGATAAACCACCTCCACACGCAACGTATGCGGTTGAGCCCGAAGTTATATTAAAAGCATTTAATGCATTTGTAGGAGTAACTGTTGGTGTAGGAGTTTGAGTTGGTGTAACCGTACTAGAAGGTGTTGGTGTTATTGTCGGAGTAACCGATGGTGTTTGTGTAATAGTTACCGATGGTGTAACTGTTGGTGTAGGAGTTTGAGTTGGTGTAACCGTTCGTGTTATAGTTACTGATGGTGTAACTGTTGGTGTAACCGTTCGTGTTATAGTTACTGATGGTGTAACTGTTGGTGTAACCGTACTAGAAGGTGTTGGTGATGGCGGACCCGTTGGTGGGAATGTTCCATTATCAACAATTGTCATAGAATTAGTGTAATAAGATTGGAATGTTGTGTTTACAAACCAAATAGTTTTTGTTTGTCCTGGCACCAACAGGACATCGTAAAACCACATATTATTTGAACATTCTTGATATGAAAATGTTTGAGTGGATAATGTGTTGTTTGTTAAAGTATATTTTTTACAAGCCATTTTTTTGTTTTAATATAAATAGTTTAATTTTTTTGTTTTTTTAAAAAATATAAAAGTTTTATAAAGGTGTTTGTGTCGGTGTTGGTGTAATAGTTGGCGTTACTGATGGAGATACAGTAATACTTGGTGTTACTGTTGGTGTAGGTGTTTTAGTCACACTTACAGAAATAGTTGGCGTTACTGATGGAGATACAGTAATACTTGGTGTTACTGTTGGTGTCTTAGTTACACTTACAGAAATTGATGGTGTTACAGTTGGTGTAACAGTTTTTGTTGGGGTAACTGTTGGTGTCTTAGTTTGGGTTGGTGTTACAGTTTTAGTTACAGTTGGTGTTACAGTTTTAGTTACAGTTGGTGTAACAGTTTTTGTTGGAGTGATAGTTGAAGTAACAGTTGGTGTTGGTGTTGGCGCGGGTGGTAAATCACAGTTAGGACATTTCCAATCTAAAAGAACATATCTCTCTCTTAAGATTCTGAAATTGTGTTGAATCATGGACGCGTCTAACGGTTCGGTATACATTCTAAACGCACTGATATCACCAATAAAATTACCACCGAATATTTCTTCTAAATGTATTTCTGTTGTTAAACCAGAATAAATTGTTTCATCCAAGTCTTGTGTTGTTAAACACTCAGGGTCTTGTTGATAGGTTATACCTGAAAGTTCTGGCGGACAACCACCTGAAAAAGTTAAGTTATCTTTTAATCCTTGAGTTCCTCCGCCAACGGAGATGTTGTATGGAACACCAATTTGTTTTTCTTTTGCGGTGTTTAATGGTCTTGGAATAATTTCTTCAAAGTCTTCAATAGTCATTAATGGGTAACCATTAACAAAAATTTTCATTTTACCTAAACGGTATTTTCTCTGTTGAATCCAATAATCATTCATTATTACCGCATCGGTTACCGCAGGATTGTAAACTTTTTCGTGTGTTAGTGGTGGCTCAATTAAACTGACACTATTGTTAGCGCTTGATGCTGTGTAAACTTCAGTAACTAATTGACCTAATCCACCAAGGGTATATGCCTCTGCACATTCTAAATAAACATCTCTTTCAAATACGGCATCTAACTGAACCCAATGTTCATTTTCAATATAAGTTGTACCCGAACATACGTCAAAAATACCTCTTGTAGAACACCATTCCATCACCGTTGTTCCTGTGACAAATTCTAAATCAGTTGTACATGCGCTTACGGGTAAACACGCACCTGTTATGATATATTCTTTAACACAAACTCTTGGGTTTCCGGTATCACCACTTAATCTAATTGACATACCATTTGATATACCATCATATAATGGGTCCAATTCAGGATTACTAGCCTTAACTGAGCAACTACAAGGACATCCACAGTTACAGTTCACCGAAGTATAACCTGACACTTGATATACTTTCATACAAGTGTGGGCGGTAACACCTGATTCAGTTAGACAACCACATGTATTCATACAAGTTAAACCTGAGGTTACTCTTGTGTATCCCGTATCTTGTTTTGGATGACCGTCGGCGTAATGATAAAATTTATTTTCGGCACGAGTACCCATATAGAAGAAGGTACCTTTACCATCAGGGTATCTGTCATTCAAACCAACACTGGTATCACCTGTCCATCTGTATTTTAATAAAAATTCTGCAGTCCAACCCAAAGCATTTCTTGTAGGGTAAACTTCATAGTCGTATCCTTGTAACTTATAGAACCCTTGATAAAATCCTCCTTGTAGTCGGGCAATTCTACCAACAGTACCACCCTCATCAACCCAATCAATACCGTATGTATATGAGTCATCGTTAATCAATCTATTTTCGGTTGTTGTAAATCCTGTGATAGGGTGCATTTTAAATCTTCTATCATATTTGTATCTTGAAAAGATATCAGGAGGACTTGTGTATAATCCTGTGTTGATGTCAATTGACTCACCTGACATGTTTGGAACTAAACCATTATCAATCCCTGTTAAACCTACGTCACATAATGTTTGCGCTGATGGACAGATATTTGGGTCAATGTTACTTGGGTTGTAGTAGTTTTCAGAAACTAATGTTTCAATGTCAAAATCATCACAGTTTCTACAGATTGTTGTTTCAAGCGAATCAAAATCAAATTTAAATGGCATTCTATTACCGTCATTCTCAGCAATCAATAAAGGTGAAAACACAACTTCTTCATTGTAGTCACGTTCATCTGAGGCCAGACAAAAATCGGTGATTTGATTAAACGGAATTAACCCCCACCTCCTATAATTGTATTGATTGATATTCTGATATGCCATAAACTAATGATAAATACCAATCTAAAGAGTATTTATTGTAAAAAGTTATGCTCAAACTTAACGAAGAATATTTTGACAATAAGTACTACTTTCTTTTGAGAGAAAAAAAAGACGGTGGACACCTATGGTTTGCGGTTTCAAACACACTAACTGAAGCCCGTAAGAAAGATGCCTATATCAAAGTGCCAAAAGAAATGATTAAAAAAATCCAAAAACATTTGGATAGATTAATTAATTCAAAAAAGAGTAAAACAACTCAAGAATTAAATTCTGAGTTGGGAGAAATTGTAAATTCCGATGGTGTTATGCAAAGTTCAAGCATTCCAATCTTGGACCCGAGACTTCACCCAAAAAAGACTATGGACCAAACAGTTGTTGCAACAACACAACCAGGTGACTTCTTGGCAAGGAGTTCAAGAGGTTTTGGTGCTAGGTCATATATGGGTGAGGAAGATTTGTCTAAAGCTTTTGGTTACGAAGAGACAAAAGATTTGCCACCAAAGAAAACCGTAAAGAAGTTGAAATCTATGGGCGTTGACAACGCTGTTGAAAGAGCTAAAGAATTTGGTAAAGACCCAAGTCTCAATCAAGATTTAAAAAAACCTGATTCTGAAATGAGAATCAGAATTACTGAAAAAGAAAAAATTCAGGAAATTCAAAAAAGAAAAATGGAGAAGTTAGTTCGTAACATTATGAAAAACTTATAATATGAATAGTAAGTTATACGATAAGACTCAGGGTGAGGTTGTAATACCTAATAATATCAAAAATTATTTGATAAACTCTTTTGCGCAAGCCAAAGGGGCAAATGAAAATGTTGAGGGTTTCAACCGTAACAAAGAATTACAATCGCAAGAAAAAATTTCTTACGGTCAATTAAAAAGAATTAAAAACTTTTTTGATACATTCGGCGGAAAAGAAAACGAATTACCATTTATCCTTAACGGAGGAAACGTAATGAAAGCTTGGGTTAGTGGAGAACTAAATAAAATGAGAAACAATGTAAAAGGTCAACAACATGTTACTCAACCTGATGATTCAAGAGTAAAAGCCCAAGATTATAAAAATAATGTTCAAGATTTGAGTAGACCTTCTCAATCTCACAAAACAAGCGTGAACCGTCACGCTACGGCAATTGCCGACGCTGCTGTTACCGAAAGTCTCAGGAGAATAAAAGATTTAATATCAAAAATATAATATGTCAAGTTCAAATCCTTACAACGTTGATTTATCACAAACAGAAACAAATCAACTAACGGCGATTGCCGATGCTGAAAGAAAAAGATTAATCACCCGTAATGATTTCATTAAAGATGCTGATGAATATGGTGTAACCAATTCACAAGCACTTGCTGATGGAGACGATATGGGTAGAGGTACTGGTGTGTTTTTAGACGTTTATAACGACACAGCTGGAACCAGTGTAGACATCTTTGAAAGAAAAGATGATATAAAAATTAACAAATTTAATAAGTTTAATATCTACCCAAATTTCTAATGAAATTATTTAGCGTCTTTAAAGAAATTATTTTGGAAACTGCATCCATTGATGCGGTTCAAGATGCTATTAAGAAACGTCAAGTGGTCATCATCTATTATGATGGTGACGAACCAGGTGGTAAAGGTCTAAGACAATTAGAACCTGTTTGTTTAGGTAGAAGTAAAAGAAACAATTTAGTATTGAGAGCTTGGGATGAAGAAGGTGCTTCTCACCGTGGATTGTTAGGCACACGTCCAATGCCAGGTTGGAGATTATTTAAATTAGATAAAATATTGACTTTTAAGCCAACCGGTGAGACCTTTGATACACCAAGACCCAACTACAATCTAAATGGTGATAAAAGTATGACTTCGGTTATTATTAATGCAAAATTTTAATTTATGGATATTCAAAAATTAATGATGGCCAAAGCCATTATGGATAAAACCACACAGATGGATAATAGTGGTGTAAAACCACAATCAAGACCACAAATGCAAGTTGAAAACTTCGCAGTTCCTGCAGCAAAATACAATATTCCTTCAGATATGTTGGAAACTGTTAACCCAATGCAACAACCTGTATCAACTAAGTTTATGAACCAAGGGTATCCATCAGCTTCAGCGGACGCAATTTCTAAATCAAAATTACCAGACGAAATCAAAAGATTAATGCTTGAACATCCAATTGAACAACCTAACGGTTTTAGTAATGTTGGATTATCTGATGATTTGATTGAAAAAGCAACAAGATTAATGGGAACCCAACGTAAAGATATTAGGGAATCAGTTCAAGAAACAAACGTACCTCAACAAAAAACTACAGACGCATCATCACTAAAGAAAATGATGAAACAAGTTGTAAAAGAAGTTTTGAAAGAAAATGGTATGTTAGTTGAATCTGTTGAAAGGTCTAATGACAATTTCAAATTCCAAGTTGGTAATCACATTTTTGAAGGTAAGTTAACTAAAATCAAAAAATTGTCTTAAAAAACTTTTATAATTTTCTTATTTGTCTTATATTTTTGTAAACAAAGTATAAGTACATGTCAAAAATTAATGTTTTAGTTATCCCGTCAGACCGTTCAGGAGTTGGTAAGTTCCGCTCAATGGACCCCCACATTTTCCTACAATCTAAATACCCTGACGAATTTCACGTTGAGATAGATTTCCAACCTCCCGTAGACAATATGGAGTTTTGGAAAAAATACCAAATTGTTCATTATCACCGTGCTATCAGCCAAAACTATGACAACTCAGCACAGTTAGTTGAAAAACTAAATGCCATGGGTATTATCACCATCTGTGATATTGATGACTATTGGTCACCAACAAAAGACCACCCAATCCACGATATTATTGTTTTCAATAAGATTAATCAAAAGATTGTTGCCAATCTGAAAGTTGCGAGATACGTTACCACAACAACACCACATTTTGCTGATGAGATTAGAAAGCTCAACAAGAATGTCTACGTTCTACCCAACGCAATCAATCCTGACGAACCACAGTTTAAGGAACCAACTCCTGAACACGATAAATTACGAATCGGTTGGTTAGGTGGTTCTTCTCACTTGGCGGATTTACAACTCCTTGACGGAAGTCTTGCCAAGATTGTAGATAAGAAAGATAAATACCAATTTGTATTGTGTGGTTTTGATACTCGTGGAACTATCACAGAAATCAATGCTCAAACAGGAGAACACAAGAAACGTGATATCAAACCTGAAGAAACCGTATGGGCAAGATACGAAGAGATTTTCACTCAAAAATACAAAACAATATCTCCCGAGTACCAAAAAAAATTAATGTTGTTTCAACAACAAGAGTATCCTGAATTTATTGACGAGTCATACCGAAGAGTTTGGACTCTTCCTGTTACAAGTTACGCTAAGAACTACGCAAAGTTTGATGTATCTTTGGCACCGATTAAAAACCACATCTTTAATAGAATGAAGTCACAACTAAAGATAATTGAAGCGGGTTTCTACAAAAAAGCGATTATCGCATCAAATGTAGGACCTTACACAATTGACTTGAAACATTGTTTGGAAAATGGTAAATTTGTTGACGGAAACGCTATGTTGGTTAACGAGGCACGAAATCACGCCGATTGGGCAAAATACATCAACAATCTAATTGCCAATCCGAACATGGCTAAAGATATGGGTGAGAGATTATACGAAACCGTTAAGGACACATACGATTTGAATACTGTAACAAAAACAAGAGCTGATTTATACAAAAGTTTAGTAAAATGATAAAAATACCATTACCCAAAATTCTTTTCTTAGACATTGAAACTGTCGGTTTATGTAAAGATTACGACACATGTGTTGTTGACTACCCAAAGATTGCCGAACAATTTGACAAATACTTTGATTGGTTTTTAAAACGTTTTCCTGAGGATGCATTAATTGAAGAAAACCAAAAAAACAAGGTGTTTGCCACCCGTTGTGCTTTGGTACCTGAATTTGCAAAAATTGTTTGTATCAGTGTTGCCTTCGTTATGGAAAACGGTGATATTAAAAAACAAACTTTTTCAAACGATAACGAAACTCAACTGTTACAAGATTGTCAAAAACTTCTTGACCGTTGTGGTAAATTGGAGTTTTGGCTCTGTGGACATAACCTGAAGAACTTTGACATCCCTATGATGGCAAAAAGAATGATTATAAACGGACTTCTCCCACCGTCAATCCTTCCTTCATATGATACCAAACCTTGGGACATCAAAGCAATTGATACCCGTGAAATTTGGCAATTCGGAGCATACACTGCAATTGGTTCTTTGGACTTGATGTGTGCTTCTATGGAAGTACCTTCACCCAAAGATGGTGAGGTAACAGGAGATAAAGTTCACGACGCATATTGGAACAAGGGTATGTTGAAAGAAATTTCAGAATACTGTGAAAGAGACGTAAACGTTTTGATTGATATTATTAAAAAATTAAAGGCACTTAAATAATGGAAAATTTAAATTTAAATAACCCCGAACTTGATAATGAGTTCATTAAACTTTTAGAAGAAATTAAAAATTTCAAACCCGACGGTGAAACAGATGTGTTGGATGAATTGAAAACAAATATAGGTTTTGACCTCAATGACTTTGAAGATTTTTTGACTAACGGTCTTAGCCGAAAGATTTTGGCGTACAAGAAACTACATCCCGATGCAGTTGACCCTGAATACGCATACGAGTCAGATTCAGGATTTGATTTGTGGTCGGTAGAAGAAGTTAATTTCCTTCCATTTGAAAGGAAACTCGTCTCAACAGGATTATCATTTGACATCCCTGAAGGATATGAAATTCAAGTAAGAACCAAGAGTGGTTTGGCAATCAAACAAGGTCTTATGGTTTTGAATAGTCCTGGTACTATTGACCAAGGTTATACCGGTGAAATCAAAGTTATTTTAATGAACATGAATAACATGGCGATGACAGTGGATAAAGCACAAAAAATTGCTCAAGCGGTTCTATGTCCTGTAGAGTCAGGAAAGAAAGTTTATTTACACCATGTTGAAGAGTTCAACGAAAAGGAACGTGGTGATAATGGTTTTGGTTCAACAGGAATTTAATATGGAAAATGTAAGTCCTGTTTTACCTGAAGGTACCAAAAATTACCTTATTGACATTGATGGAACAATTACCGAAGATGTTCCAAATGAAGAACCGTGGAGAATGTTAGAATGTGAACCATATGAAGGTTCTGTGGACATCATTAACCGATGGTTCAATGAAGGACACATAATTACATTCTTTACATCAAGAACAGAAGAACACCGTGAAATAACAGACACGTGGTTACAGAAAAATGGTTTTAGATTTCACAATCTATTGATGGGAAAACCTCGTGGCGGTAACTACCATTGGATTGATAACCATATTGTTCGAGCAACAAGATATAATGGAAAGTGGACACCACTTGTAACAGTTAAAACAGATATTGAAGTTTTTAAAAAATGATTACAGTCGCATTTAGTACAAGAAAAATAAACCCCTCCTTTGTAGAATTACTTAAGAAAACCTCAGGGATTAAATCTCTTGAGGTTTTACCTTTTGAAAACAACGGAGAATACTCCTTAACTCAGGTGTATAACATGGCACTTGAGAAATCATCAAATGACATTGTCGTTCTTTGTCACGATGACCTTTATTTTGATTTAAACAATTGGGGTCAAAAAGTATTAAATCATTTTAAAAGAAATCCCGATTACGGTATCTTGGGTGTTGCTGGTGCCACCAAACTTCCCAAGTCAGGAATGTGGTGGGAAGACCGTTCAAAAATGAAGGGTATAGTTAACCATGAAAGTGGGGGGAAGAAATGGGAATCAAAGTATTCACCAAGTAAAGGAAATGAAGTTGATGAAGTAGTTTTAGTTGACGGATTATTCATTGCTGTTAACAAAACAAAAATCCAAGAAAAGTTTGACGAATCTGTAGTAGGATTCCATTTTTATGATGTCGATTTTTGTTATAGAAATTTTCAAAAAGAAGTTTCAATTGGTGTTGTTTATGACATTAGAATTACACACAAATCTATTGGACAAACAAACGAACAATGGGAGTTGAATCGTAAAGTTTTTTCTGAGAAATATTCAGAACATTTACCAATTAAAGTAGTCCCAAATTTGGATATGACTTCCAAATTAAAAGTAATGATTACTTGTTTGTCATTTAAGAATTTTACAGGTTCAGAAATGTATGTTTTTGAACTAGCAAAAGGTTTACGAAAATTAAACTGTGAAGTTACAATTGTTTCAACTATTGGAGGTCCATTGACAACCATGGCAAACAAACTCGGAATTAAAACTTTAGGATTCACCGAATTTCCTGGTTTTAAATTAGGGGATGGGAAATGGGGTTTTGACACCGCTCAAGGTGTTCAACCAAGTAAAGCCGGTGTGATGTATAAGGTGTCAGACCCTGATTACGATATTATCCATGTACAACATAAAAACATCACAGATAAAGTGGTTGAAGTTTATCCAAAAATCCCAAAAATTGCAACCATCCACTCTGAAGTAATCGCGTTAGAAAATCCTGTAAAAGATAAGACCATTGTAAATTACATTGCAATCCGACCTGAGATTCAAAATCATATCATCAATGTTCATGAAATCCCTGAAGAAAATACACAAGTAATTTATAACCCAATTGATGATACCCGTTTCAATACAAAAGGTATTAAAGATGATGGTTATATTTTGTTTGTTGGAACCATAGATTATTTGAGGGACAAAACAATTACAGAATTGTCAGAATATGCCGAAGAAATTGGTAAAGAATTATGGATTGTTGGAGAGATGAACGGTGGTAATATTGGTCACGTATTAGAGAAACCATTTGTTAAGTATTTTCCATCAACAAATCAGGTAGAAAAGTTTGTTAAGAATTGCTCTGAAACTGCCGGTATTTTACTTGGTAGAACAACCATTGAAGGATGGATGTGTGGTAAGCCCGGTTGGATTTTTGATGTTGACCCGTTTGGTAATGTTTTGTCAAAAGAAAAACACGAGGTACCTGAAGATGTTTCAAAATATTCTTCAACAGAAATTGTAAAACAAATCAAACAATATTATATTGATACCCTTAACCTTTGGTGGGATGAAAGAGAAGACAAAATTGAATCTGAAAGTTTCAATAAACTCTATTTCAACGGTAGAAAAATTACCCCTGATAACACCAAAAACTGGGGTGATATGATTCCATACAAAATCTTAAAAGAACTCTCAAAGAGTGAAAAATTAAAAGATTCTCAAGTTTTTAACGTGAAGAATCCTATGGTAAAATATCCAATCATATCAACAGGAAGTGTTATGCACTTTACTAATCCTGACTCCATTGTTTGGGGTACAGGATGTATTGATGAAAAGATGGTTGGTGAGAAACCAAAGAAAATATATGCCGTTAGAGGACCTCTAACACATCAAGAATTGGAACTCAAAGGATGGGAATGTCCCGAAGTATACGGTGACCCCGCTTTGTTATATCCAATGATTTATAACCCCCAAATTGAGAAGAAACACGAGTGGGGATTCATACCACACTATATTGAGTTTGAAAACAACTCAGACTTAGAGGTTGTCCACCACATGGAAAGTTTAGGTTTCCAAATTATTGACGTATGTTCAGGAACCGAAAAATTTGTGGACGAGTTGTTAGAATGTGAAAACATTATTTCATCATCACTACACGGATTAATCGCCGCAGACGCATACGGAATACCAAACGCAAGAGTTAATGTATCTAATAAATTAATTGGTGGTGATTTTAAATTCAAAGACTATTGTTATTCAGTAGAAAGAGAATTAGATTACGGTTACCAGTTAACAAAAGAAACAACTGTGGAAAACATTGTGGATTTACATTTTAATAAATCCATTACCTTTGACAGAGAAAAATTACTAGAATCAGCACCTTGGAATTACGAAGAAAATAAAGAACTATTTTGATATGATATATTGGTTTACAGGACAACCCGGAAGCGGTAAAACAGTTTTGAGTGTTTTACTTAAACATTATTTAGAAAAAAATTATCTAAAAAATGTGATACACATTGATGGTGATGATTTAAGAGAAATTTTTGAAAACAAAGATTACTCTAAAGAAGGTAGAATTAAGAACATTGTTTTTGCCCAACAATTGGCACAATTTTGTCACACTAAAGGGTTTGACGTTGTTGTGAGTTTGGTGAGCCCTTACAAAGAGGTTAGAGAATCATTTAAAGAGAAAATGAAAAATAACATTTGTGAAATTTACGTTCACACCACTGATATACGTGGAAGAGAAGATTTCCATGTTAAGGATTACGAAGTACCTACGGATGAATTTATTGAAGTAGACACCACATATGAAACTCCTGTGGAATCAATACGATACATTACATCGGGGGTGGGTATATGAAATATAACACCTATTTTTGTGACATAGACGGTACGGTTTTTAAATACAGGTTGTTTGATGAATTACAGACAACACCGGTTGAAATTATTGAATCAACCAAAGACTTGTTGGTTAAATGGTATAACGAAGGACATCACATTGTTATGACCACCGCAAGACCTGAAGAATTAAGACACTTCACTGTCATGGAATTATTCAATAATAGTATTCCTCACCATCAGTTAGTTATGGGTATAGGAAGAGGAATTAGATTTGTTATAAACGACATGGACCCACAAAAAGAAGTAAAAAGGGCTCATGCAATTAACCTTTATAGAGATAAAGGGTTTGATATTAATGTGGACTAAAAAAATACACGTTCAATCTTCCTTGAATAGGAAAGATGGACAATTTGCAATGTTTGTTGGTAGATGGCAACCACTCCATAAAGGTCATCAAGAATTGTTTAAACAAGCGATGGATGAGGGTAAAAATGTTTTGATTTGTATTAGAGACATTCAACCTGATGAAAAAAACCCATTTTCTGCAGAAGAAGTTCAAAACAATATAATGAATTTTTATTCTACAGAATGTAGTGAAGGTAAGGTTAAAGTTCTTGTTATACCTGATATATGTTCTATTGAATTTGGTAGAGGAGTTGGTTATGACATTATTGAACATGAACCACCAACAGAAATTGGTGAAATCTCCGCAACCAAAATTAGGGAGGAAATGAGACAAAATGGTAAGTTATAAACGACACTTATTAAAAACAATTACATGGAGAGTTGTTGGTACAATTGACACCATGTTATTAGGTTGGTTTGTTACCGGTGATATTAAATTGGGTTTAGCAATTGGTGGTTTTGAGGTCATGACAAAAATGTTTTTATACTTTCTACATGAGAGAGTTTGGTACAAGTATGTTAGATACGGTCTAAATAACGATGAAAAATAACCCTTTTGTTTTTTTATTTTAATTTTATCTTATTACAAACAAAACACCATGGAAGAGATTGATTCTGAGGAATTAAAAAAAATCTACATTTATGAAAGTCCTGATAAAGGTAAAACAATCTATCAAAGAGAATTTTCAATGCCTCACGACACTCGTGAATTAATAATTAGAGAATAATAATGAGAAAAAAACAAATACCAACTGCTACGCCAGCATTAACG
>Ga0255082_1000165_pt1 | contig 13607 bp, 35 predicted proteins | sample Colum_Colum_RepB_FD_188459 | JGI IMG/M metagenome (GOLD analysis project Ga0255082, IMG submission 188459) | Freshwater microbial communities from Columbia River, Oregon, United States - Colum_Colum_RepB_8h | ecosystem: Environmental > Aquatic > Freshwater > River | place: USA: Oregon... | reverse complement strand
CCACTTACCCTTTGTAATTCCAGGACCACAGTAATCGTTTGTTGGGATAGCAATTACTTGGAATCCTTGATCACCGTACTTGTCCTGAAGCATTTGTAGAACTTCCATTTGATTTGCATTTCCACAACCTACTGTTGTGTTAGCAATTAGGGTTACTTTACCCTTGTATTGATTTAGAAAACCAGCCTCGCCTTCTGCTGAGTTCAAATCAATGTCGTATATAGATTTTAGTGTCATTTTATGACCCCCCTCATTTTTTATTAAGATTCTTGTACATTTACTTCAGGCTGTGCTTCTGCTGAAGTATCTGGCTTTGATCTATGAGGATCTGTACATGTGCAGCCAGCGCAGCACTTCTGTTCTAATGATAATTCTGTCATGATCGTATTATATCTCCTTATTTTGATTTACAGGAGCATTCAGTACAACACTCCTCTTGAAATAGTTTGAGTGCCAAACCATCGTTTTCGGGTCTGCCTAGGTCTTCCCAGAACTTTTCTCTGCCCATAGCGTCTGTCTCTGCTACTGGCTTTGACTCAAACTCAAAATTCTCATCCCAGGCGTTTTCTAGATTATCTAAGATTCCCATGCTCTTTATTATACACTAAATCTGAAAAATTTTTTATACCCCGTTTTTAGGAAAATCTGAATATTTTGCTAAAGTGTATGATACGGAAAATAAAAACAATAATAGCAAAATAATAGTGAGCACATTTTTGGCCACGATCTTTTGGTTACATTGAGTTTATTCTAACTCATGCCTTGGCTTCTTGCCTACTACCCACCCATTGTGTATTCCTACAAGGGGTGCGTCAATACATACAGCAACCCCCTCCGTCAGTTGTGTTGGAAAGAAACCGATAAACTTCTCTACCGCTTGCTTGCTATAAAACGGGATAGTCTTGCTTTCACCCGTTACTGTTGTTAGTTTTACTTGTATCATTTGTTACCTCTTTATCCATTGTAATACCGTATTTTGTATAGTGGCTTCTATCGTAGTTAGCAATAGTGCCACCTCTCATCAAGTGTTCTTTTCTGCGTAGTTGTTCTTCGCTATACCCTGCCACTATAACACGCACTCGCATGGTTCGATGGCATAATCCTCGTTATCACCATAAAAGATGTGCCCTCTGCCTGAGCATGTATCGCAATCTATTGTTAGCACTGAGTTTATCATTTGCTACCCTCTTTCTATCTAATAATTCTATTCTATCTTAGGGGTCTGACAAATTGGCTACTTATTTGCTAAGGCTCACTGTGATTTAGGTCACATTTATTTGCTTAGGCTCATTAGCCCATTTGTCCTTTATTTATTTGTATAATGGAATAATAACATAGATACTCTCAAAAGTCAAGGGCTTCATCGGCGTGTCGCATGTGATGTTCATCACACAATTCCCTAGTGAGTTATCCACAGGTCTGACCATTCATTGTGGATAACTAATGTGACCTTTATCACAAAAAAAGTTTTCCGACACGCCCGAAAAACAGGTCAATTTGTCAGTGGTCTATGGTAGTCTTAAGACATAAGATAAATAAAGAAAGGTGGTCAAAATGACTACACTAAACATACTATGTAAAGACCATAACCCTATGGTTTCCGCTATCTCCAATGTAGGAGATGAGCAATTTACTTTCTGCGTAGATTGCGAACAAAACATTGAGCGTTGGTATAACGATACCGACCCTGAGCGTTTGCCTATGTGGACAGATTGGAAGGTATCTAAATGATAACCGAATACATTGACCAAAACGAGTTTTATCTAATCAAAGATGAACAGCGTTTCTGTTGTGGCGAAAGCCAATTCCGCTATGTGTGTAAGGCACATGGTGAGGCAATGGGTTGCTACTATTGCGAGTTTGACTATTCTAATGATTGCGAGGAACAACACTAATGAGTACCTATGCTCCTATGCGCTCCGTATGTGGCGCAACTACCGCTATGGTTGATGTCCATGACTTCGACCTAAACCCTCATGGGGTTATCTGTTGCGATAACTGCAACTCTATCGTGTTATGCCGTAAGGCGTGGGACTACCTATACAAGGAGGCTAACTAATGCCAAAGTTTATTTATACTATTGCCGTTGATGTAGAGGCGATTGACCAAGATGAGGCAACTTATCTAATCTACAATACCCCGTTAGAAAAACTAAACACAGATTGTTTAGAAATTGAGATTGAGGAGATTGACTAATGATAAAAGTAACACTTACATCATACAATGGTAATACTAAGCATTTGCCATTTTACTCTGCTGAGCAGGTGCGTAGTTTTATCTCTGCGCTACCCGCACAATTAGACAAAAGCACATCTCTAAAATTAGAATGTGATTTGTTAGCAATTAGCGGAACTATTAGAGGAGAAAAATAAATGAAAACACTTCAAGAAAAATTAGATTTAGTTTCTAAAGAATTAGAACCAATACTTTGGGAACTATTAGATGAAATTGAAAAAGAATAAATAAAAAAGTTTTTTGGACTTCCCCTCCAAAAAATTTTCTAGGTGATCTACCTAGCGTGTCGTCCACAGGCTGTGGATAACTAATGTGTTTAAGGTCACATTATTATTTTCTCAAAATACGGCGTGTCGATTTGCTTTTTTGGCTTTGGTGTGCTAAACTTACATAGTAAGAAAATAAAGAAAGGTAAAACTATGTCAGACTATTTAGACTATTCAGACGAAATCTACGAGGAATTAGTAGAGGAATTCGGACACGAAATTGAGTCAGAGTGTATCCACAAGTGATGTAAATCACACAGGCACAACGGCGTGTCGAATTGACTTTTTAGAAAAAAAATGAAATAATAGAATTATTAGAAACTAAAGAAAGGTGACAACTTATGTCAGCAAATGTCTATACTATCGAAAGCCTACTCGTAGGAAAAACTTACAAGTCCCGCACACTTACGGGAGAAATCATCTCAGCCGAAAAAGATAATTCGGTATGGTATGCGGATTGTGATACTTACAAGGTTCAGGTTAGACCTCATTACTCAGCACCGCTAAATCTAAAAGATACTTATCGTTATTTAGCAGTTAGGACTAATGACTAATGAAATTAGACGAATTCAAAGCCCACATTGAGGCACAGCGCAAGGCGCAACAATTGACAAACTTAGAGAAAATCGCTAAAATTGTAGTAACAACAAACACGAAAGGTAAAAACTAACAATGACTAACACAACCTATACAGACTTCCCATTCACCGCTAACGGAATAAATTTTGTTTCACGAATTCATTCTGACTCCCCGTTTCTATCTCGAATTAAAAGCCTGCCTGAAGGTATTTTTACTCAAATGAACATCTCAGCCGTTGAGGACCTGCTAACTATTGGTAAGACTTATACTCTTGATGAAGTACAAGCAGAATTGGACCGAATAAATGAGGGCGGAACTCATGCGTTTATTTTGTTAGGAGAAAATAACTAATGCCAATGACACGAAAAGACTATGTCGCAGTTTCAGAAATTCTTGGCAATTACTTTGCTACTTCTGTTTTTGATGAGCAAGGAGAAATTTTATTTGCTGATTTGGTAGATGAATTTTCTTTAATGTTTGAAAAAGATAACCCAAGATTTGACGCAAATAGATTTGCTATTGCTTGCTATAAAGACTTGGAGATGATGTCATGACAAGAGCAGCAACAACAATTGTTCAAATATTTTTAGCGTGTAGCGTTTTTGTTTTATTTAGAATGATGTTACCAATGCTAAAAGAAGATTTGCAAGAAATAAAAAACGATTTGCAAAAGTAAATTGTGATCCTGAGCATGATCTAAAAATGCTCAAATTTTTCCTAGGCCGTTATCCACAGGTCAGACCAAGTTATCCACAGGTCATTTATGATGTGATTAAAAACACACCCAGAGTTTACGGCGTGTCGTTTTGATTTTGTCAGTAGAAAATGATAGACTTACGGAGTAAGAATAAAGAAAGGAAACTCAAATGGGTTTAGACATGTATCTTAGTGCTAAAAAGCACTTTGCCAAGATTAATTGGCAAGCATTACAGGCTAATGATGAATTAAATTATAACTCACCTGAAGCCGTTTTCCCTCAATTCAATAATCTAATGGAATTGACACAATTATCTAATGTCGCAACAGACATTTATGGAGCAACAGTAGAAGTTACCTGCGCTTATTGGCGCAAGGCTAATCAGGTTCATGGTTGGTTTGTAAGAGAAGTACAAAAAGGTAATGATAACTGCGGTGAATACTATGTATCACAAGATAAACTAAAGGAATTGCGTGACCTATGCCAAAAGGCATTGGATACTCGTGACCCTAACCTACTGCCACCACAAGATGGGTTTTTCTTTGGGGGGACAGACATTGACGAGTGGTATTGGCAAGACCTAAAGAATACTATTACTCAATTGGACAGGATTTTTGACCTGCCTCAATTGTCCGATTTGTCCTTTTCCTACACTTCTTCATGGTAGGGAGCGTGTCGGGTTGAAAATGTCAGCCCGACATGATAGGATTTATTTATAAAGAAAGGGAAAATAATGAATAATTGGAATTGCTTTGATTGCTATGATGAGGGTGTCCTATTGTGGGGTAACTCAGCAGGCGAATTTGACTCAGAATTTTGTGAGTGCGCTAAGGGTGTTGAACTTGAAAATGAATACTCAGAGTGGTATGCTGAAACAGTAATGAACGAATTTTATAAGGAGAACGCATAATGGAATACCTATACTCAGTAACTTGTACCTATGACGGAGAGGCTCAGCCTCGTTGGGTTGGTAGATTTAGCGATTGCTTATCTGCCGTTGAAACTTATCAGAAGTTTGTTGATTGGGGAACTGCCGTTGAGTATTCCACAATTAATTTATCAGAGCCTTCAGGCAAAATGCACACAAAAACTTTCTACAAAACAGGATTGGTGGTAACACGATAATGGGAAGCGTAACAGCATTAGGAATACAAGATAGCGTGTTAGATTTAGAAACACAATTAGCCTATCACTTGCAAGGTAATCACTATCCACCCGTACCACTATCTATGGTTCAGCCTTGCATTGAGGCTATTGACGCATACTATGATAATGATGCTATGCGATTTATTGCTATGCCAGAAGGCGTATTCTATAAGGGCATGAGTCATGCACCAGCATGGGCTATCATTGAACAACACCACTTGGATTTTTGGTTGCCACAAGATGATGAATACTATGGTGAAGAAGATGCAGGATTTGAATCAGGATTGGGGCTTGAATAAAATGTCTGATACAATGATTCGTATGGAAGAGGATTTTACTAATGTTGATGTTCTCAACGCCGACCAGTTAGAAGTTGGAGATCTAATTGGTATCGGTGGGGAGATTGTAAAAGTACTTGCAATTGCGCCACTTCACTATGGATTTAATCTTGCTATAGAAAATAATTTTGGTGAAAAAGATTTTGTTGATGTAAGTGAAGATGACACTTTTAAATTGTATATAGAAAACTTCTAAAAACCGCCTAGGCAATTCGGACAATTCGGACATTTGCGTTTTTGTTATTTTTATGATAAGATTAATTCATGATGAAAAAAACGGCTGAGGAATTACGCAGACTTATGGAATTACGCAGATCTAATGCTGCCACTCCATTAAGGAATAAAAAATCCTACTCCCGTAAAGTTAAACACAAAAAATTTGACTTATCAAAATAAAAATGTTATAATAAAAATAAAGAAAGGAACCCATGAAACTAAAACGTAGCATGGATAGGAAGGTAACTAATGCTGTCTCACCCAATGGAAAAACCCCAACAATTGCCAACACCTTTGGATTGCCTGCTGGAAAGGCTTTCTCGTGTCCTGGTGCCACTAACACTTGTGAGAGCGTTTGCTACGCAGGAAAACTTGAAAGAATCTACAAAGGCGTAAAGGCTGTCTTACTTCATAACTGGGAATTACTAAAAGACGCTGACCATGATACTATGGAAGCGTTACTCATGGACATGATTGCAGACTTTAGAAAAGATTGTGAAAAGAAAGACGCTCCCATGTTATTCCGTATCCATTGGGACGGAGATTTCTTTTCGGATGACTATGCGTTTGCATGGAAGCATGTTATTCTAAATAATCCTGACATAAAGTTCTGGGTCTATACCCGTGTAGCCTCTGCTGCAGACATGCTCAAGGGAATTGATAATCTTAGTTTATACTATTCTACAGATAAAGATAACAAAGAGATTGCTATTAGTCTAAATAAGGAAAAGGGTATTCGTTTAGCATACCTTGCCGATACCTTCGCAATTGGGCAGGCAGATCTAAAAGAGATGATAGGCAAAGTAGGGGCTAAGTGCCCTGAAAACAAAAAGGCTATTCCCCTAATTGACAAAGAGGGGTCTGCTTGTGTAAAATGTAATTTATGTGTTAGCAACAAGGCTGACATAGTCTTTAGCGCAAAGAAAAAGTGATAAATGAACGTCCTATTACTAATCTTGTGGGCTATCTTTCTTGGGATAATGTTCTACCCCCCTCTAAAGTGACCCAAATCACACGAGAGAAATCTCAAAATGTGAGAAAATGTCAAAAATAACTTGACACGGCAAGAAATAAATGTCATAATAATAACATAACCAAAACAAAGGAGAAATAATGTCAGTAGCAACCGCAACTTACAAGGTAGGCGACCTATACACTTCACAGAAGTCAAAGGTTACAGGCACAATTACAGAAATCAAGCCAAACAAGGACGGCTCAACAGTTCGTGTAAAACTTGATGTAAATGGGCAACCACGCTGGACAACTTGGACGGCTAAGTAATTCCTAAATAGGAAAAGTCCTGAGCACGACTACTAAAACTGCTCACTTGATTTTCTAACTGAAAAATGTTAGACTTAGATAGACCCAAACCCATAAGAAAGGAAACACAAATGGCACGACAGAAAGCAATTAGCGTAAAAATCGCTACAACTAAAGTTATCAAGGCTTTAGAAACTAAGTTAGCCGAAATCAACAATAACAAGGCTAATCAGAAAGTCAATGAGGAGAAGTTCTCAAAGGCACAAGAGAAGTATAATAAGGAAGTTGCGAAACTTGCGGTATCTGCTATCGCTAAGGCAACTGACCTATCTGCTCATACTCGCTACAATGGCGAAATAAATGTATCTTTCTCACTACCAAAGGGAAGCATTGAGTTGCCTACTGAACCTGAGAGAGATTTTGACACTTTCCATGAGTGGCAATACAAGGAAATGATTGAGGAAATCGAAAACGCAATTCGTATTCTCAAGATGACAGATGAGGAAGTAGTTTCTACCTCAACTTACAACGCTATCGCCCGATACTTGTAATTCACTCTCCTGAGCATGAGATAAAACTGCTCAACACAAACCCAATAGACAGAAAGGCAAAAAAAAATGACATTAGGCGGATACACTTACCAAATTGGTGATTTATTCACAACAAGCAAAACAGGTGTTACAGGTCGCATTGAAAAGTTTGTTCCACAAACTCGTAATGTAACTAAAGTAATGCTACGCTTGGCAAATAATCAAACAAGATTTGCTATGGTAAAGACTTACTAAGTTTCTTTCCTGATAAGCCCCGCTAAAAAATGAAGTGGCGAAAGTCCTTGCGGGTATTCCTGGAAAGATCATCCTGAGCATGATGTAAAACTGCTCCCCTCTAAAAATTTTCCTAGGCAGTGTGATCTAAAACACAGTCCAATATGTGAGATGGTTTACGTACCTGATTTGCTTTTCCCCCTAAAAAATGTTATGCTTAGATTATTACAAGAAAGGGTAAAAAATGATATCAACCGCATTAGCAATACAAATGGCAACACAAGAGGCAGTAACAGATGAATCAGTAATGGGCATGGCGTCTGCGCTATACCATAACAGAAATGAAATGACTAATGAACAATTTGCTCAGGCAATGTTTACATATTCTGCTCACCTATCAGCAATGACCGCTACTTTGGTTACTCATGCTTGCTTGACTGAAAGCCAAATAAATGATATGCTTGAAACAATAAAGGAAATGGAATCAATGGGAAAGGGTGTTGAATAATGGACCAGGTAATAATTAAAGATAATCACTACATGACACGAGAGTTTCTTGAGTCACGTATTGTAGAAAACGAAACACGAATCAAGCAACTTGAGGAGCACATCCAAACGGTTACACAACGTTCATATGGTGAGGCTGCAGAGCGCAGCCGTATGCGTAATGAAATGCAAGATTGGACCATGGCAGCATTAGAGGAGCGAGAAATCTCTGAAAGTAATGCAGAGGAAATTGCATCAATTTGTGGATTTGAATTAACGAAAGAATTCGAAGTTGAAGTAACGGTCCAGTACTCAGTTACTGTAAATGCACAGAATGAAGAAGCAGCAATTAATGCTATTCATGATATTGATTTTGATACAGTGTCATATGGTGAAGAAGTAACTTACTTGTCATCCAGTGTAGACAGTGTTGACATTTAAATGCATTGGTCCAGTTAATTCTGGGCCACTGCAGGTCCCCTTTCCCTTTCTTTAGGGGATCCTGCACCGACCTAAGCACGTCGTAAAACTGCTTTAGAAATTTCCTAGGCAGATTTATTTTATTTTGTCAAATTTACGGCGTGTCGTGGCTTTACGTACCAGGATTTGCAATTGTCAGGGGGTTGTGCTAAGATTGATAAATACACAATAGAAAGGATAAATAAATGGCGCATGAATTAGAAACGCAAAATGGCGTTGCTTCTTTCGCATCATTCCGTGAGCCTGCTTGGCATGGTCTTGGCACAGTATTCACGGAAGAAAAAACAACAGCAGAAATGCTATCTGCTGCTAACCTAAACAATTGGAATGTTCGTCTTGAGGACGTAAATGTTCCATCTCACTTATCATCAGATAAGAATTATCAATACGTTATCCGTACTAACCCTACGGACAATTCACAGACAGACATCTTAGGTGTTGTCGGTGAGCGTTATCATGTTTTACAGAATGAAGACTTATTCTCATTCGGTGATAACATTCTTGACGGCGGAGGTCGTTGGGAAACTGCTGGCTCTATTCGTGGAGGTCGTGTTGTATTTGGTTCTCTTGCTCTTGAGCGTGAGACAATTCTTGACCCCAATGGTGTTGCAGATAAGGTAAAGACTTATTTGCTTATCAACACATCACATGACGGCTCAATCGCTATTCAAGCATCAATCACGCCTGTTCGTGTCGTATGCGCTAACACTCTCAATCTTGCATTGGGTTCTAAGCGTGGAAGAAATGCTATCAAGCAGACATTCAAGATACGCCACACACAGACCGCTAATGGTAAAGTGCAAGTTGCTCGTGAGACTCTTGGTCTTGCTAATAAGTACATGGACGCTTTTGATGTTATGGCTAAGGCTATGATTGAAAAAGAAATTACAGCGCAACAGTTCAATGACATTGTTCTTGCTGCATACCCTAAGCCTGATGCAGAAAAGAAAGGCGCACTTACTCGTTGGACTAACAAGATTGATGTTATCAATGACATCTACACAGGTGAGTTCAATGGCATGATTGCTGGTAATGCGTGGGGTGCTTTCAATGCACTAACTGAACGCCTTGATTGGCATCGTTCTGCTCGTGGTGGTAATACTGAGGCAATGCTTGCTGCTGCTTCTGGTTTTGACCCATCAATTACAGCAGAAAAAAATCGTTTGCTAAGTATTGTAAAAAATACTTTAGCGATTGCATAAGTAATCGCAACTCCTGAACATGAGTATAAACTGTTCACTTTTTTATTTTGTAGATCGTAAATAAAAATTGCAAAAAAATTTTCTAGGCAAACCAAAATCTACACAAAACGGACATTGTATTTTTGCTTTTATTTTATTACGTAGCACTTGATTTTTTTGCTGGATTGTGGGACAATTAATACATGACCCTAAATGTAGAAATCTATGAAATGGAATACTCCGTATCTCCTGGTGGCGTAAATTGCTGGGAGGTCAATATACAAGGCTATGGAACAAGCAGATGTATATCTGACTTTGACACTGCTGGGCAGGCTCTTAATTGGGTAGTTGACCAATACCCTGACCAAATGATAGAATTGACAGTAACATCCTTACCTGCCTATGAAAAGGAATATGTATGAACCAAACCTTTAAACCCTACACAATTGATGAATTAGTTACAACTATCTATGAGGATAACTTAGATCATTTTGAATTCATGGAAAATATGAATGGCGGCGATTGTGATTGTGCTTTACATAATACTATGAATACTATTGTTAAGTATTGGGGAGAGTAGGACTTGACATCCCCTTGCATTTTTGCTAAAATTTAATTACGAACCCATAAGAAAGGACCCCTGAATGCCAAATTGGTGTTACAACTCATTATCTATCGAGGGTAGCAAGGAAGACATCTCTGCTATCAAAACACAACTTAATCAACCATATGTCAAACAACATGACCAATGGAATCCTGAAACAGGACAAATGGAAGTAAAAGATTACACATATAGCAATCCTGTCTTTGCTTTTCATAATATACATAATCATAGACAAGACGGTGTATCTGATGAGGAGTACATCAAGCAATCTGACCATACCCTGCCAATAGAAGAACAGATGATGTTTAAGGGCAATACTTGGTATGACTGGAATGTTCGCAACTGGGGAACTAAATGGGATGTAGGTGTAGGAGACGACAACGAGTATCCTGATACTGAACTAATGGAAGAAGATGAGACCTCTCTTGCATACCGTTTCAATACTGCATGGTCTCCACCTCTACCTGCGATTGAGGCTTTGTCTGCACAGTACCCTGATGTAGAGTTTAATCTATCTTACGAAGAAGAGACTGGCTGGGGTGGCGAACATCTATTTATCGACGGTAGCGGAACTGAAATAGAGGTCTATAACAATAAGTGCAGAGACTGCGACTCATTAGATAGTCTTGAGTATTGTGATAATGGCTGTGGTGAGGTTTGTAATGAATGTCACTATATGGGCGAAGCGGACCTTGATGAAGTTGCGGAATGTGATGAGCACAAGATATACTTAGATAACGTACCCGATTACAGAAAGAGCCAAATAAATGTCTAATTACTTATTAGAGTACATGAAGATACATCTTGTTAGTATTGAGCAAGACCAAGAGGATGTTATTAAAACAATGGAGGGTATGGACCCTAATTGTAAAGACTATGCTGAGTTAGATTTTGAATACAATTGGTTGGCTGGTCAGATTATTGCTACACAACACTTTATAAAGATTGGAGAAGAACATGCAGGCAATTAATGAGTTAGACCCAAGGTTGCAGTTAGCAGTCGATATGCGTATTTCTGGTTTGGACATTATGCATGGAGAATTAAAAGTATTATTACTTGAAGCAGAACGGGAACTTGAGAAAGCGCAGCAGATCGAAGAAGATAATGACTATTCAGACGCAATGCAGTCTATGGAACGTAAATATTGGGAGGGACAGGTCGACGCTTTAGGATACCTATACGGCTTGACATATCAACTTTCATTTGCTATTATGGATAAAAACAACAAGGAGACAGAATGATAAAAGTAGACAACTTACAACTAATTGGTGAATTCTCAGTAGATAGCGGACAGGCTATTGTTGGGGACCCGTGCTATTTAGAGGACTGGAAGGCTTGGGACTCAGGGGCTGTAAATTTTGAGGAGCACAAGAATAAGGCTGGAGAATACGGCTACCTTGGTGCCTGTGAGGCTACCATTGGCAAGGGCTTTGGTCAGTTAGGTGGAGCAAGTGCTGTTGCCTTTAGTACTGGCTATGGTGACGGGCTGTACCCTGTATATGCCCATATGAATGAGGACGGCAGAGTTGGACTCATTGTTATTGATTTTACGGGAGAGTATGACGTCAGTGAGGATTAATACATCCCTGGTTTCGTGACGACGGTCACTACGTAAAGCGGAGGTTGGGTCCCTTCGCTGCAGATAAAAGGGGGGCAGGCCTGACTGTCTACGGGCTTGCCTCCCACATCTTTTTTTGATACAATGTAATAGGAGGAACTATGGCTTACAGTGTTAGACGAGCACCACAGAATACAAAAGAAATACAGGTAGCGAGTAGAATAGCCAAGATTATTAACGAAGACATGGGACTCAATCTTGAGGCAGTTGGATTTCATTTGGTTCGCAACCACCCACCAATCGTATGGCACCGCCTTGAGGTTCTTGCCTTGACAGCAGGCGAAGAACATGATAAACTTATGAATGACTACTTAGGAGAAGAACATGTCAATAGACTTTATGGATAAGTGTGGTATTTTAGGTCAATTCTGGTTTGAATACAGAGATGACGAAAAACTTGGGGAGTTCATCTCCTATAACGACATTGGCTTGCCGTTGTCATGGTTTATTTCTACAGGGGTAGTAACACCAAACCCTATTGCAGAAGACTATGTAAATGAAACCTTTGCGTTATTCTTGGCAGCATTGTCACTAACCGAAGATGATGTAGATGGTTTGGATAATCTCAATGATGTCCTTGCACTTGTCGAATCTAATTTAGAGGACAAAGAGTAAAAATCTCAGTCCCCCTGCTGGGGCTGCCTAGATCATCATTTAGCATATAACAAACCATCAAACCAAATTTGCGAATTGATTACGAACCATTGTAAATTTTTCCCAGAAAGATTACGATCAAACCATAAAACCCTCTACCATAATATATTTGGTTTGTCAAACCATGTATCTCTAGTGTATAGTTGTATATAGTACTAGGGGTATTACGAACTCTCTTTGTATTCCCCGCCGTTTTTCAGGCGGGTATCAAACCAGTGTTATAATGAATCTATGCCACACCATTTCGCTAAGATGTATCAGAACAAATCCCATAGACATGATATCCCTCATGACTCATATGAGTTTGATAAAGCCATGGGTGCTATAACTGGTATGTTGTATTCAATTGTCAAGGCGCCTTTTCTGCCCTTCATACCCGCCTTCTATAAAACCGAGGCGGAATATAAAAAAGATTACGAACCTATCTATAATCCCCCTATAAAGGAATAACAAACCATTCTTTCTGGTTTTAAAACATTTTAAAAAGTATTACGAACTTATTGGAATTTTTCCTGGATATCTGGCAATTTTCATTCAAAATAGATTACGAAGATACTTGACAAACCATGGTTTTGAATGTATAATGCCCAAACCTTGATATGATGGTTTGACAGATATGATGGTTTGGGGTATAATCTCGATACAATGGTTTGGGGATAGGATGGTTTTATGGTTTGGGATTACGAACGCCATCTATAAAAGAGTTCCATACACCACTATCCTCCACTTCACTCCACTTTAACCCTATCCAATAATATAATCAGTAAGATTTATCTGTGGATAACTTGTGGATAACTTTACCAAACCACCTACCTACCTGTGGATAACTCTGTCTTTTCCCATCCACAAACAACACAATAATATATTATCTTGGTGTCATCTTCACGGCTGTTAACTCTATGTAAGTGCATTGGGATATTATAGAACCATTTATTTCGGACGGTACATAAACCAATTGACCATATGCTATACTGAATATATGTGGTGGTCATGGGTATTAGCAGTTATAGGCGTAGCAGGTATTTACTTTGTTGGTCGTAAGGACAAATGGGGATGGTTTGTCTTATTGTTCAATGAATGCC
>Ga0255082_1000162_pt1 | contig 13789 bp, 6 predicted proteins | sample Colum_Colum_RepB_FD_188459 | JGI IMG/M metagenome (GOLD analysis project Ga0255082, IMG submission 188459) | Freshwater microbial communities from Columbia River, Oregon, United States - Colum_Colum_RepB_8h | ecosystem: Environmental > Aquatic > Freshwater > River | place: USA: Oregon | collected... | reverse complement strand
AAAACGATGCCAAGGTATTACGCGATTTCCCGTGGATTTACTGGAGAAGTTTCGGGAAAAAATGGATTTAACCGAATATATTCGCAAGATGTTTAAAAAGAGAATCGAACAAAACAAAATATAAATGATTTTCTGTATAATATATAAATGTCATATGACATCAATGAATATACAGATGACCAGTGTTTTGAAATGCTGGATTTGAATAATCCCAGCGACCGCGAACTGGAAATGAAAATCTTACAACAAATGGACAAATATGAGAGGAAATCAAAACGCCTCTATCAGTTCTTTGAGCAAATGTATGACCGTTTTTTTGCCGACGACGAAGATGAAGAAGACGTGATTGAGGGATTCGCATCAGACGCAACATTTCAATATGATGGAAAACCTATTCCCAAACCAACAGCCGAGCCCAAGGTTGTTAACGATGTAAAACAGTATACAATTGATAAAAATAATCAAATTATTGTAAATCAACAGATACAGCAACCGCCACAAGGAATGGGTGGCGCAGCACAAAATATTGATTTACCAAATGACGTGAAACCAGAGGGCAACGTATTTATCAAAAAAATAGACAAGGATGTCGTCGCAAAAGCGGCGTCATCGGATACGCGCCTGGTCGATTACGTGAAAGACCCCCTGAAGTTGAACCCGACATCACAGAAGACAATTTTCAAAATGATATCCATCGACAGTCAATATCGCGAAGACTCGCAAAATACCAGCGCAACCAATTTCTCGCTTAATTTATCGGAGGACCTGCGAAATGTGATTTCAATGAAACTCTATTCAGTACAGATTCCATATACATGGTACACAATTAACAATAATTTTGGAAGCAACTATTTCTTTTTAAAAGGCAATAGCCCCGGTATTGACAACGGTCAGCATGATGTGAAGGTCCAAATCCGCAGCGGCACATATACTCCCGGACAGATAGCCACTGCCATAAATACATCCATTGATACGTTGAAATCAAAAAATATTACTAACCCACAATATCATAGTATCTATGATTTAAGCTTTGGACAAACATATATTTCATATAATACCGCAAACTCGCAAAGTTCAAAAATAGCATTCGAGTTTGACCTCAATAAAACATTCAATGAAACGGATTATGCCCTCTATTTTCCAAATTGGACGAGCCCAAATGTAATTGGCGGCGCAAAAAGTGATAGCATACCGAGTTTCTTAGGATACAACTACAACACATATTTACCATACATTGCATATTCGGACGCTAGAGCAACTTATTTTGATACAAATCCAAACTTCATATTGGTTGATAATTTAAATAATTATTTCCAGGTTGTTCAATATACTGGGAGTTCCTATGCAAATCTCGCGTCAACACACAAAACAATCAATATTACATTGAATGCTGGTACTTATCCAAGAAATACACTAATTACTTCATTTAATAATGCCATTAAATCTGCAAATAAAATTGACAGCATATATTCTTATTTTCAACTAACAACCATTACCGACCCAGCAAATATAAATTATGGAAAAAAACGCATTGAACTGGCTACCAAACTAAATCGCGCAACTACAGAACAGATAGTTAGTTCTAAGTTGGCAATTGTTTTTCCAGATGAATCGACTATTAATTCAAACGCAAAAATATGGACTGGCAATTCATCGTGCTTTCGTTTTCCAAGTAATACAATTGAATTGAATAATGTTATATCTGAAACACCAACAAGTGTTACAAACTATTATATACCAAATGATACAGATATTATTTTAACGTGTATTCGCACCGGATATGATATTTCTTATAATAATTTTAAAACATCATTGACAATCGGAGGATACATATTGGATGACTATGCTAAGAAAATAAATGACTCTCTACAAAACTTTATCGACCTTTCTAATAATTTGGCAATTACGGATGGAACTATAATTCAAAATGGAACCGAGTTTTATTTTGAAGACTCTTTTCCAACATTCAGTTTTGATATTTCTCGCAATTTCACCGAACAACAACATATTATTGATTTAACTCAGAGTTTTTTGAATAGGGGAAATATATTTCAATTTCACGCCTTATATAGCAATATATATACAGATATACGTGTTATTGGGTCTCAAGCTAGTTATGAAATTAATGACGATAATAACATTATCCGCATTATAGCAAAAAATAGTGGAAATGGGTTTACAGATAGCTCAGGCAATTATAATGCGAATGATATTATAATCACGTTGACACATGTTTCGACAACCAATCTTACAGAATTTTGTGAAAATGTTACAGAAAGTTTTACAAACTCTGTAATTATGGCAGGAAGTTCAATAATCGCAACCGGTTTGACAATTACTCTCGTTCTGAAAGTTAATGTAACATTAACTGAAAAAGACTATGAAGTTTCTTTTGTGGGTGACACATGGAATAATAATTTTGGCCTATCTGTGAATCCATATCAATACCCTCTTTCAACATCATCCATTATTACTGGAACAAAATCTATTTTTAATAATCTAATAACCCTCTCAACTCTCAATAATAATAATCAAATCATATTTCGTCCTGTGAATCCAGTATTAACGGGTGGGAATGATATTATATTTGAAATACCATCCACAACTTATACACGTGAACAATTGATAACCCAGATAAATACATTATTTTATCAAAACCCAATAACACGCAATTCAACTATAACCGTAGACAACAACAACATATCAACTATTAAAATGACAATCAATAAAACATATACAAGTGCCGACTTCAGACTTGTGTTCTACGATATATTTAGTTTTGTATATTGCAATGTTGGTGTGTCTAATGTGCGAAATGTCAAGTGGGATACAACTCTGGGTTGGATTCTTGGATTCCACACATATACAGAATACAATTTATCCGAGTTTGCAAAGTTAGGGACCGGACAAATATCCTCAGACATTTTCAATGAAAAATATCAAAACTATTTTAATAATATTTATGGTCGAATCACTGCACCAGATAGTCCAACAGATCCAGGAGATCCTCGGAATACTGGGAATACTAATTCTATAGTTAACCAAGCAAATTATACCAATTCAAATAGCAGCGATGGGCGACTTGCCATCATTGGCGACTCCGTTTGTAATACTAATTTGTATAACTATTTCCTCTTGATAATCGACGACTTTATCCAGAACCATGTGAACGACGGTCTCATTACAATTGCTTCCGTGGAAAATGACATAGCTTTGCCAACGAATGTCTCTCGTATATCCTATCAATGCGACCCAATTACTGGCCAAAAAATTGCCGGAATAAGTACAAACAACCAGTTCACAAGCTTAACTGCCAAACAGTTGTATTCGATGAATCAAATTATTGACGCACGTCGGAGTTCAAGTACATATACAGCGGGTCCATACATGAGAGACGTGTTTGGTCTTATACCCATAAAATTGGCGGGACTCAGTTTTGGAAGCACCTATATGGAGTTTGGCGGCACATTACAGAATCAAAACCGCAAATATTTTGGTCCAGTGAATATTAAGAAGATGTCTATCAAACTAATAAACGACCGCGGTGACGTTGTTGATTTAAACGGCACCAATTGGTCATTCACACTCATTTGCGAAATATTGAATACTGCCATATAATTATTATCGCATCAAAAACAATATAAATGGGTCCGCCTCTCTTTTAATAACAATCATGGACGTTCTTATTAAAAAGTTTCGCACAATGTGTAATACGGCCTCTGACATCAATGAGCATTTGCCCACGCTTTTTCGATATGCCAAACAATGTAATAGTGCGCTCGAGCTCGGTGTGCGCGGATGTGTTTCATCGTGGGCAATTTCGGCTGGATTGCTCGAAAACAAAAACGGTATTAAGAAGCGGATTTTCATGAATGATTCGCGCGAATGCCAGATTGGTGAATTGGTTGATATACTCGAACCTCTCGGCATAGATGTCAAATATGAATGGAAAAATGATTTGGAAATTGAGTTTGGTGCCGATGAAAAATACGATATGGTGTTTATTGATACTTGGCACGTATATGGACAAATCAAGCGCGAATTAGAGAAATTTTCGGCAGTGGCAACCAAATATATTATTATGCATGACACCACAGTTGATGAAGTAGATGGCGAAACATTGCGTGAATATGGATACAATTATCAACAAGCATTTGGACGCGCGACTGAATTGGCGGCGGAAACGGGGATTCCGCGAGATGAAATCATGAAAGGAATGTGGTTTGGCATACAGGAGTTTTTGGCAAATCATCCGGAATGGTTTATTAAAGACCGGTTCTTCAATAACAACGGCTTGATGGTTTTAGCAAGACGGCAAGTATAATGGTCTCAAATCGTTAGGGACTCAAATCGTTAGACAAACCCATCAATTTCGAGCAAAATATCTGATGACAAACATATTTCATTTTCATTCAAAATATCCGTTAGATCCTCAATTTTAACAATCCATGATGTTGGGTATGTATGACGTCCAGATTCATATATGCCACGCGTATTTGGGCCAGTATACTTGTTGATTCGGAGGGTTGTTTCGTGAATGTCCATAAAATTGGCCCGGAATTGATAATTAATGTCGGTATCATCTACCCTCACGTAGAACAAATACCGATTACCAGGAAATAGTATTTTTTTTACAAAGCATTGTAATATATTATTAAGTTTATAAAATTGTAGTTATTTTCAATTTTATAATATATACACTATGTCGCGTTCAATGTATTCAATTACTAGTCGGACAAAAAACACGCAAGTGAAGTATACCAATCAACTTGCGCGTGAATTGTCCCCAAATGTAGTTACGGGAAACATTCCTTTTCTTAGCGGTGGTAGCAGCAGTGGAGGCGGCGGCGGTGGCGCCCCATCAACCAATGTGGATTTGACAGCTGTAACTACAAATATTGTGCCTACAACAAATGGTACGTTGAATATTGGTTCTTTGAGCAACCGTTTTGGTACCACGTATACCAATAATATTAATATCAATGGTGATATCATTCCTGCCAATACAAGCACTTCCAATCTAGGAACTAGTAGCAAGGTATTTAGAAACCTACATATCAATGAAATTGTTGTTCGTGGAAATATTTTACCACCTGAGCAAAACTATCCAGCAAGATCGGAAAAATTGGGACCAGGTGATGTTATTTTAGAAAGTGAACGAACAGAAGTAAGCTCGGAAATACAAGTTAATATTGGCGGCCCTGACCATTATTTTGGAAGCCTCTATGCGAAAGAAATCTTTACTTCTGGAAATACTATCAGACTTGGTGGAGCGGAACTCAAAAGTGATGGAGATTCTCTCACAATACCCGCGGGTTCTAAGATTGGTGGAGTTGACCCAGGAACAATTGTTATAAAGGGCGCTGTAGCAGATACAAGTTTATTGCCAAATGCGACGGGCGGTTCAACAAACGCAGTGGGCGATGGATACGTGATTGAAGGTAATTTGTGGGTTGCTTCTATAATCAATTCTACATTGGCGAGTGGCTGGGTCAGTGTAGGGTCATTTAGAGGTCCCAAAGGAGACCAAGGTATTCAAGGTAACGCAGGTATTCAAGGTAACGCAGGTATTCAAGGTATCCAGGGTATTCAAGGTATCCAAGGAAATACTGGTGCCACGGGCCCTCAGGGTCCTGCAGGTGTTTTAGACACAACAGGCGCTACATTTTCAGGCACAATCACAATGCCAGACCTAATAGTTACAGGAAACTCCGGATTTGGAAAATCAAACCCTGCTTATCGAGTTGATGTGAGCGGTTCGCTCAATGCCTCTGCGCTATATCAGAATGGAACATTGATTAGTTCCGTTTATGCTACTACCAGCTCTCTTGGAAATTATTATACCAAGACATCAATTGATTTGAGTATTAACGGCAGCTTCTACAATAAAACGTATATTAATAACAACTTTTACAACAGATCGGACATCGACACCAATTTAAATGACAACTTTTACAACCGAACAGCAATTGATAACAATTTGACTACAAATTATTACAACCGAACCACAATTGACGCCAGTTTGAATGACAACTTTTATAATCGAACTACTATTGACGCCAATTTGAGTACCAATTATTATAACAAGTCTGGTATCGACACCAGTTTGAACTCACACTTTTATAACAAGTCTGGTATTGATACCAGTTTGAACACCAATTTTTACAATAAACGGTCAATTGATGCCAGTATTAATACTAACATTTACAACAAGACGACAATTGATGCCAGCATTAATACCAACATTTACAACAAGACGACAATTGATGCCAGCATTAATACCAACATTTACAACAAGAGAACCATTGACCTAAGTTTGAACGCCAACTTTTACAATAAATCCGGCATTGATACCAGTTTGAACACCAACTTTTACAACAAGAGTTCTGTTGATAGTATTCTCAGTTCAAACTACTATATTCGCAGTACTATTGATTCTAGTATTAATTCGGTGCTTGATGCGTATTATACTAAAACAGACTCGGACGCAAATATTAGTACGACATTGGGTTCATATTATACAAGGGTCGCCACCGATTCTAGTATTAATTCAGTTCTTAATAACTTTGCGAGAACAACGACGCTGGGCTCGTATTATACGAGGGTCGCCGCCGATTCCAGTATTAACTCGGTACTTGCAAGCTATGCCAAGACATCCTATGTTGATAATGTGTTTACTACATACACAAATGTTTCTCCGGAAACGCTTAATACATTGAACCAGATTGCCGCGGCTGTTCAAGGTGATGCTAGTTTTGTCATGGTTGTTTCCGGAAGACTCAATTCATCCGATGCTAGTATTAATGCTATTAGAGCCGACATCCAAACACTTAATGGGCTTAGTGCGGTTCAGGACCCCAGTATTAATGAACTGGTTACCTACAATTTGACGCAAGATGCGACTATCGCGTCATTACCTACAAAGACCATGGTGGATGCCAGTCTTTCGATGTACTATACAAAGGTGGCCACCGATTCTAGTATCAATACATTAATCAATAGATATTATACAAAGGTTGTCGCCGATTCCAGTATTAATGCGCTCATCGGCTCCTATTATACAAAGGTTGTCGTCGATTCCAGCATTAATGCGGTTCTTGATTCCTACGCTCTCTCATCATCACTTGATTTTTATTATACCAAAGTAGATGCGGATTCGAGCATTAATACTGTCCTTGCTGATTATACCAAATCATCGGAGCTGAACTCTTATTATACAAAGGTTGACACAGATTCCAGCATAAACACAGTGTTGGAATCTTATGCTTTGTCTTCGACGCTTGACGCTTATTATACTAAAACGGTGTTGGATTCAAGCATCAATTCAGTACTTGCCAGTTATGCTCGGTCTTCTGCGTTGAACTCGTATTACACGAAGACCGCCGCTGATTCCAGTATCAATTCAGTCCTTAATAACTTTGCGAGAACATCGACAATAACGGCAAATTATTATAACAAAGCCGCGACCCAGACCCTTGTGGATACGGCTCTCGGAAGCTATGCCACCACGGGTTATGTAGATACTCAAATAACCAACTTCACCAATGTTTCTCCTACAACGCTGAATACATTGAACCAGATTGCGGCGGCTGTGCAAGGTGATGCTAGTTTTGTCATGGTTGTTTCCGGAAGACTCAATTCATCTGACGCAAGTATTAATGCTATTCGCGCTCAAATCGAAGGTGTTAGTGCCGCTCAGGACCCAAGTATTAATGAGTTGATAACATACAATACTACTCAGGATAGTCTCATCAGTTCTATGTTGGTAAAGGCGGACTTTGACAGCAGCATGAATGACAATTATTACAGTCGAGCGGCTGTGGACAGCAGTTTGAACGCCGGATTTTATAATCGTGCGACCACCGACTTATCTCTTGGTCGCTATTTATTGAAAACCGATTTTGACAGTAGCTTGAATAACAATTATTATAGCAGAGCGGCGGTCGATTCTAGTTTGAATGCCGGGTTTTATAATAAATTGACTGTTGATGTGTCTCTTGGTCGCTATTTATTAAAAACTGCTTTTGACAGCAGCTTGAATGCCAATTATTATAGCAGAGCGGCGGTTGATTTGAGTTTGAATAACAACTTCTTTAATAAGAGCACTATTAATACAACTCTTGGCACATATTTATTGAAAACGGATTTTGATGCCAGTTTGAACGCCAATTATTATGATAGGACGTCGGTCGATGCCGCGTTTTACAATAAGACTACAATCGATGCGAGTATGAATGACAATTTTTACAATCGGTCTACCATTGACACCAGCTTGAATAATAATTTTTATAACAAATCAACTGTTGATACTTCATTGAATCGTTATGTGTTGAAGACGGCATTTGACAGTAGCATGAACGCCAATTATTACAACAAGTCCATAATTGATTCTAGTATCAATTTAGTTTTGTCAAATTATTCAACTACTAGTTATGTTGATGACCGATTTACTACCTTGACGGGTGTTGCGCCGTCGCAATTGGATACATTGGCGGAAATTGCGAATGCTTTAAGAAGTGATGCCAGTTTTGGAACTGTTGTTTATACAAAGATTGCTTCATCTGATTTGAGTATTAATAATATCCGAACCAACTTGAGTGACTATGTTTTGGCAAATGATTCCAGTGTCAATACTATCCGAACCAACTTGAGTGACTATGTTTTGGCAAATGATTCCAGCGTCAATACTATCAGGAGTAACCTATCTCTCACTGACTCAAGCGTCAATACTATCAGGAGTAACCTATCTCTCACTGACTCAAGCGTCAATACTATCAGAACCACCTTGTCTAACTATGTTTTATCAAATGATTCCAGTGTCAATACTATTAAAACAAACTTCTCTGAATATGTTTTGGCAATTGATGCTAGTCTTAGTGCGATTCGTACAAGCATTCAACAAGTAAGTAGTACAGGTTCGATTCAAGATCCAAGTATTGGTGAAATTATTTTATATAATTCCAATCAGGATACTAGTATTAATACTATTCGAACTACTGTGAGTGGATTTTCTACAACTTATTACACCAAGATGGACATTGATGCCAGTATTAATAGCAACGTATATAACAAGACGACCATTGATGGCAGTATTAACAGCGTTCTTTCCAACTATGCCCAGGCATCATCATTGACGTCTTATTACACCAAGACGACCATTGATAGCAGTATTAATAGCAACGTCTATAACAAGACGACTATCGATGGCAGTATTAACAGCATTCTTTCCAACTATGCTCAGGCATCCATATTGACATCTTATTATACCAAGACGGACATTGATGCCAGTATTAATAGCAACGTATATAACAAGACGACCATTGATGGCAGTATTAACAGCGTTCTTTCCAATTATGCCAAGACATCATTATTAACATCTTATTACGATAAGACGGACATTGACGCCAGTATTAATAGCAACGTCTATAACAAGACAACGATTGATGGCAGTATTAACAGCGTTCTTTCCAACTATGCCCAAGCATCATCATTGACAGATTATTATACCAAGACAACCATTGACACCAGTATCAATAATGTATTATTAAATTATTCACAAGGAATCAAATACCAAGTGACAAATAGTGGCTCTGGCGCGTATGTGATAAATGGTGTTAATAATCAAACAATTACATTAATTCGAGGATTAACATATGTATTCTCAATTAATGCTTCCGGGCACCCATTTTGGATTCAAACATCACAGGGGGCATATAACGACTCAAATATTTACAATACTGGAATAACAAATAATGGAACTCAGGATAGTAATATTACTTGGGTAATATCAAATGACTCACCAAATACATTATACTATGTGTGTCAATATCATTCATCCATGCAAGGTACAATAAATATAATTGATTTATCTTTTGCAACACCATCATCATTGACAGATTATTATAACAAGACGACCATCGATGGAAGTCTCAATACTAGCTTCTATAACAAGACGACCATTGATGGTAGTATTAACAGCGTTCTTTCTAACTATGCCCAGGCATCATCATTAACATCTTATTATACTAAGACTAATATTGATGCTAGTATTAATAGCATCCTTACTACTACATATTCTACACAGAGTTATGTTAATGATAGATTTACTACATTAATTGGTACAGTTTCAACAGATAAATTAGATACACTGGCAGAAATTGCTCTTGCTATACAAGGAGACGCAAGTTTTGGAATTAATGTGTATCAACGATTGGACGCTGCGGATTCCAGTATAAACACGATTCGAACCTCTTTGTCAAGCTATGCTACCACATCCTCTTTGTCCAGCTATGCCACCACATCATCTTTGTCCAGCTATGCCACCACATCATCTTTGTCCAGCTATGCCACCACATCCTCTTTGTCCAGCTATGCCACCACATCCTCTTTGTCCAGCTATGCCTCTCTTACATCCGATGCTTCTTTTGCCGGAAACATTCAAATTGGTTCCACAACAAGCACACGATCCCTTGGAATCAACAAGACGGCTTCTACATTATTTGCCCTCGACATAAGTGGTTCCACCAATATGTCCGGAAACTTGACATTGGCTAAGCGGTTAACTGATATTAGTTATGCCTACTTTGACTTGTCCGCTGTCAATATGTCTGTATTCAACGTTGCCGAAAAGTTTACAACTGTTACTTTTAGTGCGAATCCAACTCTCGATTATAGCACAGGTGGTATATTTTATATGGCAGCGGTTAGTGCCGCGCTTACGACAATTAGCATAACAAATGTGCCAACTACTTTGAATCGCAGCATTTCAGTAACACTTATTTTGGCCCAGACTAGCGGAGCAGGAACAAATTGTTTCACAACTGGCACATTGAATGTGAATGGCGCGGGCATCACATATTTGAAACCAGATGCTACAGCATTGGCCGCTCCATCCGCAAATAGGGCAGTCATAATCAACCAATTTATTATTATTTGGGTAGGTGCTACACCAACCGTCATCGCATATTTGTCAAGTATGGGTTAAAGTATAAAATAATCAGGTTTTCATTATGTGTATATTTATATATATAATGAGGTCCCTCAACACTCTTAAAAGTCGGTCTATCAATAATGATAATCTTTCAAAAAATCGTGTAGCATTCGCACTCAATCAAACCGCAACTACTGGATCTAGTTTAGGCGGTGGCGGCGGCGGTACTTCAAATGTTGATTTAACTGCTGTATCTACTGATATTGTTCCTACAACCAATATTTTACGAGACCTTGGAACAGAAACCAAGTTTTTTAAAAAATTATATGTTCAAGATATTGCCATTCTAGGAAATATTTTACCAAATTATGAGTATTTTCCGGCAACATCGGCAATATTGAATCTTGACGGCACTGTTGCTGTGCCAAATACACTTGGAAATACCATTGGAACGCCCGCACATCTTGGTAATCCTACACGCTTTTTTGGTAACATTTATGTTCGCGATATTTTTACTTCGTCAAATACCATTAGCATTGGCAGTGCCCAGCTTAAGAGTACTGGAAATACACTAGATATTCCAACTGGTTCTAAGATTGGCGGTGTTAACCCCGGAACCATTGTTATAAAAGGCGCTGTAGCAAACACCGGTTTATTGCCTTCTACAAATGCGGTTGGTGATGGATACGTCATTGATGGCAACTTGTGGGTGGCTTCTAAACTCAATTCTACATTGGCAGATGGCTGGGTCAATGTAGGAGCATTTAGAGGGCCCAAAGGCGACAAAGGCGATACTGGAGACACTGGTGCCAAAGGAGATAAAGGCGATACTGGAAACCCTGGTGCTAAAGGAGACACTGGTGATCAAGGTGCTCAAGGTATTCAAGGCATTCAAGGTCCTCCCGGTGTTTTAGAAGTAACGGGTGGTACATTATCGGGTACTATTACTATTCCTGACCTGGTCATTAGCGGAAACTCCGTTTTTGGAAAACCAACTTTAGGAACACCTGCGTATCGGATGGATGTCAGTGGGTCTTTAAACGCCGCCTCTATTTTTCAGAATGGCGTTTCTCTTGGGTCAATCTATGCTACAACAAGCGCGCTAAATAGTTTTTATAATAAGGGGGCAATCGATGGTAGTATTAATAATATTCTATCCAATTATGCTACCACAAGCGCGTTAACTAATTTTTATAATAAGGGGGCAATCGATGGTAGTATTAATGATATTCTATCCAATTATGCTACCACAAACTATGTTACAACCCAGATTAATAATTTAATTGATGGTGCGGATACAACATTAAACACATTAAATGAAATCGCAACAGCCATTAAAAACGACGGCAATTTTGGTATTGTTGTTTATGATAAAATTGCGGCATGTGATAATAGCATCAATACAATTCGCACTAATTTATCCAACACTGATTCAAGTATCAATACTATTAGAACATCGTTATCTGGATATGCTACAACTACGTCTTTGGCCGCCTATGCCTCTCTTACAACCGACGTTTCTTTTGCGGGAAATATTCAAATCGGCACAACACGCGCGCAATCCCTTGGAATCAACAAGACGCCGTCAGCCCTGTTTGCCCTGGATGTAAGCGGTCCTACTAGCTTCTTTGGCAATGTGTCAATGGATAAGCGAACCACCGATATTAGTTATGCCTACTTTGATATGTCCGCTGTCACGATGAACGTATACAATTTGTGCGAGAAGTTTGTAACAATGGCAACCCTGACAAGCGTTATCCCAATTGTCTGCAATTACGTTTTGGGAAGTATTTTTTATTTCACATCAACAACAACATCATCGATGATTATATCTGTAAGTTTTACAAATGTTCCAGTGGTTATAGGCAGAAGTGTCACAATTACCGTCATTATTGAAAATAGTACCAATTTGGTGGTTTCCTGGTTAAATCCAACTTCTTCCTCAATTAGTGTAAATGGACAGGCAATCGTATATAAAACCCAAGATGGCACTGCTTTTGCTGCGCCAACGGCTCCGGCATCTGGGTACTGGCAAGTTGTACACCAATTCATCATGTTATTTACCAGTGCAACTTTGTCCGCTACAAATCCACGCATCATTGGTTCGATGGCAACAATTAAATAAAATCTCCATATTATAATAATATGTCGCTCGTTGCATTAAAACGGAAAACCGCCGCGATGAAAAATCTCAGCAGTGGACAAAAGGGGTTTTCCATCAATGGCACGCATCGTAGTCAAGGCTACATTGGCCAAACCTCTCTGTCTCGTTCGCTCATCAATACACCCCACGGTCAGACAGGTGCTCCAGAGGGCTATGGTGGATGTTGTGGGGACTTCTCAACAACAACCAATATTCGCGCATCTGAAACATTTAGCTTGGAAGATGAAAATGTGGTGAAAAAATCCGTATTGAGTAATACTGGTATGCTCTCCAATCGCAATCGGTGGCTCAAGCGCTCCGCGCCATATACATCGACAAAGCTGACATCTGGCTGGACCAATGCTCAGGGCGACTATATTGCGTATTTGAAGAAAAAAGCGGCAAAATGCGACCCGACCCAGACAGACAAACTATTGAATGAGAAAGAGGTCAATTCGGTTGCGATAAGCAAATGTACTACAACCAATATTACGCGCAAAGACGGTGCGCCCGTATTCAACAAAACTACGGTATGTACTTTCACCAAACCCGTTTCTGATTATACATCATTATCTCAGGGGGAGCATATATTCAAGCTTCATGACAAATGTGCGGACCAAGATGATGTGGTGTTCAGCATAGTGTCAAATACTCGGCGTTCTCCTTTGATTGGATCATAAGTGCACCTATCATAAGTGCACCTATCGTTTATGCAC